>Ga0209986_10002696_pt1 | contig 16058 bp, 14 predicted proteins | sample BlataG_FD_183168 | JGI IMG/M metagenome (GOLD analysis project Ga0209986, IMG submission 183168) | Deep subsurface microbial communities from Black Sea to uncover new lineages of life (NeLLi) - Black_00105 metaG (SPAdes) (version 2) | ecosystem: Environmental > Aquatic > Marine > Oceanic >...
AGCAGTCAACCGCTCACCAGTTAGAAAGAACTCACGGCACTTTCCCTCACCGCACTTCTTCATCACGTAAGGTGAAATGCATGCCGGGATAAGACCGAGTTTTACCTCGCTGAAACTGAACTTTGCCCTATCTGAGGCAATTGCGATATCGCAAACTGCAACCAAACCGGTGCCACCGCCAATTGCGACACCGTTAACTTGAGCAATTGTCGGTTTTGGTGAAGCATAGATTTTATAAAACATGTCAGCTAGTTTTAAAGACCCTTTCAGATTATCTTCATAAGAATAATCCTTGACCCGGCGCATCCAGTTCAGGTCAGCGCCAGCACAAAAAGACTTACCTTTACCAGTTAAGACCACAACACGAACATCCTGCCGCTGTGCGATATCATCGAAAACATCGCTGAGCTCGTGTATCATCCTATCATTGAATGCATTGTGGATTTCAGGACGATTTAGCATTACTCTGGCTATTCTGTCCTCTATACTAAAGATTATCGTTTCCCATTCATTCGTTGACATACATCACTTCCTTTGCAAAAAAACTGTTTTATAATGACGCTTAATCACTTTAGCATAACAACTTTTTCAGTAATTATATCTTTGCCAACTTCCCCTACTACGGGATCTGCGACAATACGAATAAAGTAGACTCCCGCTGCCAGTTTTTTGTATCTAATCGGAATTTCATTTGTGCCGACCTTCAATTTGCCATTGAAAATTTCATTGATCAACCGGCCGGTCACATCATACAGTTTTACTGTAACCTCACGTTCATCAGGTGAATTGAATTTTACTTTCAAATCTCCTTTGGCTGGATTTGGATATAGACCCTGAAAGAAAAGCGAGCTAACGTGCATAGTCTCATTGCTCTGCGGCCCACCTCTCGTATTAGCGGTAGAACATTTTTCTCTACCGTCAAATTCATACAGAGCTATCTCACCACAAACTACGACCTTGCCTTTAATTTTTTCTATCTCGATTATTATTTCACCATCTGCATACAGTTCATTCGGTAACCAAATTGAAATTCTTACTAATTTATGCGGTACAATGAACGCACTATCTAATCTAACCCCATCAATCACTAATGCCTGAATTAACCGACCAACCCCTTTTTCAGATTCATCCCCAGCATGATCACTGCGATCCGCCGCAGGCAGAGAAATTATCTCATCTGTTGGACACTTCAAATCACTACAATGATTAGTAGCAGATACTTTTCCCGACATTCCCCTGCCTTTGATGAGAGAGGTACAATCAATAATCCCCTCCCCCTTGAAGGGGGAGGATAAAGGTGGGGGTGAATACCTCGGTGGGTTTGGTTCAAAATAGTAAGCTAAATCCAAACGATACTCTTTTGCCGGATCTAAATCAGTAAATTTGTAAACCAGGCTATCATTATCATAGTCAACACTTTCATAAGGCTTATCCCCAAATATCCAGTAACCATCTCTTTCAAAACAGTATGGCGATTGAATCGGCTGACCCAGATTAGCATAGGATCTTGGCACACTCGGCACAGTAATCTTTTCAAATTGTATTGTGTAAGGCGCTGAATCACCTTCGGTCCAGGCAATATACAGACATGTGTCATCTAAATCCTGACGAAACATAGCTGTAGGATGGGCAGAAAGTAGGGGTGTGACCTGGACTGATTCTGGTTCTTGCCAAGTTGTACCGTCAAACCTTGAATAATAGATATCCTGATCAGCCCAGATCGTATACCAACCACCGGCATTTACTGGCTCTCCAAATACATTGAATGGCAATGGTTCATAAATATTCATTATAGTATCCCAACCTGTGGTTGACTTACTACGATAATGCAGTTCATGAGCCACTGTTGTATCTGGATATCTGTAATCCCAAACCAGATGCACACGCTCGCCGAAAAACTCTAAATTCGGATAGTAAGAACCCTCTTGTGAAAAAGTATCAGGTTTTGGTTTTTCTGACCATGCGCCGTCTTCTCGATAACGATAGCGCAAAAATGGCGCACCAGGATCAGTCTCGTACACCACATGTATAATGTCCTGGTTGTCAACAGCTAAACTTGGACAAGGCGTAGACTCATATGTCCAAAGGGTATCCAACTGCATATAATTAAACGAAGGTGTCGTATCAAAGGCATAGAAATTACCATACCAAATAGCAAAACGATGAATATATTCTTGCCCCATCGGAGACATCCATGTAACATGTATTGTATCTTGGGAATCAATATTTGCTGAAGGCGCAGGAATCGCATATTCTGGAATGCCAATATAGACTGAGTCAACCGACATAAGAAGAGCCGGGGCTGTCCAGTGATTATCTATATACCTTGTGTAGTAAAGTTGGGCACTGCCAAAACCACTAGGTCCAACCCAGCGGCCAAACAAACAGCAGGGATTATTTTCTGAATCCAAGGTCAAGGTCGGAAATGTACCAGTGCCAATCGTCTTACCACGATTCCAGGTAATACCTTCATCAGAACTTGAAGTACATAGTATAGTACTGTCATCTGAAGTATAAGCAAGAAGAAGTTCATCAGTTGAAGGATTACGAATAATCCTCGATGCATTATTATAGGCAGTTGCCAAGGAAAAATCAGAAAAAATTATACCGGGCACGAAAACCGAATCTTCGTTGGAAAAACTACTTTCGTTACTATTGGTATCCACTGCTGAAACTACATAATAATAGGTCTTATTTAAAAATATCATAGAATCAACAAAAGTAGTATCAGGTGCAAACACTGAATCGAGTGGTGTGGTATAAGTGCCAGAAATTTCTGACCGATATATTCGGTATAAGTTAAGGTCTCCATTAGTAGAAGTATTCCATATCAAAGACACAAATTGATTTACCGAATCATAAGTTGCAGCAAGATTCAAAGGCGGTGCAGGAGGAGTTGTATCAATATGTGCTTCAACCTGATTGGAAAAACCACCTTCATTGCTTGTATTGTCAAACGCTGTAGCCACATAGTAGTTCATGCCCATAATCGGGAGCGTATCAATAAATGTCGTTTCAGCAGATGAAACCATTGTATAAGGGATTGTGTCAAATTGATATGGCGTATTTGAACGATAAATATTATAACCCGCAAGGTCAGGTTCAGAACTTGGACTCCATGTTAGTCTAACCCTTTTTTCACTTGCGGATAAAATTTCTCCTTGAAGGTTCCTGACGATCGCCGGAGGTGTGAACAACGTATCGCCAATATAAAGATATATCTCATAATCATTACCATCCCAGGCATCGAAGACCACAAAGCCATCATGTACCTCAGTCCGATAGGAGTCACCTGTTCCTAAAGTATCAACTGTAAGATGTATTACTTCTTCGCCATCATAAAAAGAGACATTGTAATATCCAATAAAAGGTGCTTGCGTTGTTTCATGTACCAATCTAAGCCAGGCAACCTGATTGTTATGTATTGAAGGTGAACCATATGAATAGAAACTTAACCCCTCGGGTCGCTGCATCAGTTCTGTTACATTTCTGCCATCATATAGTGCAAGACGCCTTGTGAATGCGCCGGGTTCATCAAACCAGATAATAGAACCATTGTGTAAGTATGGATATTGCACAGGTTCATACGTAAATTCCAATTCTCGTTTGTTTGCGCCGTCATAAAACCATAATGACCCATAAGTAGGATAACCCCACCATCCTTTGGACCAGGCAATCTGACCATTGGATATATCCGGTGTCCAATCATCTGTACTAACATCATTAGAAAAATTCTGAACAGTACCATCATAATAATATATCTCATGTTCGTCAGCTGGATAATCATTATGCTCCCAGACAATTTCATTACCATCTATATCTGAACGACCAAAATAACGACCATACCAATCTTTGAATACATCTATTGTGTATATTGTATCAGCGACTGGTTCATAGTATTCAACCAAGATTGTATCATATTCACCACCAGCTGACCAATAGGCACGCCAGATAATACCACCTTGACTTATTTCCATTGAATAACGTCCCCGGTTTGCCGGTGCAACCTGCTGCGTGGTGCTGCCGTCATAGTAGTATACCGGATTTGTTGAACCCCATCCGTATCCAATCCAGGCAACTTCGTTTTCATAAATATGGGGGGTATTATGAATACCGCCGCCTGGGCTAATCTGAGTGGTCGTGTTGTTATAGAAATCATATAACATAATCTCGCCCTGACCATTGGCGGTTGAATCATGCACCCATACAATATTGCCGTGATAAATATCTGGCGTGATATCGTCAACATCATTATCAGTCAACTGTTTTACGCTGACTACAAAGGTAAGGGTGTAGGCAATACCCTTATCCTTGGAACCACTTTCTATGCTCTTACCAGCTAAATCAGTGACATTATCAGAAAACCGCACTTGTACTGTATCTTTTAACCTAAATGAATCAACTTCAAGGGTCAGTTCATAAGTACTGTCTATGTAGGTAATATTTATTATTGGATAATTAAAAGAATCCGCTTTCAGACTCTGGATTGTGATGTTAGTGGTATTCAGGGTCGTCGTATCCATCGCTTCCGAGAACTTGAACCATATTGTCTTCTGCTTATTCGGTACAAAGGCAAACCATGGCGTTGGTCTGGACTCCTTTACTTTGGGGTTGAAGTTATCGACATGGACCAACAAACTCTCGACATCCGAATTATCTTTTATATCATAGATATGTGCTTTTACCCAGAAGTAGCCATCTTTAAATTTAGCGACTTCAATTGAGTCCGCATCGACTGAATCAAGCTGTCCCTCTTGCTGTTTGGTGTTCCAGTAGTAATCCTGAGGATTTAGGGTATCATAAGGATTATTGGTAATGAAGTAGATATGTCTTGATGTATAAGAACCAGGAGCATAAGCGTATTCGACATTTTGATCAGGTGAACATGTATCGTATTTATGGTGCTCAAATTTAATCAGAGTGTCAAGTCTCAAAGTATCTTCTTTGGTAAAGATATAGCCGTAATTCTTGTAAACTCCCATGTTACCAGCGCCAGAACTACCACCTAAGGAATCGGTCCAGGGATCACGAGCATTAACACTGATATCGATTTTTCCATCCATTACTGTATCTCTTGAAATCGTGTCATTAGTCCCCTGGCGCCAGAAGATTACTCCATCTGTACCGTTGCGGATTTGAGGATAAGCTGTGGGGGTTGAATCACCATAGGGATATATACCCTCAGCCCTTAATAGATTTAACCATTTCACATCATCAATATCACCGGGGCTTTTCAGTACTGTGTCTGCTTCTTGAAGATGAACATGATTCTCACCATCGGTCTTGGCGAAGAGGGAATCAGCTCCTACCCAAGAAGTGTCATCAATTACATCTCTTATCACCATATGGTAATATCTGAAACTGCCAATATTGACGCCTCTGGCTGGAGAAATTGTATCTTTGTAACAAGTATCTCCTTCGATAGTGTATACCTTAGTACTACATGGCGCCTTAATATCAACACCACGGTGGAAATGGTGTATACTATCCACTATAGTACCCCCAACGCGTCTGTCACGGCATTCCCCCATTACTGAAATAAGTACATGCTGAACTGTGTCTTCTTTTATAGGCCAATCATAGGCGTAAAGACAGGTCATACAAAAAGCACTTATTAGAATGAATCTCATTGCTTGCATTACTCACCTCCACTATCAGCAATATGATACAAAAGCAGTCTATTAGGTAACCGAACCAAGAGAAATTTGCCATCAGGCGTAACTCTTATGGGCGGAGCTATCGATTCCCATCTGTAGAATTCTAATTCTTCGGATGTTTTAACTGAAGAAACTATAGATTTATTCAAAATTTGGCCTTCACGATTGAACACTATCAAAGATTTATCTGCCATTTCTTGAAGTGTAAGGTTGGTTGGATGAAAGAGTGTGGAAGACAGAAAAATATAATCACCCTGTGGTGTAACAGCAGCAGATCGATAACGAGATTCGGAATTAATATACTCCCAGATTATCTTACCGTTTTCTGCTTCAAGAAGGTAAACTCGCTTTGGTCCTGGGGTTATACAAAGATATTTCTCATTTGGTGAAAAAGCTACATAGCGGCATGGTACCTGTTGTTCTTTAATTAGCTTTCCCTTGCGGTCATAAATCATAAGGTACTCACCAGCAGTGTGTTCTATAATATAATTCCCTTTCGGTGAAAGATAACCACCCCGGAAAGGTCTGGGGCAGATATATCGGCATTCCTCCTTACCTAAGTCATTAAACACTCCCATCCATTGATTTTCAATAATTAATAATAGACGCCTACCATCTTCGGAGTAATCTATGAATGCGCTACTCTCTTCGTTTGAAAAAACCTCTACGAGATTCTTGCCCTCATTTAATAATATCTTAACACCATGAAATCGTCCTTCGCCACTTTCAAGATTGAGGATAACAGTTTGGTCATTACCAAGAGGGTAGAGATCAATGTATCCCCATAGCGGAAACTGTGTACTTGCCAATTCTTCACCCTTCCAGTTAAACAACCGAATCGTTGCATGGGTATTTTTAAAATCCCCGGGGTTTTTGTTTTGGACATTATTTTCAATAATTTCCTCATATTTATACCGCTCCATTCCTTCAATTATTGCAATATTCCTGCCATTCTTTGAGATAACCGCTTTGCTGCTATTAGGTGATGAACCTTCACTTATTTGTATATCTTTTACAACTTTTAACTCATCACCTTCTAACCATTTTATTTTTCCATCATGAATCATCAGAATCCGCTTATCTTTCAACGCCTTCTCTGGATCCTTACATTGCGAAGAAAAAACATTGTAACCATCTTCATCTAAGAAAACCAAATCTCCAGGATAAGGCCAGTCATCTTTGATCAATGATGGTATCTCTTTCTCCCACACCAACTCCAACGTTATCTCGTCTGTTTGTCCTACAGGCAGGGGCTCTATCTGAGCCGTTTCTTTTTCCTGGGCATAGAGCCCACTACTTACTGCCATTAAGGCAATGATTGTGGCTAATAACAATTCCTTCATCTCAAACCTCCCTTGCATTTAGTTACTAAGTCATTGGTTATCAAGTCATTACCTTCCTCTTAGATAAATGCCGGTAATATCTAAAAATAAGTGAGCTGACCTTTGTCTTCGTCCTCGTAAGAACCCCCTCACCTAACCTCTCCCACCTATGGGGAGAGGAATAAAGGGATTTTTCGACAGACTCAAAGGGACGAGAGAACTCAGATTCCAAATATAATTTAAAAGACTTAATTTCAAATGAATGATTTAAAAAACTTTTAATATCTTTCACTCCTGATACTCTGATATGCTGATAACCTTCCTCCTGATCCCCTGATATCCTGATACCCTGCTCTTCTAATCTTTCCTTGCCTTCAGCAAAGCGTGTCTCCAGCCGCAGGCGTGTCCTCAGAGTATCGTGCCTGCAGCGAAGCGTGTCTTCTGATATTCTAATACCCTACCCCGTATCCATCGCCTCAGAGAACTTGAACCATATTGTTTTCTGTTTATTCGGCACAAAGGCAAACCATGGCGATGGATCAGACATACTTCTCTCCTTTGGTTAACTCTTGTGACAAACTCCGGCGCGCCTTATCTAACACGGCGAATTTTGTAACAAGGTTTAGTTCGATTGAGAATTTTTCGAGAAGCGGTTCGAGATACGTTCCCAATTCTTGTTTCTTTATCAAAATTTTCTTTGGCAATATTTTATGCTCTTTAATTATGTTTACAAAATAATCGATAAAATCCCTTTCGTAACGGGCATGATGAGCAAGATGAACACTTAGGATAAAATCACTGGTTCTATCAACGCACAGAAATGCCAGTGGATAATGTGGTTTTTCATCTTTCTCTCTAACGCACATCGGCACAAAAAACGCATCAATCTCCCATTCCATGTCTGTACGGGAGGCGGTCGTTTCAATGTCCTTCAATTGTGCAGTATCAAAATCATAAGTAACCCGTACGATTTTTTGTAACTCCACCGGCTTTAGCCACGCATCAGTCCATTCAATATTATTATCCTGCTGTCTCGGTAGCCGCACAAAATAGAGATCACCATGTTGCCGAATAAGCAAATCCGGCTCTTTTCTCACCCTGGGAGCGACATCCTTTGCCTGATTTAGACAGAGTGACAGGAATATGACCTGGTCTCTATTCAAATACCAGGGGTAATATCCAGGCTCATACCATCGGAATTGAGGCCAGGCATAGCGCCCTTTAAATGACAACCCCATTTTTTTGATCCCTGCTAAATCTTCCTTTGACAACTGTGACTTGTTTTCAAATGACATAACCAGACACTTTTTGGAAAGCAACACTTCAAATAGGTCATTCTTAATGCCTATCCTGCCAGATTGAAGATCAAGATAAGCATTGAGTCCCTCAGTACCGAGATATACCGCGAGTCCGAAAAATTCAGCGGCTCCGCCCAGGACACAACAATACCCTATCTCTCCACTGGCAGGATTCTGGACACCAAAGACTTCTGAATCCGACATCCAATTCCAGGCACCCATCTCCTTAAACTCCATTGCCAATTTATACACCTTTTTCCATTCCTCAATCGACGGCGTATTCATCTTCGCATTTTCCCTATAAATAGTCTAACCCAAGATTTTATTCTCAAACGCCTCTTCAAAAATTTGTTTTAGTTTTTCGTTGTAAAAAGGCAACCCCATTAGCATAAAGTGTTTATTTTCGAATTTTCCCATCAGCGGCAACCTGTGCCATTTGATGCGCATCAAGCCACACTGTTTCCTTTTCCAACCGCACTTTTAACTCCACTTCTTTTTTAGCGGTTCGATAAATGACAATTTCACCTCTATTAAACTTATTTTTTGCCATAGATTTATAAACCTTGCCTGTGCGCTTCTTTTAATGAATTAAATGTTTCGTAGAGCATAGTTATCACTTAAAAAATTAGCAATGCCGTTGCGACAACCTGATCCAAATAGGAACAGGTTGATTTTTTGCCCAATTCACCTTTTTTTGTGTTATTTTTGGGCATAAAACCCCTTATTTAACTCTTTATCCACCTCGCTAACTAACCATTCATCTTTTTGAAGTAAGATTCTTAAGTTATCTAATAAATTTCCCATAATTTTATTTCCTTCAGATCTTTGAACAATCTATTTGAATCTATTTCTCAGGATAGACAATACCTGCATCCTCTATGATTTGATTTTCACGTCGTTCTTTTCATCGGGCATTAGTAGCATTCGCGCCACTTTGGCGCGTATGTCGGCGCGAATCGCATCAACGGCGTTATTCGTACCCTGAATCGCGCCACGTTGGCGGACATTTTGGCGCGAATCGGTGCATGTTTCGACTCATTTGTCTAACCTTTTCTATGATAATATCTTATTGCCTTTCCCTTTCCTTTTGTAAACACCACACCGATCTGAATAAGGCGGCTGAGGTGGTTTTGCGCGGTCTTCGCTGGCAGGTCGAACTCTTTAGCAAACTGTGCTCGGGTTACAGGCTCATGTGCCTGAATGTACAACAATTCCTTGTATTCTCGTTCCGACAGCCCCACTTTGCCTGACCTCTGGATTCATCAGTACACGGCTCCAACGTGACGTACAAGACACAATCACTCAGGTCTCGATCTCGAAGCCTACGTTCAATAAGAGTAAATTCACAATGTTCACCAACACGCAACTCACCACGGTGTGCCTTCGCCAGAATCTCTCCGTCCTTCGTTGCCACAATAGCTCCAACAAACGGGTCTTCTTTGTCATGATGTTCGGGGATAGAATGTTCACCCTCTTTCACGGCGAGTTCCATCAATTCGCGAGGAGTGTGTTTTCTTTTAGTTTTATAGGCCATGTGATTGTTTTTGCATTAGGGCGTTGCAGCATTACTTCTACTCATATTACCGTCGCTACTGTTCTTAGCCTCGTTGTAGTTGCTACTGCCATTTCTGTGATTGACGCGATGATGCTCGGTGGACTTCTCCTTGGGACCAACCTTTTTCGCCTAACTCGTTCATAAACGAACTGGTTCGTCTATACTCCCAAAATAGGAGGATAGACGAAGTATTCAGTTTATACCGATGTTAGCTGAAGCACCAGCTATCTCTTTCAATTGGCAAAATTTGACAATTTTTGTCATTACTTTGTTCATATTTATATTTTATTCGCTTTTGTCTATCTATCAATATTATTTAACGGGGCTAAAGCCCCTACTCCTGTAGACAGTCAGTGCGAGACAAGTCTCGCTACTCCAAACTGTGCAGCGGACTGCCACCACAGATTAAACAATTTCTTAACCGAAATGACCAAAATTCAAAACAATATTTAGAATATTTGAATTTATAACTTTGTATTTGTTTAGAATCTACTCCAGTCATTGATTATCTTCACCCAAGGTCTTCGTTTTGATCGGTTCAATGAGCAAAATCCAGGCAGGTTTTTTCGCACGCGAGCGGTGCCGCTTCCCCTTTTTCACCAAATAACCTTCATTCTCTCTGAGTTCAACTGCACCTTCTTCAGTATCTATAGTGATCTTACCCTTGACTACTATGAAAAACTCATCCTCATCGCGATGTGTATGCCAGTTGTAAACACCTTGGATCTTGGCGATACGTAAAGCAGTGTCATTAATATAGGCAACATCCTTAGGTTGCCACGGTTCTTTGACCTCCTTGATAATATCTTTAAGACTCACTTTTTTCATTAAACCCCCTTCCTTTTCTGAAGAAAAGGAATTGATTAAAAGCGATTTACCCCGTTAGATAATTTTATAAGTTATCGACAATACAATAAGTCGTCTTTCTACACACGCCTCTTGATAATTTACCAGTGCAATAGTAAATATCTAACGGGGTTTAGGCGGATTCAGACGGATTCAAACAGATTTCTTTCTTGCAAAACGCATATAATATAGTTTTGGCGTTCCAAAATTCACCAATAGACCAACTTCATACGGTGATGCTCTTAGTTGAGAAATCAGTTGTTCACGAAATATCTTCGGTAAGCGATCTGTCGCTTTCAACTCAAGTATGACCCTATTCTCAACTACTATATCTAATCGATACTTCCCAATTTTTTGACCATCATATACAATATCGATTTCTTTTTCAACCTCGAATAACATACCGACTTTCTCGAGCTCAACCTCAATCGCACGTTGATATATCCTTTCCGTGAATCCACAGCCAAGACTACTATGAACCTTATACAATATCCCAATTATCTTATAAGTGAGTTCTCTATGTAATAATTTATCCGTTTGCATCCGCTATAATCTGTTTATATCAAATTTTGAAAAAATCCGTTTGCATCCGCATTCATCTGTCTGAATCTAAATCCGCAGGATGCGGATTACATTCGGAAAACTCCAAATTTGTGGTCAGGGATCGGCGCATTGAGTGACATGGCAATAGCCAAACCGAGTAACTGGCGCGTGTCTAAAGGATCAACAATCCCGTCGTCCCATAATCGAGCAGTCGAGAAGTAGGCACTTGATTCGTCCTCGTATTTTGCCAGAATGGGTTTTCTTATTTCTTCTATCTCCTGGGCCGTGGGTTTCGTACCCTTTTTTGTCAAAGCCCTCACTTTAATGTCGGTCAGAACACCAGCAGCTTGCTCACCACCCATAACACAAATCCTGGCATTGGGCCACATCCACAACAGTCGCGGATCATACGCCCGTCCGCACATACCATAGTTGCCCGCACCGTATGACCCACCTATTATGATCGTGAATTTGGGCACCTGGGCATTAGCTACCGCGTGCACTAATTTAGCGCCGTCTTTAGCAATACCCTGATGCTCGTACCTTTTACCGACAATGAAACCGGTAATATTCTGTATGAAAAGTAATGGAATTTTCCTTACTGCGCACATCGTAACAAAATGCGCACCCTTTTGAGAAGATTCAGAGAACAAAACTCCATTATTAGCAAGAATGCCAACTGGATAACCCATGATACGCGCAAAACCGCAAACAATAGTAAGCCCATAAAGTTCCTTGAATTCATGGAATTCACTGCGGTCAACCATGCGCGCAATTATCTCTCTCATATCAAAAGTCTTTTTAAGGTCTCTGGGGATAATCCCGTACAGTTCTGATGGATCATATGCTGGCTCTTCTGGCTCACACCTTGCAAGCGGAAATTTTGACGACGCACCCAAATTTTCCACGATATTGCGGGTGATTTCAATGGCGTGCTCGTCATTAAACGCACAGTGATCAGCAACACCAGAGATACGGCAATGCACATCAGCACCACCTAAATCTTCTTCGCTCACAACTTCACCGGTTGCCGCCTTGACCAAAGGAGGACCACCAATATAGATAGTACCAACCCCTTTGACAATGACTACTTCATCACTCATCGCCGGTTGATAAGCACCGCCTGCTGTACAAAAGCCCATGACCACTGATATTTGGGGGATATTCTCAGCTGACATTCGTGCCTGGTTGAAAAATATCCTGCCGAAATGGAAACGGTCAGGGAATGTGCCGGCCTGGAGCGGCAAGAATATGCCTCCTGAATCGACCAGGTATATACATGGCAGCCGGTTTTCCATAGCGATCTCTTGCGCACGGATATGTTTCTTTATGGTTTCCGGAACATATGTCCCGCCTTTTACCGTAGCATCGTGGGCAACAGCCATAACCTCTCTATTGTGGACAACGCCAATACCCGTAACGATTGCTGCTGCTGGATGACGGTTGTCATACATATCCCAAGCTGCCAACGCATTCAATTCAAGAAAAGGCGTATCCGGATCAAACAAAAGCCGGAGCCGATCGCGCACAAAGAGCTTGCCGCGGTCTTTATGCTTCTTCTGCATGTAATCAGGGCCGCCCTTTTTCACCGATGCAAGACGTTCTTTTAAGACCTCCACCGCTTCTTGCATAGCTGCTTTGTTCGTTTTGTAATCAGCGCTGTTTACGCTTATTTTTGATTCTATTTTAAACATAATCTCCTTCTAAATCCTAAACAAATCCGAATTTCAAAATCCAAATCACCCCCTCCTTAATTCTCCCCCTTAAAGGGGGAGGAAAGTGGGGGTATATGTTTTTAATTTGTGATTTCTGTCATTCGTGCTTGCCTGCCCCGTTAGATAAAACAATCCTTAAAAGCTAAACGCACCAAATCATCCTCATCACATCATAAATACTTGAAAAGAAGAATTAAGTTCATATCTAACGGGGTGAAGTCATTTGGTATTTGGAATTTAGACTAGTACTGCCTTGTAACCATAACAAATAATCCCCGTGTGTCCTTCCTCATACAACTTCCTGAAAATAAACTTTACTTTCTTGCCGATTTCAAGATCCTCTGGCTTACAGTCAACGACCTGAGTTGTGAGCCTGACGCCATTATCTGACTCAACAATGGCTATTGCATAGGGAACTTGCGTAGCAAAATCTGCTGGCGCAACCCTGATCACTGTGTGGGAGAGAATTGTCCCGGTTTCTGACAACTTTGTTTTGTCAAATTCTTTAGACCCACAACCCGCGCATACCAGACGTGGAGGAAAAAACAATTTACCACATTTCTTACACCTGGCTGCTTCGAGCCGGTATCTCTGAGGCATCTCTCTTCGATATCCTGGTGATGGCATGAAACCTCCTTTTTCCTTCGGAAAAATTCCGTGTGCATCTGCTAACATCTGTCTGAATCTGCTTCATATTTTTACGTCGTCGTAAAAATATGAACAACGGATGATCCTCCTGAGCCGCCCATGTTTTGAGTCAACCCGATCTTTGCGTTCTTCACCTGACGTTTACCGGCATTTCCACGCAACTGTTCAACCACCTCAACAACTTGCGCAATACCTGTAGCACCAACCGGATGCCCCTTTGATTTCAAACCGCCCGATGGGTTGACTGGAATTTTACCTTCCAAAGCCGTGTTTCCCTGTTCAGTAAAAGGACCACCTTTGCCTTTTTGCGTAAAACCCAATTCCTCAATAATACAGATCTCGGCGATTGAAAAACAATCGTGGACCTCAGCCACATCAATATCTGATGGTTTTATTCCAGCCATCTTATAGGCAGCCTTGCCCGACAGTTTGACCGCCTTCAAAGTGGTAATGTCTTCACGATTATGCAGGGCAAGTGTATCAGTGGCGGCACCTGAACCGAGTATCTTAACCGACGGTACTTTCAGCTGCTTGGCAAAATCAACTGATGTGAGAACAACGCATGCTGCGCCATCAGATACTGGCGAACTGTCGAGCACAGTCAACGGATCAGCAACCAATGTCGCATTCATGACTTGCTCAAGGGTGACTTCTCTTTGAAATTGGGCATTGGGATTCATCGCACCGTTGTGGTGATTTTTTACCGATACTGCAGCCAGCTGTTCCCTTGTTGTACCGTAACGATGCATATGTGCTCGAGCAATTAAGGCGTAAAGACCAGGAAAAGTCACACCTTGATACACCTCATATTCCTGATCTGCTGCGGTGGCAAGCGCGTAAGTAGCATCAGCACCGTCATTCATCTTTTCAACGCCACCGACCAAAACTATATCACTGTAACCTGATGAAATTTCGAACAAACCAAGCCTCAGCGCCATGCCGCTTGAACAACACGCTGATTCAACGCGCATCGCTGGTATTGGTGCCATGCCCAGATAATCAGCCATCAAAACGCCAATGTGTTCTTGACCAACAAAGAGTCCTGGGGTCATTGCACCTACATACATTGAATCAATATGATCCACACCCGCGTCATCGATTGCCTTTAGCGCAGCTTCAACGAATATGTCTCTCAGAGACTTTTCCCAGAGCTCACCGAATTTTGTCATTCCACAACCAACTACTGCCACTTCTCTCATACCAGCCCCCTTTACTCGTTCATTATGATTTTGCCACGGAATTTCGCGTACTGTCCATAATCAAGGTAGATACGGTTGTTCTCAAGCATACTTTTTAGCTTTTCTGCTTTGTCACGCACCTCATCAATCCGTTTGGTCATTTTGAATATGAATGCGTCACTGCCCGCGCCTGAACCAAAAGAAACCAATAGTATTAAATCATCTGGTTTGGCAATATCGAGCGTCGCAGAAAATCCCGTAGGTGACGAACCTGAATAGGTGTTGCCCATTAAAGGCACTATCCAACCCGGTTCCATCTGTGCCTTGGTAAAACCCAATCTTTTACCCGCGGTTAATGGAAATTTTCCGTTCGGCATGTGAAAGACTGCATAAGCGAAATCAGCTGGTTTATACCCGCTCTTGTCAAGAATCGCTTTTGCTGCACCTAATATGTGTTTGAAATAAGCCGGCTCGCCAGTAAATCGACCACCGTGCAATGGATAAAAAGCCCCTTCTCGGCGCCAGAAATCTGGTGTATCGGTCGTGTATGAAAACGTATCCAGGACTTCAGCGATAACGCCTTCTTTTCCAAAAATGAATGCTGAACCACCGGCTGAGGCAGAGAACTCAAGAGCATCACCAGGTGCGCCCTGCGAAGTATCAGCACCAATGGCGAGCGCATACTTCACAAGATCAGCCTTGACCAAACCGTAGGCAACAAACATTGCTTCAGTTCCTGCCTTGCAGGCAAATTCATAATCCGCTATGTGAACATTTGGAACAGCGCCCAGAGCTTCAGCTACTACAGTCCCGGATGGTTTTACAGCATAAGGATGCGACTCTGAACCGACGTACAATGCACCAATTTCACCAGGGTCAATACCAGCTCTTTTTAATGCATTCTTTGCTGCCGCCACAGAAATTGTAATGGTATCCTCATCCATTCCAGGTACAGTTTTCTCGTTGAGCATCAAACCTCGCTTCACTGTTACAGGATCCCTGCCCCATTGATGGGCAATCTCCTCAACCTTAATCCTGTATCTCGGTAAATAAGAACCATAGCCAATAATACCAATCATCAAACCTCCTTACTTTACAGTAAACTCTAAATCCAAATTTCTAAATTCTAAACAATATCTAAATCCAAATTTCCAAAACGTTTTGAATTTACCACATTCAACCAGCAAGTGCAACGCCAGATAGTTGAGGAAATACCTCAAACGGGGTTCTAAAAGCAAGACATTTTTTGGGTCTTGAATTAAGCGCATATTCAATCTCCGCAATTCGATCATCAGA
>Ga0209986_10002700_pt1 | contig 16035 bp, 24 predicted proteins | sample BlataG_FD_183168 | JGI IMG/M metagenome (GOLD analysis project Ga0209986, IMG submission 183168) | Deep subsurface microbial communities from Black Sea to uncover new lineages of life (NeLLi) - Black_00105 metaG (SPAdes) (version 2) | ecosystem: Environmental > Aquatic > Marine > Oceanic >...
TGAAGATCCTGAAAGTAGACCACTTGTGACTCGTATCGGTCTACTGCGAAGGTATAGACGGACAAAGAATGAGGTATGGCTGACGAAGTACCGGGCTAATAGCGAGCGGATCGAGCGACAACATGATTGTCGAGTGTATTATCATTCACGAGACTCAAGCGCTTGTTTTGAGCCTGGGGGACAGCTCAAAATTGAGAAGGCACAAGGCAAACGAGTATCGGTCATAGCTAGGCATAAACACAATCAAGTGATTATTGATCTGTATTATATGACGATCAATGGGCTGGTGTTGCAGGCTGTGACTATGTAATACTGGATCGACCAACCACCACAAGGGCAACCTGGCAATGGGTTGCCCTTTTCTTTTTGGCCTGCCTTGCTCTGCCCTATGCTCTATCCCTTGGTGCTGATCCCTCTGGTGCTGTGCTCTATCCCTCTGTGTTGTGCTCTATCATAGACCGTAGGAAATATCATACACCCTAAGTGTAGGGAAAATCATACATAGGCATAACTACCTATGTCAAATAATTGACAGTAGGGGTGTAGGGGAAATCATACACTAAATGACAGCAACTCGACTGCATGTAGGAAAAACCCTACACCTTGCATGTCAAACAGTTGACACCTTCAGGTGTACCTTGACTTTATAAGCTATAAAGTTGGTACTGGGTAAACTGTTGATATTATTAGGAAAAGGCCCCTCGACTTACTTGCTGGCCCCACGCCGTCTTTTGTGTCATGGGGTACTGCTTACATTTTTTTCTCTTAAAAAATTGGAAAATATCCAATTAATCGTTGAGGATTTTTAAAAAGTCCTTGACAAAATCGTACCATTCTGGTATAAACCAACGGTAATTAACTATAATTATCTATAACTATGGTGATTTTCTTTCTGCGTGCAAATTAGAATTTTTCAAAAAGTCCTCTATACGCGAGGTTATTAACCTATGCCAATTGCTCCTGAGCGTTTAAAGCAAATTTATATCACCAAAGGCAAAATCCGTGCTGATGTTTCGTATGTCATGTGGGATTTATGCTCAAAGTGTACTGGTACAACAATGCCTATTCCCGAAAGAGATGAATCAAAAGATGATTTTATTAATCGTTGCATGAACAATAGAGAGATGAAAATAAAATACTCGGATGAAACGAGCCGATTAGTGGCTGGTAAGTTTTTATGGACTATAAGAGCCGATATTTGCAAATTATCCGAGCGTTGCCAGTATGTAAAGAAAGGTTTTTGTTCTGTCGAATCCCAATATTTGAGTGCTATTACAGCTCCCGTTTTAAAGCTTCTTGACGAAAGCTCCGCGGCCCGCCTCACCGAGCTGGACTGGCAGGATTTTGGGCTGAAAATGATTCCTTTGTATCATGACCTGATTAAGGTCAAGAAAGCAGAGGCTGCCCTGTGCAGCGTTATAGTCTATTCTTCTCATGGTGTAAGGATGCACCCGTTATATAGGGAGAAGCGCGACATTATCAAAGCCATTGATTCTTTGGACATTTCGAAGCTTTTAAAGGAAAAATTCAGGGAACTGGGTATGAAAGACGTGACTCCCGCGGGCGCCGGGCCTGACGTGGGGGAGCTTTTAGAGCAGCACGGCGACCCGGATTTTGCAGATAGCTTAATGGATAGCGGAAAAAAAGGGGATGGTAATGAGGTATAAATGGAAGAAACGCCGGATTTCCGGGGAGGGTTTAAAGAAAGCCAAGGATTTATTTGCACAATATTTGATTTTGGTGTCGGAAATCTCGGATAAATATTAATGAAAATCTCCCAAGACACAAAAATCCTCCAGAACTTCCTGTCAAACTTCAAAGACGGTCAGGGAAATATCACCCTGAACTTCATTGAGAACCTTGTGGTAGGCGACGAGACCGTTATCGGCGACAGCGACAGCGGCACAACGGCCTTGCCGGCCCCAAAAGACCGATGTGCCTTACCCAGGTTTGAAATACCACCAAAGCAGCTACAATATTTCCCTGAGATTCCTGATAAGGCGCGTCGGGTCCTGCACGATTTTATTGGCCAGCTACCCGAGCCCCGCATAAACACTTTGATGTATTGGGTTTTTAAGGTATGCGTTGATAATAATATGACCCGGCAGGAGACTGCTGATTGGTTGGGCATGACCTTTACTACGGCAAGTAATTGGTTTAGACGATTTAACCTTAAACCGAGAAGGGAGGCGCGAAGAAAAAAATGTTAATAATCTATCAGCCTTCAGGAAAAGCCAAGGAGTACGCCGACTTAGCCGTGAATTTATACACCGGCTGCACCCACTGCTGTACTTATTGCTTTGGCCCGGCCACCCTACGCAAAACCCGAACCGATTTTCACGCCAATGTGGCCCCCAAGAAAGACGCTCTGGAGCGATTCGGAAAAGACGCTCAGAAGCTGGCTGAAAAAGGCGACGATCGCGAGATTCTGCTATCCTTCGTAACTGACCCGTATCAGCCTTTAGAGATGAAGGAAAAGATCACCCGTGAAGCCATTAAGATCCTTATTGCCAATAATTTGAGATTCACAATTCTTACGAAAGGCGGTACCCGCGCCAGTCGCGACTTCGATCTGTTAACCGGTTACGACAAGTGCAGTTTCGGCACGACCGTTGTGTTTGAGTCTATCTTGGACGCATACCATTTTGAGCCCGGTGCCCCGAGCCCTGTTGATCGATTGGTGACTATTCAAACAGCTAAGAAGATGGGTATCAGGACCCGGGTAAGCTTGGAGCCGGTCATTTATCCCGAGCAGGCCTTGAACCTGATTCGCGCTTATCACGAGTATGTGGATCACTGGAAAATCGGCAAAATAAATTACGATGCCGAACTTGAAGGCCGGGTTGATTGGTTGAAGTTTCGGGAAGATGCAAAAGAGATATTGGATTCCCTGGGCGCGGATTATTATTTTAAGAAGAGCTTGAAGGGATTGTGATGTTGGAATTACAACCTATAACATGGAAAGAAGCATGTGAATTTATCAGGCAGCATCATTCCCATCATAACCCCCCAGTTGGTTGGAAATTTGGCATTGCTGTGAATGATGGCGAGAAGGTTGTATGGGGCCGCACGACGGGCGACATTTGCCCTAGGTTATAGACGTTTGATCACATACATTCTTTCTTCAGAAACGGGCACAAGCTTAAAAGCAGCAGGCTGGAAAGTATTAGGCGTGGCGGGCGGCGGAAAATGGCACAGAAAAGAGAGGCCACGAGTTGATATTCATCCTATAGAGCAAAAAACATTATGGGAAGCCCCCCCGTCTGGCAATAGAGGAATTATATGAAAAAAAAGAAACCAATCCCCCTAAACCCTATCCGCAAGCCCGGTCCCCGCAACCTTGCTTGCCCGTTTTATGGAGCCTGCCTTGATTATGTGGTTGCCCGTCGCTGGAAGCACTGGAGTTGTTCGGAGTGCGCTTATAAGGAAGTGGTACATGAATTAGCGGTTCCTGTGCGATACGATTATGATCCTTATGAGGAGAGGCCGGATCCACGGGGGGTGATATGAGAATTTCAAGTATTGAATGGGAAACGCCTCAAGATTTTTTTGATACTTTAAATGATGAATTTTGTTTTGAAACCGATGTTTGTGCTTCATCCATAAATACGAAATGTGAGAATTTTTTTTCGATTGAGATGGATGGGCTTGCACAAGAATGGAAGAATGTATGTTGGATGAATCCACCGTATAACAAAACTATGCCCCGATGGGTTGCAAAAGCGTATGAATCGGCGCAGAAAGGCGCAATGGTCGTAGTTTTGATGTCGTGTAGATCTGGTGATACTAAATGGTGGCATGATTATGTTATGAAGTCTAGCGAGATTCGTTTTGTGAAGAATAGATTGCATTTTAGTTTAAATGGTAAGTCATCCAGGGCAAATTTATCCAGTATTGTTGTAGTTTTCCGTCCGTATTGCAAGGGACCACCAAAAACAAATTCTATTGATATAACTGGTAAAGAAAATGTCAACCCTTGAACAATACAGAAACGGTGCCGAAGGTTTTTTCTTGTGGGCTGAAGAGAACGCTATGGTCCCGATTTATCCGGAGGGCTCCGTGATCCCGGATTGGTTTAGCCTGGGCGATTTGCCAGAAACACTCCACCCCGAGACTAGCCGAAGCTATAAAACTATGTGGGAAGCGCAGAAAGAGGAAATACGAGAAGGCTTGCGCATGGAAAATGGTCGATTCGTGTACCGTTTGCTTGTGTTGTGCTGGCCTCGCGGTGAAGGTAAAAGCATAATTGTTTGCTTGATTGAAATATGGAGATTCTCGTGTTGGCCTCGTGAAAAAATCATGCTGGGTGCAAACTCAAAAGATCAGGTGAAATTTGTTCATTATGACATGATCCGTGATATTATTTTAAATTCTCCCAAGATATTAAAGAATATAGGCCGAAAAAAGGTAAAAATTAAAGATATTACGCTTCGCAATAAAACCCAAGACATTGTTTCGATTATTCAATGCGTGTCTTCATTCTCCGGTATTTTTTCGAATATTACTTCATTCACATTTAGCGAAATGTTCGACATGAAGAACACGAAGTTCTATACACAGATTTACGGCTCTATCCGGAACATTCCAAACGCATTCGGCGCTATTGATTCCACGGTATCTACCAAGACTCATGTTCTTTATAGATTATTTAAGACTGCACAGAAACGGATTAAAAAGAAAGGCACGAGTGCCCCGCTTTTCTTCTCATATAGGTGTTCCAAAAAGGGCGATGTTGCTGATTATTGGAACCCTTATATGACCAAGGAGCAACTTGATTCGTATCGCGAAGAATTTCCGCTCGGAGACTTCGAGCGATATTTTTTGAACCTGTGGTCTGCCGGTGCCGAGAATGTTTTTACTGCTGAAATGATCGAAGCGACTAATTATTTGGGCGCCGATAATGTTTTACAGAATCATGGTACCGTTATTGAATTAATCAAGAAACGTACCCAGATCATAGATAGCGAGAAGAAGTTCAAACCCGAATTCAGAGATAAGCTCTGGAGTCAACAGAGCGCGCTCGATGTTATCGAGAAAAGGCTTTGGCCGGCAGAAAGGGAATATCAACTCAGGACTCCTCAGAGTACAACAATTCCGGCGACCGGAAATGACCTTTCACGCTTGACTGATTTATTCGATACCGATTGGGCTGTTCTGGCTAGTTGCGACCGCGCAGATCCTATGAAGACACGTACAGCCGCGCGCACGATCGTGACTATTATAGCTAAGGGTTTGCCCGGAAGCCGGTCGTCGATGCCCATCGTTTCTGACGATTCAGTTCCTCATTATTTGTATTTATTGCTGCTTCTTGCGCATGTTCAGGATAGTAGCACAGAAGGCATAAAAGAGATTATTTATCAAGCGAATCTTGATTATGATGGTGTCGATGTGTTTTGTAGTGAGCGTTGGGGTGTATGGGATATTTCTGCGTGGTTAGAGGAGCAAGATATTAGAGACGAGATATTCTATCCAACATATGATAGACAAAAAACTGCCTTTGTCGAGTTGTATTTGTTATATGAAACAGGTAGATTCAAGGCCCCCCCGACCGCTGTGCCTGGTTCTAGGGGACCCGATATTTTAGTTGAGGAGCCCGCGGCATTTCAGCATAACCCGTTGCCCGATCCGACTGGCCCTCGAGGTTTTTATTCTGTTGAGAAGGACCAAAAGTACGGCATTCAGGACGATGTCATGTTCTCTCTTGGTTGTGGTATTTATGGGGGCAGGTTGTTAGGCGTCAACGATTTCAGGTCTCGGAGCAACAAACAATTCTTTGGCGAAATTTTCCAATCGAAAGGGCTTGTGGGGGTGTATTGATGAAAGAACCACCAACGTTAAAGCAAAGCTGGGATGATCTTGTAGAAGCAACCCGATATTGAGAATTTATTGGAGGGATTATGAACCAACTGGCGTGTTTTTTGATTTGGTCGAAACAGGTTTGGCAAATCCTGAACGGAGATGCTCGTACCGAAAAGCTTATCAATGCTGCATTGTCTAATTATGAGATTGCTTGTTGTCTTGGTGACACATCCCTATTCAAAGAGGCTTCAGCGTGCGTTTTTGGCTGGGATTCCAATACGAAGGCCACTGCTTTCGCAGACGAAGAGATCGAACTAATGCGATAGATTCTCTGAGAAAGGCCCTGAAAAATTTGGGTGAAGCGGGGACTAAAGGTGCGAAGGCGGGTAAAGCGATGGCCGCGGAACTCAAGAAAAAAGAAATTGAGGAATGTGCGCTTGAACAAGACGCGATTGTGGCAAGAGTATTACAAAATGCTTTTGTATACGAGGAGGATAAAAAATAATGGCCTACCGAGCAAACCTGTATTCCCATGGCCAGATGTGCGTAACGGATAAGTTCCGCAAGAACTTCGATCAGATGACCTGGCCGAAAGACAACCCGTGTCGTCGCAGGTCCTGCCGATTTTTCGGTAAACCGGGGTGTTTTGAGGTTCAAACCGGTCGGGGTGCGGAGCGGTGTAATTGGTATGAGAAAGAAAAAAAATAATGATTGAAATCAACGCAAATGATGCCAGAAGGGAAGCAATACGGGGCTTTTCTATTGTATGTGAAAAATGTGGATTGAGCGATATCAAAATGACGATAGGTGGCGCCGAAGAACATGGTGAGGTCGGTACAATTGAGATAATTTGTAGAAAATGTGGGCAATGGGAATATGGGGAGGATAGAATGTTATTGAGCAATGAAATATGAATATTATGGGGAGGGAAACGCATCTTTCGGGATGTTACCGGGGGTTCCTGCCCGCCCTTTAAACGATCCTGGCCATCTCCAGGGCACCCCATAATTATCTTTTCTACTGGTACATTTTACCCCACCTTCTGCCAACGCCTTGACACCATTTTAAAAAAATACTTGACAAACCAATATTTTAGCGTTTAGGCTTATACCATATGTGGTATTGTAGCCTATGAACGACGCCGAAATCCAGCAATATGTCCAAGACATCCCCGATGAGGTCCTTTCCCGCCTGACATTTTCCGTCCCTTGGCAGTATGATTCCACAGAAGACGGTTACAAGGATCCTGACGGCTTCACCCGTTATCCTTCCGGCGATAAAGACGAAAACGAGTTTACCCGCGACGAGCTTCAACGCGAAATTTGGAAAAAAGCTCAACAAACCCCCCACTGTAATACCGCTATTCGTGGCCTTGCTGGTCGCCTCGCCGGCCGCGGCTTCGAGGTCTCTTGCGAAATCATCAAAATCCAGGACGTCATAGATGAAATCACGGACGATCACCGGAATCGTTTGTTCTGCAATAATTATAAGTATGCCCTGAGAGGCGAACTCGAAGGCGAGCTTCATTTGTGCCTGACTTGTCACCCGGACGGCTTTATCGAGGTCGATTTTATCGACCCTGGTCGAATCGAGGGATTTCAGGACGGTACCGGCATTATTTGGCATCCGAACAAGGCCAATATGCCATTGATTTACAACATTAAGGCTGATACTCGTGGTGATATAACTGATCAAGACAAGTTCGATAAACAGATCCCCAGTATTAACATTGCGAGATTCCCCGATTTACTTGAAGTTGCGTCTAAACAATACGGATTTGACAGGTCTCTACTTGCAAAAAGCCAAAAGTGGGGGCGACGGTTCATAAGTCTGGGCCGATTCAATCAGTTCGTTGTGGCGTGGGATAAAAGCTGGATTACGCGAAGAAATGTTGGTCATTTGAGAACTATCCTAAGATGGTCAAATCTTTACGAAAATTTGAAACTCTGGGAAAGTGATTACAAAAAGTCAGCCTCTGCTTATCTTTGGGTTTTTAAGATCACCGATGCCAAGGCTTTTAAGATTTGGCTGGGCATGAGTGACGAAGATAAGCGAAAAACCATGATGACCGCTAAAAAAACTCCAGGAGCCTCAGTTATCCTTCCTCCGGGTATAGAATTGGATGTAAAGTACCCCCAACTACCAAAAATTTCAGATGAGGATCGTGATATTTTAAGAATGATTTCGGCTGGAACCGGTGAGCCCGAGGACGTGATGACTTCCGCTGCTCAAGGGCCATTCGCTTCGGTTAAGGCTTCAAGGGGGCCTTTTGCGGAGCGTACCGAGGACGAGAAGGATTCATGGGAAATGTTTTTGCGGTACGATCTTTGGGGCGGCATTTTCTTTTTAAAGAACAAGATTGCCGGCATGCCGGAGTTTTTTAGTTCGAAAGAGTGTGTTGGGTTTGATGAGGAGCGAGAGCCGATTTTTAAAAGGCGAAAGAAGCGGCCTGAAAAATGGTTGGAATTTGTGTTTCCTGTTTCAGGGGCAGCGGACGTCGATGAATCAAAAGCGAAGGCATTGCTTGGTGTTAAACATGGAAGTACAAATTCTGTATTAGGGATCCCAAATGAAGAAATAGCGAAAAGAATGGGTTTTGGGAATTATAGACAGCTTAGATTAAAGCATGCTACTGAAGAGGATAAATATCCAGTATTAGTAGATTATCTTGATCAGGAGAGCGTCCAGGAGAAGGTTGAAGCAGAACCGCCTAAAAAGGAGAAAAGATAATACTAGGTCCGATTCAACCGAGCTTGCGAATTTAAAATGAAAGTCGAAATCACCCAAGAAATCCGTGATCTTGTTGACCCGATCGACAAGAAGTATACAGAGGCCAAAGAAGCCAAAGTTTCTCGTTTCAGTGTTGAGTGGGGCAAATGGTCCCGGGAAATGAATGTCGAAATGAGAAAAAAAGACGGTATTCTTTTCAAGTACGTTTTCATTTATTGGACCTTAAAGTCCCAACTTCTGGAATTGTTTTTCAAATTTCCGTCAAACTCACTCAAATTGGGACTTAAGAAACGTGTTTGGAGCGAAATTGAGGACATCAAAAAAATTATTCTGTCTGGCAATGTGCCGGAGGGCGAATTGACGGATAAGGATTTGTTGAGGATTTTGGGGGAGAATAGATGATTCTTTGGATTGTCGGAAAAGTAAACAAATCGAATCGTAAAGAATGGGAGTTCCACGGGGTGTTTGATCGAAAAGACATGGCAGAGGAAGCTTGTAAGGATGATCGTTATTTCATAGGTCCCGTAAAGCTTAACGAGGTATTACCAGACGATCCAGTTCTTTGGCCGGGAGCCTATTATCCGAAGGAGTGAGATTATGAAAAAAGGGAATACTATGTAGATCTAAAAAATAGACGCGGGTTCTATGGACGGTCCGGCCGGGCCTGAAATAGACGCAAGAGATAATCAAAGGGGCAATGTGGTGCCACATCATCACGTCGCCCCTTTTTATTTGCCCGCTGGAGGAAGAATTGCCCTGGATCGTCAAAGATGTGGACCGCCACAAAAAAGGTTTAACACCAACTCAAAAGAAAAAGTGGGTAAACATCGCAAACGGTATTCTGAAGGACTGCCAAAAGAAAGGCGGCAAGGATTGTGAGGGCAAGGCGATTCGGATAGCTAATTCCAAATTTTCAGAGGAAGCCATGGAATGGACAGAAGAGCAATGGAAAGCTCATAATGAGCATTTTGGGCTGGCCAAGGCCGACAAGAAGAAGCCTGGCGGATCGAATGTCGGCAAGTACAAGAAAGGCCCGTTTTGTGGCCCAAGCGGAGGAGCCCCAAAAGGAAGCTATCCGGTAAACACGAGAAAACGGGCCATAGCTGCCTTGGCATATGCTAGGCATGCACCTAACCCGGCAGGCATCAAGAGGTGTGTGTGTCGCCATTGGCCTAGCCTGCCAGCATGCAAGAAAAAGGAGAAACAGGCCATGAGTCAAGAAACTCAAAAGATACCAAAGGCCGCATTGTGCTTTATGGATCACGACTGTTTTGCGCAAGTTAAGGCGAAAGACGGAGTGGATCAACTGACCATGGTGGTCTATAGCGGTGGCATTATCAAGGGGCACTGGTATTGGGATAACCTTGCCATTGATCTTACCGGTATGTCCTTTCCGAAATCAAAATATCCAGTTCTTGAAAATCACGATTCGTCGAGAAAGATTGCTTTTTCCAAAAAGCCAAAGATTGATTCTGGAGCCCTTGTGATTGATGATGCTGAATTTGTTGATACGCCCGAGAGCGAGGAATTTCGTAAACTGTCTAAGCAAGGGTTCCCCTATGAGAGTAGCATGTACAGCAGGCCTACTGTGATTGAGCGGGTTGCTGAAGGAGCCAAGGTAGACGTGAACGGCATGACCGTGAAAGGCCCTGCGACTGTTTGGCGAAAATCTATATTCAAAGAGGCTTCAGCGTGCGTTTTTGGCTGGGATTCCAATACGAAGGCCACTGCTTTCGCAGACGAAGAGATCGAACTAACCGTAGAAACGGTTGACGATAAAAATTTAGAGATAGAGGAGGTGAATCAAATGACGTTAGAGGAACTGAAAGCGGAGCACCCCGAACTGTTCGCGGAGCTCCAGGCGGAAATCGAAACCGGCCTTCAGGCTAAATTCGATAAGGAGAAGGCGGATTTGGAGACCAAGCTTGCCCAAGAAAAAACAGACCTTGAGGCTAAATTGGCTCAGGAGAAGGCGGACCTTGAGAAGGATCTTGGCACAAAGTTGTCCGAGCGCGATGAGCGTCTTCTAAAGATTGAAAAGAAAGATGTTATCCGCACGGAGAACGAGCGCCAGGCCACGGCTGACAGGATCTGGTCCGAGAAATTGGCTGATAGTGATGTTGATCCCGGCATTCACGACAAAGTGAAAGCCCACGTCACGCCTTCGAAGTTTGTCAAGGATGACGTGTTCGACACGGAGGCCTTCACCGCGGCTGTCGAAGCCGAGATCAAGGATTGGGAGGCCAAGTTGCCCCAGCCGTCTTCTGTGATTGGCGGCGGCTTTGTCGGAAAAGACGCGGCCACTGACACTAAGTTGGTAGCCCAGGACGCTGAAGACGAAAAACTCGCGGATGCAATCTTTCAATCATCCGGGAGGCAAAGAGAGGAGGTGAAGTAGGATGCCATTAGGACAAACACCATATGTTTTTCAAGGTGGCCAGGAGGATCTGAGGCGGATTTTGTACAGTGATCCTGCCCTGGCTTTTACGCATGCCATTAGGATCCCTGCTGGTTACGGCGTTATTAAGGCCGGAATGGTTATGGGTATTATTACCGAAAGCACGAACCGGAAGAATCAGTATGTTCCATACTGTCCCGTAGCAGACGGTCGAGAGTTCGGCGCAGGCCTTGCCAACGTTCCGGGTCTTGAGTATCTGACAAACGAGCCCTCGACAGGCACGGCAGGTCACGTGCGTCTGGAGCAAAGCTATAAGTTTGCCGTGGCCGATCATCTTGCTGCGTGGGACGACGATGACGTTCAGGTCGACCTCGGGGCTGTCACGGCCATTGACCGAACCACATACCCCCACATTGCGGTCATCACCGTTACAAACTCCTTTGGCTCGGAAACGATTGCCAAGGGTGGTGCTATTGGGATTCAGACCGCTACTGGCACGCCGTTTGTGGCGGCTAAAGGCATCTTGCTGGCGGCCGTAGATACCGGTGTCGGCGAGAACGCTAAGGGCGGAGACGGTGTTTTGATTGTGAAAAATGCCATGCTCTATAAGGATAATTTGTTTAACTATAACGCTAACGTTCTTTCGGACCTCTCCGGTGCGGAAGACGGCAAATATCTTGTCATATAGGAAGGGAGGTGAAGCAAGATGACTATTGGACTAAACGCAATACCAGCTCTTCGGCTGACGGTGTTGAATAAGCTGGTCACCAAGTATATGTCTCCCCCGAATCTGATTCTAAAAGGGATGTTTCCCCGAACTAATTACGAGTCGGACAACATTGAATGGGAGTCCCAGATTGGTAGCAGGGGATTGACACCTTTTGCCGCTGAGAATGCTCCAGCACCCCAAGCTTCTGTCCCGGGTCTTGCGCAGAACTCGGCGCATGCCGCGTACTGGAAGGAGCGCACCTTTTTTGGTGCCGAATTCCTGAACAATATTCGGCAGCCAGGGACTGACCGGAAGTACCAGAAGGCTCAAATAACCCTCAATAACCAGACGAGGAACCTGAGCAACCGGGGGTTTCGTCGGGAAGAGTGGATGTTCGCGCAGATGCTTTGCAACGACGGTTTTACGTATGCTGACAAGAACGATGCGTACATAACCCTCGATTACGGTATCCCGGACGACAACAAGGTTTCCCTGGGGGCTGATTATAAGTGGGACGCCGGCACTAAGCGGGACATCGTTAAGGATTTTTATGATGCCAAGCTTGTTGTATCCAACGCCAACGCCGGTGTTTTGGCCCGCGCGGTTTTTACAACCGAAGTTTTGAATCTCATGATTCTTGACGATGGTATTCAAACGCTTCTTCAGAAGTCTGCTTACGGAAATGGCGACTTGTTCGCTAATCCGGTACCAGTGCTCAGCTCATTGATCAGTATGGGCAATTTGTATGTGTACGATGAAGCGTACCAGATTCGTGCGGTATTGACCACAGCTCTTTCGTCGGGAGCCGGGCCGCACACGGTTTATGTGAGCAGCACGGTTGATTTTGAAGTTAGTGGGACCCTGATCGTGCAAGACGTTTCGGCTGCAAAAGGCACGACTGAGGACTTAACTATCACGGCAACCGATTCTGATGCTGGAACCATTACTGCTACCGGAACCCTTTCTTCGTCATACAAGGCTCAGGAGGACATTGTTTACATGACGAAGAAGTTTATCCCTACCGACAAAGTGGTCATGTTTGCCGATTCGGTAGACGGCGAGCCGATTGCAGAATACATGGCTGCCCCTCATCTGTTGAGCAGAAAATGGGGTCAGCAGGTGGATCGCAAGGAAAACTGGGACCCTGATGGTGTGTTCGTGCGGGTTTCCGACAAGGGGTTGCCGGTACTATATCACGAGGATGCCGTGTATCAACTCACGGTAACCTAAAGGAGGTGGTACTCTATGTTACATAAAAAAGGTCCACTTCCAAGCGTTGGTTTAATGCGGCAGATTGCTGCGAATGCCATGGTGCCTTTGATGGCTATGTATTCTGGTGAGCTTACTGACCATATCTGGAAAGACACCATTGGCGCCGCCGTTCTTGGCGGCAGGGTATCTGAGGTATTTTTGTCGGTCGAGGCCAGCGGTAAAGACGATTCGAATACGCTTTCACTTGAAGCCGATGTCTTTATCAATGGAACCACCTGCCTGACTACGTTACCAAAGGTTGCTCACGTTTCAGGTGAGGCCAGTCAGCAGAAAACTACTGCGGTGACAGGCGACACCGGTATTACGCAGTCGGTCATGGATCCGGATGCGAATGAGTTCAGTGTGGGTGATGTGTTTTCCTATGACTTCGAATTGACGCGGACCGCATCGCCTACGACAGAGATTAAAAATCCTGTCATTGTTGTTAAACTTGAACCCGCTTAGGAAAGGAGACAATCGATATGGATATCGAACGCGTAGAACTTTTAGTGACGTTGAAAGGTGCAAAGACGTGGAAGAAGGGGACCATCTTTGATCCCAAAAAGGATGGTCGCCCTATTCCTTCCGATATAATCGCTGAAGTCCGGGCGAACTCGGGGGCTGTTCGGGTGTTAGGGGCCGTAAACGAAGGCCAGTCGGTTGTGAAGTCGGATGCTTCTATTAAGGCTGAGATATCCGAAGCCGAGACGAAGCTGGCGGAGCTTAGAGCGAAGATTGCGGAGGCTGAGGTGGAATTGGCAGAGACTGTAACAGCTATAGCAAGGCCCGACAAGACAGAGTCACCCGAGGTGCTCGAGACTGATGAGAAGAAAAAATATGTCTGTAAAGAATGCGGGGCCTCGTTTGATTATGCTGTTGCATTGGCTGGGCATATGAAGTCACATCGAAAGGCTGAAAAATGACCAAAGCTGAATTAACAGCGGTTCTCCAGGCAGAACTAAAGGGGTTATCGTCTGAGTTTGATGTCCCTGATTACACTAATGCGATTAATGCAGCAGAGAGGGATACGGGGTGGGCAGCGCCTTATAGCGGATCATTCAAAGAAACCTGGATATTAAATCGAAGCAAGCGGTGGCTTTTTTCATACCTTCAAACGGAGACGGCGGCTGATTTTAAGTATAAACAGATATTCTTGAATCAACCCTTTGAGCACTACAGCAAACTCATCAAAACGATGGATGAAGCGTTTGTTGTGGCTCAAGAGGAATCGCCGCATGAATTCGCTGGTGTGAGTACATTTAAAATGTTTGGCAATATTGTTAATGCAGGATTTAGCTATGAAGAACAGACGGGTCGCGATAAGAGTTATTCTAGTGATAACAAGGTGATGATTCATCCAAATGATGACAGTTAAGAATAAAGAGAAAAGTAGTATTCGGAAGAAAAAATATTATCAGGACAATAAGGAGAGAATTAAAAAGCGTGTAAATAAATACAGAGCAGAAAATAGAGATGCGGTGAATCAGAGTAAAAGAGAATATTATCATTCTGAGAAGGGAACACAAAAACGAAAAGAGTATGCAAGAATAAACAAGGAAGGGATTGCTGAGAGAAGCAAGGAGTATAAAAAGCAATATTATCAAATCAATAAAACCGAGGTAGATGCAAAAAATAAACTTTGGTGTGAAAATAACAGAGAAAGGACAAGGGAATATTACGCAAATTATAGAAAAGAGCACAGGAAAAAATTGAATAGGCGGGCCAATGAGTTAAAAAGAAAAAGACGTAAAGATAACGTTGCGATAAGATTGAACGACAGCATTAGTGCACAAATTAGGTTTTATTTGAAAAAGAGTAAAGAAGGACGGTCGTGGCAAAAATTGTTAGGTTATTCAGTTCAAGACTTAAAGAAACATCTTATGACAACGATGCCAAAAGGATATTCTTGGAAAGATTATTTGTGTACTAAATTACATATTGATCATATTATCCCTGTATCGGTTTTTAATTTTGAAAGTTATGATCACATTGATTTCAAAAAGTGTTGGTCATTAGACAATTTGCAATTACTTCCAGTATCTGAAAATTGCATTAAGAATGATAGAATTGAGAAACCATTTCAACCAAGTCTATTACTGACAATATGAGATTGTCATTGTTCGTAGCTGACAGCAAGAGGCTATCAGCGTCATAGCATCTGACTAAGAGGGTCGGAATGTCAATAGGCTCGAAGTTAAAAACAAAAGTCTTCGAAAAATTAGGTACAGCTTTCACTATTCTACGCGATAGTGGCGACATCACTGGTGAATACCTGAATTATGAGATAAATCGTCAGGTGACAAAAATTTTCGTCAGGGCTTTTTTCTTAGAAGCCGAAATGGCGTATGATACTGAAGCCGTTGTCGGTGACGTGGTTCAATTTGACGATGACCGTGTTTTTTTAGTAATGAACAAGACCGCTGATCACTTTAAAAATGCGGCTATCAGACAGGACTGTGTCTTGTACAAAACTAATGTTGCCGGGACGCTTTTTAGGCCCTCCGGTGAAGCTTGGGATTCCCAAACGTATCACAAAACACAGCAATGGGAGACCATTGATACTGATGTTTATGCTTTGCAAACTGAATCCCTTTTCGGCCATTCTTTCGAAGATGATCAGGAAATTGGAATGCTAGGCCTCAAAAGAGACGAACTCTACATTCCGAATTCTGTAGGCATACAAGTAAACGACAGATATCAATCGGCAAGCGGGGAGTATTATCGCGTGGAAATTATCAAGAAGCGTCGTTTTGACGGCGTTGATGTATGTGAATTGGGGGAGGATCACAGATAAATGTTGTCCGGCAAAATCATAAAAATCAGTTGGCTTGGCGACCAGGGTTGGCGATTAAATATTGATGGAATGATGAAGATGTTTGATAATTGTGAGGCTATGGAGACCTGGCTTATTGGCATCATTGACAAGGTCAAGGATCAGGAAAAGAGGAAATTATTGCTTGATGATCTTAATAAGTTTCTTGTTTGGCAACCGAAATATCCACGCATAGAAAGGGGAATAATAACCAGTCATGGCAATACCCCTGCGATTATTATTAAGTTGAACGAGAACACACGTTTTGTGCAATGAAATATATGGAGGAGCATTGAAAAAGATTCTTATCGTTGGAGAAAATCCTTTTTCCATGAC
>Ga0209986_10002701_pt1 | contig 16029 bp, 16 predicted proteins | sample BlataG_FD_183168 | JGI IMG/M metagenome (GOLD analysis project Ga0209986, IMG submission 183168) | Deep subsurface microbial communities from Black Sea to uncover new lineages of life (NeLLi) - Black_00105 metaG (SPAdes) (version 2) | ecosystem: Environmental > Aquatic > Marine > Oceanic >...
AGTCTTCAGGATCCACATAACAGACTGAAACGCTTTCCATATATTCTTCAGAGAATTTTCCACGTTCTTTTTCTACACCCTGCTCTATTGTCCGCCCAGTAAGCAACGTCACCTTCAATTTTGGCTTCCCACTCATTCAGTAACCCCAGTCTAACTTGTTTAAACACTTCTCCACCTTAAATCCTACATGCATCACGGAAGCTAACGTACATGATTTAACCTAATTAGTCTTTATCTATGCAAATTAGAAAAACATTAAGCCGGAGACATTATCGTTGGGGTGTCTCGATAGATTAAAGCTGATGATTAATGGATGGAAATGATTATTGAGGTTGAAGGTTAGAGTGCGCGCCCAAGAATGGAGTAACAAAGTGCCTCTATTCTTCTCTCCAGCTTGTGATCAGTGCCCCGACGATGATGAAGAAAGCGCCTATTCCTAGCATGATTGCCGCGTTCGTCAAGGCACTTGTCACGTTGCCGTAGACCATGGAATCCCTTAACCCGTTGTTCAAGTAGGTCAAAGGAAGAACTTTGGCAATCTGCTGCAGAAAATCAGGCATCATCTCCAATGGAAAGAAAGTGCCAGAAAGGAACATCATTGGAAACGTAATAGCGTTCCCTGCAGCGTCAGCAGCATCCGACTCCCTTACGAACCGAGCAACAACCATTCCTATCCCTGGAAAGGCTATAGCCCCCGAAACGATCAGAAGTATCGAATAGATGTTTGGCAGAACTTTCATGTTAAACACTAGGATTCCAATGGTCAAGATAACCACCGTAGAGATCGCTGCCATTACTAACTCATATAATACCACACCGATGATCCACTCCAATTTGGTCAGCGGCGTCGTCGCCAGCTTCTTCAGTATTCCAAGTTCCCTGTTTCTCGTGTTCCATCCAATAGCCCCAAATATGCCAGTTGTCATCAAGCTCATCGCTATAAGGCCTGGTGCAAAGAAGTCGATGAACTGGAAACTTTCAGACACAATGCTTTCAGACTGGATTTTGACTATCGGAGGACTCGGTTCCGTTAGAACACTGTTGAATATTTCGACAACAGTATCGACCACACTCCCGACAGTCGCTGAGGCGGTGTCGATTTCTGCGGGGACCATTTTAAGAATTATTGACGCATTGTGATTATTGCACCCTGCTTCAAAGCCATATGGAATGATGAGCATTCTCCTAATGCCTTTCTCCTCAATCAAAAGCGTCGCATTTTCCGTCGAATCAACCACATTCAAATTGAATATTCCTGTCTTGTTAAGTATATAACAGAACATCACTGACAACGGAGTGGGGGTTCCGTCTCCAATGTCTTGGTTTTGTAGATGCAAATCGAAGGTCGGGTTTTGGCTCACACTGAAAATTGCACCAAAGAGAAGCATAAGCAAGACTGGAAATGCTATCGTCCAAAACAAAGTATGTTTGCTCCTATACCACGTTCTAAGAGCGCCGCTTAAAACGGCAAGAACCCTTCTCAGTGCAGCTCTCCCTCCACAAGCTTCTTCCCAGTTAAATTTAGAAACGCGTCTTCGAGAGTAGGCATCTTAATCATAAGTTCCTCGAATTCGATTTTTCGGCCGCTCAAGGCCAAAGCTGCATCTGTCAAGTCTGACTTATTTTCAAGGTCTGCGAGAACATCTCCGTCGCTTTCCAGCTTTACCTCTGAAAGAATTGGGTAAAGCAGATCGTATGACGGTTTTCCTCCTTTTTTCACGATCAAAGTCTTCTTTCCTCCATGCTTAGATACTAGCTGGCTTGGAGTTTCCATTGCAATGATTTTTCCAAAGTTGATTATGGCTACTGTGTCTGCAAGTGTTTCCGCCTCATCCATGTAATGAGTTGTCAAGAACACCGTTTTTCCTTGTTCTTTTAGTCCATTGATAAGGTTCCACATGTCCCTTCTGGCTCTAGGGTCTAATCCTGTTGTTGGCTCATCAAGAAACACAATCTCAGGATCATTCACCAAAGCTGTGGCAATCGCCAGCCTCTTCTTTAGCCCACCTGACAAGTTCTTATACAATTCGTTTGTCTTGTCCTTCAAGTCAACCAGTTCTATGAGCTTGTTTATGTCAACGCCATGACCATACATTTTCTTGTAGTAGCTCAGGTTCTCCTTCACGGTTAACAGGTCGAACGTGTTGAAATCTTGCGGCAAGACGCCTACTCTTTTCCTAATCTCCTGCTGCCCCTTCCTATCTTGAACGTCAAACCCCAAGACCCTAGCTTCTCCTGAGGTTAGATCTCGCAGACAAACTAGGATCTCTACTGTTGTGGTCTTTCCGGCGCCGTTCGGCCCGACAAAAGCGAAAACTTCTCGTTTGTGAACTGTGAAAGATATACCGTCCACAGCTGCCAGGTTACCGTATTTTTTCACAAGCCACTTAACTTCAATCGCAACTTCCTTGTCCAATTCTTGTCTACCTTCTTCCGTAAAAGAGTAAAGTTACAATTTATAAATCCATCTTAGAACTACGGTCTGTATCCGCCGAGAATGCTCAAAGCCAAAGCAGCGGCAATTATGTCAGCAGTTGTTCCAGGATTCAAAAGATTACTTGATTTTCTAAGTTCAAGGTCAAATTCACGGATGCTTTCCTTACCGCTTGTAGTTTCAAGTCCTCCAAGCTTCAAAACTTCCCTCGCCATAGAAGAAACTTCCCATGCCTTTTCGATGCTGGTCTTTTTCACTATCAACGTATCTGGATATCCAGCTAGAATACTTAAGAACGTGTGAACTATCGCTATGTTTAACTCGTCGCTTTTCTTGATTTGTTCCATTAAATAAGGGTAGGCAACGTCGAAAGTTATTGGATAATTATTAACCCATTCCGAACAGATCGTGTCATATTTTGAGCCTGCTTTGAAGATCTGGTACAACGAAATTTTCTCTTTACGTATTCTATTTATGGAGTCTGGGTCGTTGATGTCAAGTTCTGAAACCTTGCCCAATCCGCCGGGATTAGCGTCTTTTATAGCCTCATAAACGTTAATTGCATCTTCCGGCGTAGTTGACTCCACGACAAGCTTCACATTTTCCCTAATCTTTGAAATCCTGAAGACATCTTCTTTAACCGTGGTCATCCCAGCTGCGACCGCGATAGGTGAAAGCAATATCACTGTGCCAAGTAACGTGTTGCCACCACGTTGCCAAGCATTAACATCCGCTAAACTATTCCTTATAATCTGCCCAAGCTCAACATCGCCAAGATGAGTTTCTCCTTGGGAAACCAAAACTCCCCGTAACGCTGCACACTCGAAAGCGGAGGCTACAGCAACTGCCGAAGCAAGAAAATGTTCATAACGAGTATTTTCAAAGCCTGCTGTTCTGTTCACATTTCCGGGTTTGTTAGCACTAGCCTCTAACAGAATAGCTAACTCGAGACATTTTGAGATGTGCTTTGCTTTCTCACGTGGATTTATCTGCAAGAACAGCCCTCTTACATGTATGATTGCCGTGGAAAGTTTTATTAGTATTGTGTAAAAAGTTACACAGTAATTACTTTAATTACACAGGTGTTTCTAATGTCTGGCTTGAAACCTTCCACAAAAGATGTGGCTTTTCTAGCTATTTTCTCAGCGTTATCAGTAATAGTGATCAAAATTGTTCCAGGGATACCAATAGTGGGAGTTTCAGGGTCCAGTATAAAATTTGACGCTGCAATTGCCCCCATTTACGGAATAGTCATAGGACCATACTTGGGCTTCTTAGCCGCCTTAATAGGCGGATTAATAACCGCTGGTAGTCCCTTCAGCTTTCTCACATCCTTCGCCCCTGCCGTTTCAGCAATGATTGCAGGTTTCCTCACATCTAAAAAAGTAACAGAAAGAGGTAGAATTCCTGGATGGATCGTGGCAGCCGCGATATTAGGCGCGTTAATTATTGGATGGTACATGACATGGGTTGGCATCCAAGCCCCACTTTACCCGATTTTGCACCTCGCAGGATTCTTCGCTATCCTAATTACAAGAAGATGGACTGCGGAATCTTTTAACGGAATTGGATTGAAAAAGGAAGGGTGGCAATTCAAACCAAGCCACATACTTCTGGGAATAATTTGTATAGTTTGTGCCTACATGTTTTCTAAGCCTTATGTAAGCGAAGAAATTTGGACACTACCTTACCTTTCACTTCCCCTATATATAATTGCAGCGATCTTGATTTTATATGGAATTTTCGGTGGAGGTAAATTTTCATTCATATCTTCCATTTTCTTGGCGAGTTACTGCGGCATTGTAGCGGATCACATGCTTGGAAACCTAATTTTTATTGGAGTTATCGATGTATTTATTCCACTTGAGTACATTCAGAATAGCTTTTTAGAGCCTATGGGGCTTCCGGATGTTTCTTCACTCTTCATGTATATGATCCCAGTGTCAGCCGCTGAAAGAATACTTTTAACGGTTATCGCAACGATATTCGGAGTAGGCTTGTTGATGGCATTATACAAAGCAGGATTACTATCAAGAAAACGTAAATAAGTTTTCAGTGGAATGCTAAATTATGAGATTCAAAGCGCGAGAAGGAGACTTCATAGAAACTTCTGAAGGCCTAATGTTTGACGTGAAAGGCATAATACATCCGCCAAACCGAATAATTGCTTTCTTGCGCTATTTTCCAGACGAAAAGGGCAAAAGAAAAAAGAATAGCGAACGTTACAGCAAAGTCTACTCCCTTTCAAAACGCTACGCATTACTAGAGAACAGATTTCCCCAATACCTTGTTCACAATCCCGTTTTTGATGTAACACTCTGCGAAGTTCCGGTTGATGCAGTTAAAAAACATTACAAGCCCGCTCAGAAGCTTCAAGAACTTCGCAACTCTAGTAGTCCAGATGAGCTTGAAAACCTAGCTCTGCAGTTAACTAAAGTGCTGAAAGAGAACGCGAATATTCCATGGAATGCAATTGGCATTTCCGGCTCAATTATGGCGAGACTTCATAAGCCAAGTTCTGACATCGACGTAATTGTTTACGGTTCTAAGAATTGCCGAAAAGTTCATTCAACAATGGAAAACCTATTGGGTGGAAAACAAGGATCTTTCAAGCCTTATACTCGTAGAGGTTTAAAGACTCTGTTCGATTTTCGTTCGAAGGACACTGTTGTAGGCTTTGAAGACTTCGTTCGAAGCGAATCTAGAAAGGTTTTGCAAGGCAAGTTTATGGGAACAGATTATTTCATTCGTTTTGTGAAGGATTGGAGTGAAATTGGCGAGAAGTATGGGGATGTTCAATATGTGAATGTTGGCTATGCAAGAGTTAAGGCTACAGTTGCGGACGATTCAGAATCAATTTTCACACCCTGCGTTTATAAGATCAGTGATGTGCGAATTCTTGAAGGCCCTCAAATAAAACCGTTAGAAGAGATTGCGTCTTTTCGTGGTAGATTCTGTGAACAAGCTAGAAACGGCGAAGTTGTCATCGCACAAGGAAAGGTTGAGCATGTCATAGACAATAAGCGAAACCGCAAACATTTTAGGCTCTTGCTGGGAAACAAACCGTCAGACTATTTCGTCACGATTCCTAAGCCCTAAAGTGGCCGAATACATTCATTCTCATTCATGCCCGTTCCAACAACAACTTGATGAAAAATCTCACCTGTTTTAACGTTTTCAACTCGTTCCAGCATTCCGGAAACATCGATTTTATTTCCTCGTTTCGCAACGTTTCTATAGCATCCAATCATGGAAATCACAACCTTCGGAATCTTGCCTTCAGAAAGCACCGAAGCTGAACAGACTGGTTCGTAGTTCTCAATTTTATAGATTGCTGGCCGAAACACGGCTTCACTATCATCCTTAACTGTGCACTGAAACCAGACAGGATTGACTGGCAGATACTTGTGCGTTCCATATTTCGAATTAACCTCTTCTGGTTTGCGAACTGCATTATACATGAAAATCCTGTTAAAATAGCGACCTTTACACAGTCTCGCTGCATCCAATCGATTGTTGATCACATAGGTTAATGTTCCTTCTTCAACAAGCTTGGCTATCGTTTTCTCTAGTTCACGAAAGTTTTGGGCTCCATACACTGCAAGGTCTACGTCGGACTCGACGGTGTGCATATTTAAAGCAATGGAACCATGAACGCCAAAATCTTCTGGCCCGATGCCTGATTCGCTGGATAGTAACTCAATAAGGTCTAAGGTTTTCTTCTGGAGGCTGTCCTTATTTTTTATTTTTTTCAACGAACTAAGGCATTTTCTTGGAACGTAAACTCTTTTGATAGAATTTATGGGCGTGTTAATTACTTCTTTTTGTCTAAATGGACAGAAGTAAACGTAGTTTGGGAAATTATTTCGAAAAGTCCTGAGAAACATTTGGTAATTTTTTGCTGTGTAGAGTTTTTCAGCTCGGAAGAGTTCTAGCTTTCCGTATTTCCATGTTCGTTCTAAAAAGCGAACATGAAAAAAGTTCTTGAATTCGGAAGGAACATATTTTAAGAACGAGAAAACTCGATTGTTTGGGTGCTCATACCCGAAAACATTGAATATGAATCCTTCTTTAGTTACGAACGTGTCTCCGTCAGTTGGAACCCAATCTTTCGGAATAACCGTTTTTGAAACACCTTAATGAGAATCTAGTTGAAACAATTAAAAAGCATACTGCTCAGACCAGCGCAATATTTAAGATGGCTAAGATAAACACTTTTGATAGTGATTTGAAGTGAAAGTACATCCCTATGTAGTGTTTCTTCCAACACAACAAAAAACTAAGATACTAAGCGCGATTTTCGGTTCTAGGTCGGCTGTTGATACTTTGAAATTTTCACTCAGCCAAGGTATCTCAAACAAAATTTATCAGAAAGACCTTATGAAAGAACTTCCCTATTCAAATAAGACAATTATTGGAAACTTAAAAGCTCTAACTAACCTCGGAGTTTTGATGGAGGAAATGGAGAAAACGGAAAAAGACGGACGCATCATATGGGTTAAAGCTTATCAACTCTCAGATGTGGGTAAGTGGTTTGCTTTGTTACTTGCTGAAGAAAAAGACTTATCTGAAGAAGAAAAAGGGGAAATATTGCAAAACATTTTTAGAGTGTATGTAAAATGGGTGAAAACTCTTTCAGAAAAACTACATATAAACAAGGAATTGTTAGAAAAAATCTTCATGGAAGAAATGAAGTAGGCAAAGGTGAAAATAGTTGAAAACAACTGTTATCGCAGTTGTTGGCAGTAAAAGCTCTGGAAAAACAACAACAATAGAAGTTTTAACTGAGCAGTTGACTAAAAGAGGCTACAAAATCGCGGTAGTAAAGCATATTCCTGAATCAAACTTTACAATAGACACAGAAGGAAAGGACACTTGGAGATTTGCTCAGTCTGGAGCCAAAATAGTTGTTGGCGTGGCATCCGATGAAATAGCCACAATAGAAAAGATGGATACAACAAGTTTTTCCTTGAAAGAGATTTTGCACAGATGCAGAGACGTTGACTTTGTTTTCTTAGAGGGCTTCAAAAAACTTGTAGGCAAGAACTATGATGTGCCAAAAATTGTAACCGTAAAATCTGAGAAAGAAGCCCTAGAAGCCAAAGAAACCTTTAAACCCATATTAGCCTTTACGGGTCTTTACTCGATAGAAACTCTAAATCTGAGTGTGCTCTATTTGAACGTGCTTGAAAATAGGAAAGAAATTGCGGATATAGTGGAGAAAAATGTCAACAAATGATGGAAAGCTGATAGTAGAAATTAATGGGAAAAATTTGCCCATGCATCCCTTCGTCCAAAAGATAATAAGAAAAACAGTTTTGGCTATGCTCTCAACCTTGAAGGGCGTTGAAATCCAAGGCAATGAAAACATTGAAATAAAGGTCATGGGAGCCGCCTGAGTCTGCTTTTCGCAGTTGAACTGTGGGGCTTGGAGATCCTGTTTAAAGGGGGAGAAGGGAGAAAGGAGAGATCTCTTCAAAACGAAGGATGGGATTCTCCAAACCTTTCCACTCTTTGCGACTCTTTAAGACTTGTAACTTCACCTCCTCTACAGAGCTTTAAACGCTTCGAACCATCTGTTATATGAGGCTATCATGTTGAGCGAAACACTCGGTTTCCTCTCTTCAAGTATTTGTCTAAAGTCGCCCATCCTCAACAGTCTTGGCTTAGCCAACTTGTTAGACGCTTGACCTGACTCGAAGAAATCACCTATGACTCTTAGATGCGCCGCTTGACATACATCTCTTATGTCGCTTCCGGAAAATCCCTCTGACAGCCTAGCTAACTCATGCAAATCTACGTCTGGGGCTAACTGTAAACTGCTTGTGTACAGTTTCAACATCATTAGGCGCGCATGATGATCAGGAAGCGGCACCAAAATCCTTTTTTGGTACCTTCTAATAAAGGGCCAATCCAAGTCCCACGGCTTGTTTGTTGCTCCAATAATGTAAACATGTAAGTTTTTACCCTTGTCTATGATGCCGTCCATTTCTTTCAAGAATTGGTTTCGAACGCGAACTTCTCCGCCGACTTCGTTCGAGTGCTTTCCCATGAGAGAGTCTAACTCGTCTATGAAAACAATGGCTGGTTTTCCCTCTATAGCTGATTTTCTGGCAGAATTGCATAGTCTGGCAACATTTTGCTCAGCTTCACCCAACCATTTAGACATTATTGATGCGGCATCAACAGATATGAAGGTAGCATCTATTTCTGTGGCTACGGCTGCCGCTAACAACGTTTTTCCACAACCTGGCGGTCCAAACAGGAGAATTCCTCGAGGCCAACCCAACGGGAATAGGTCTGGTCTCTGAACTGGATAAACTATTGCTTCTTTTATTGCCTTCTTTGCATATTCGAGTCCAACTACTTGTTCCCATCTCACGTTTGGTTTTTCCTTTACTATCAGCTCGTCATAACTCGCCTTTTCGCTTTGGGTGGTTTTGGCACTTTCAACTGTTTTTCCAGCTCCTGCATGCGATTCGATCGGTGTTGTCCCTTGCAGTACTTTTATCCTTTCTTGGTAGGCTATTGCCCTCTGTATGTAGACCTTGTTCAAGTTGTATTCTGGATATAGTTGAACTAACTTCAGAAGAGTTTCTATAGCCTTCTGGTACATTGTTATCGCCATGCCTCTTGAACTTTGCTTGTCCAAGCGGACGGCTTCCAAAGCAGAATTTGTTGCAGATTTTTCCAGTTCTTGTGGTGCACCCATAAGCTCTTCACCTAGCTTTGGTCTCAACTATTATCTTACCGTCAGCCCCCAAGTCGTGAAGAGCCTTCTCGATCTCTTCATATGATGCATTCAATTGAAGGGAGCATTGCGTCAAATCAACTTCTCCCTTACTTTTCTTAACATACTCGAAGAGAACATCCTGCAGTGATGGCTTTTCAACTTTTAACGAAACTTCTTGAACTTCCGCCTTCTTGAAAGAAAAGAGATTTTGGGAAGATATGGTTTCTGTTTCAACAGTTTCTTGACCTATTGTTTGTGAGCATGTTGCCGTCAATGCAACCATTTGCCTAACAGGAGTTTCCACAGGAGTTTCTAGAGCAGAGGGCGGTTCAGGAAGCTTTTCAGCTACTCTTTGTTCTACGAAGCTTGAAACCTCTTTTAGGATTTCCTCTCCGCCTGGCGTAGTTCTGTTTACTGGGATTAATGACTCATCTGTTGTTATTCTTGTTGAGTAAAGGGTTTCGCTTATTACGTCGTTAACTTTGCCTAGTTCTGATGAGACATCTGGTAGGACTTCGAAAAGCTCTTTTGAAACGTTTTGAAGCATCCTTAATGCTGGTTTCAAGTCGATAACTATGTCGCTGAGTTCCCTTATTGTTTCAAGTCTAAGAATTACCCGTTCGATTGCTAGTTCCACATGATAGAGAAACTTTGTAAGCTTCTTGATTTCTGCAATCTCGTTCGCTAATATGGTAGCCCTACCTTTGTTCTGCTTTTTTAAGGCATGGACGCACGTTTGAAATAACACATTATCTCTTTTCTTCAACCTGAAAGAGACTTGTTCGATCCTACTTTGTTCAATCTTCAGTTTACGCATTGACTTACCAATAACTTCTCGTAGTAGTGGAGGGTTCTTTTGGAAAAGTTTTCTGATGCCCGCTCCCTCCGCCCGCTACGCTTCAGCCTAAGCGCTGGACTCGCCCACTTCTTTCACGTAAACTACTACAGGTGGCTCTGGAAGATTCGGTGACGGAATCGGAGAAAGCGGGGCATCCGTTTGCACTTGCTCTTGAGCTTTTGATTCTTCGGCAGGTTCTTCCCTAGTTTCTTGTTCTATCAGCGAAGGTGTTTCTCCCAGAAGGATATTTGAAAGCTTACTCTCCATCGCTTCTAGTTCGCTTTTCTCCGTATTAGCCTTTTTTATACATTCTTGTATCGTTGCGAAAGATGTCTGGTAAGACTCCTCGTCGATTTCGCCTATTTCATGTTCAATTTCAAGATTAACTAAGGCATAGTTTAATTCCTTAATTTCTTTAGCGCACCTAACAGTTTCCTTATCCACATTTTCCATCAGAGTTTTAGCTTCGTCTTTTAGTTGGTTTAGGACTCCTTCAAAACTTTTGTGCAAATCTTCATGTACTTCTAGTGAAATCTTCTTTTTCTCCAGAAGCTCGTTTAGAGCCTGGTCTTTCCGCCATATTAATGGAATTTGATCGGAAAGGGTTTTAGCTTCCATTTTTACTCTGGATAGAAGAATGATCCCCGAATCTTCGACTTTCAGGTTTTCTGCAGGACATTTCATGATTTTGCCGTTTCCCTGTTCAATGTAGATTGAGTTAATTCTGCCGTTTGGATTTACAGCGAAAGATGTGGCTTTGCCGATTGTGCGTCCGTATTCATCTTTTATTTGTTTGCCGATTGAGATAAAAAGGTTGGAATTTTGTGTCATATAGTTGTCTCCTATGTGTTTGAGTTTAGGACGTTTCAGTAGGGGATTTTTCTCCTAAGGGTATGGAAGGGATTCCCGCTGGCAATTCTGGGAATTTCTCTTTGGATTTTCTGTTCTGCAACGGTTGCGGCTTCTGTGAGAATTTTCTGGGCGTCTTCACTACTGGTTTCAAAGTTCATCGAGAACCCTGTGTTTTGTCCAGCTTCCATTATTATTCCGCTGAGTAAATCGCCTATCTGTCCCAATTCCCTTTCCGCTTCTGGGAACATGTTTGCCATTCCCCCTTTGACTGCGTTTAAAACACTTACTGCTGGCCCCAGTGTTGAAACCACATCTCCAAGCTCTGACACTGTTCGCAATCTTAACCCAATTTGTTCGAGGGCGAGTCTTGCATGCATAATCATTTTTTCCATTTTTCTAATTTCAGCTAATTCACTAGCGAAGACATTTGCCCGTGCCATGTCATGCTTTGTGTAAGCATCTACAATTCTTTTGAATATCGATTGGTCTCTTTGGCTGAACCTTTCACCCGCTTGATCTAGCTTTTGTATTTGCATGTCTAAGCGTCTAACTGCCATGTTGAGTCTTGGCTTTAATGGACCTGGCGGTCTCACTGCCCCTTTAATGCGGTTTGTTAGCGGTTGCTCATTACGTCTATCTTCCCACCTTTTATTGAATTTTTCTGACAAGTTAAATACCTCTGAACAGAAGACTACGCTTATACAAATCTTATACATTGTTAACATGCTGAAGACATTCACGTATATACGTAGAGCTATACACGCTTCTAAAAACCGTTTTGAGCTTTAATTTTACAATGAAAAGAACTGCTTGCTGTTTTCACTGTAATAGACAAAAACGTGTAAGTTAAACTAAAAAGGGGCTTAGAATCCTAATGTAAGCAAAGGTGAAAAAAGTGGGTGACAGAATAAAGGTTTTCGGGCTAGTAGCGGTCTTAGGATTCATGGCGGGAATCATAGCTGATCTGACCGCAGAATATGCAATTCCATGGCTTGTGACAATATTACCAGAACTGATTCAAATAAGATTTCTGGTTTCAGGATTTGCTGGAGCATGTCTAACACTAGTCTTAGTAAGCATTTGGGCATACATCACAGGATCATCAGAACCATAACAAATCTCCCTTTCACATCCTTCTTATTTTCGAATTACTAGTTGAAACTTTACCATCTAGAATATTGTCTACTCAGTAGTAGAAAAAGATGAATTTTACATGGACCTTTCAAAAGCGAAAATCCAATACCTACGAACAAGAGAATACTGGGAAAACAAGGAAGACCATTTCTCGTTTAAGTAGTTAGATATGTTAACGCTTTAATACTTGAATGGTTTTAGAAAGGATTCTCTGACTGCTAAACAGGGATTGAAGAGCTTTCCAAAAGATATGGCTTTGGGGTGATGTAAATATGATGGAAATTTTGCTACCTATATTTGGGTTTCTTATTGGGACGATTGCTTCTATGGTTGGTGTCGGAGGCGGTGTCTTCATAGTGCCTTTACTGACTTTAGTATATGGCTTTTCTCCCTCTCATGCCGCGGGAACAAGTCTAACGACAATCATCTTTACTTCGTTAGCTTCAACTGAAAATTATTCAAGGCAAAAGCGAATATACTACAAGACTGGCTCAATCTTAGCAATAACAACCGTTCCAGGAGCTGTTCTAGGTGCGCACATAACCTCAGTCATAGATGAACAGTTATTGGGCTTAATTTTCGGGGGCTTCCTGTTTTTTGTTGCTTTGCGCATGATCTTGAAACTAAGTTTTTCCAAAAATAAACACTCAGATACAGAAAAACGTAACCCCGTAGATTCTGAGAGTTCATTGTTCGAATCTAAAAATAGAGTTTTATCAGGTGTAGTGTTAGGTTTTTTTGCAGGGCTATCATCTGGTTTGTTAGGCATTGGCGGAGGTTCACTCATGGTGCCGATAATGGTGTTGGCTATGGGCATGCCGATGCACATCACAGTGGCAACTTCTATGTTCACAATGATTTTCACTTCAACATCCGGTGTCATAGAACATTTCAGACTAGATCACATAAACTTTGAATACGCGCTTCTACTGGTTTTAGGAACAATTTTCGGCGCTCAACTAGGCGCTCACGCATCTAAAAGAATTTCTGGAAGAAACCTTCGCAGAATCTTCGGCTTAGTGCTGATTATCGTCAGCATACGAATGATTCTAAAATATGGATTAAATTCGTTCTAGATTTTTGAACGAGAAATGTTTAATCATGTCTGTTTTTAGTGAAACTAGAAAGCTCTCAATTGAAGCACCCTTCAAGCCAAGAATACCTCTGACTTCACGAGTAAACTCTGAAAAATCAGTGAAATCTCTGTGAACTGAAACCAGTAAAAGCGTTTTTCCATTAAGACCTTCACCCAAGCTTGAGAAAAATATTTTCTGGCTTTCAGAAATCCATTTCTGCATTTCCTTCACGTCTTTTGGCCTTGTGCTTGTCGACAGAAAGGTTAATGCTATGAGCTCGAATCCCAGTTTTTCAAAAGCAGGCACTATCGTGTATTCGCGGATGTATTCCTTTTTTTCAAGGTTTTTCCGCATCCTCGTTATTGTCGGTTGCGATACTTTCACAACTTTTGCGAGTTCTCTGTCACTTCGTTTCGAGTTCTTCATAAGCTCGTAGAGCAGGTCTATCATCTTTTGTTTTGGCATAGCCTACGATTACTCCTTCAGTCTCATAAATTTTACTCAGATCTTCAAATAGTCGTATCAAATGCGAGTTAAATTAGTCCTTTTCTCTTCAACATTTTCTCCAATATCGGCCGCAACTTCTCATTTTCAGCCTTAATTTTGTCTTTGCCTGTGGCATGCATCTGCTCGGTCATTTCCCTGACGACTTCAGCGAACTTCACTCCCTCAGCAGCGGAAACATATTCTACACGAAGTCTTTCCGGGCTTAGTCCAAGCTTCTGCAGCATAGGCGCTAAGGCATCCAGTCTAGCCTTCATCTTATAGTTACCACTAATATAGTGGCAGTCATAGGGCAGATGGCATGCACCAACCATGACCATGCCAGCGCCAAGCCTGAAGGCTTCCAGAATAAAGTCTCGGTCAACCCTTCCCGAGCACATAACTCGTATGGGTCTTATTGTTGGCGGATATTCAAACCTACTTGTGCCCGCTAGGTCTGCACCTGCATAACTGCACCAGTTGCAAAGGAAAGCCAAAATCTTGTCCTCCGGATTGCTCTCGAGAGCTGTCCTTATCTGAGCAAAGATCTGCGCGTCTGTAAAGTGCATTTGCCTTATGGCGTCTGCTGGACATTCCGCTACACACGTTCCGCATCCATGGCACATAGCTGCTCTAACCTGAGCTGGCTTTGCTTCTTCAACTTTTATTGCTCCGTATGGACATCTTTCGGCGCATATACCGCATTTCGTCTTAACGTTTCTGCACTTGTCTGGGTCCACAACAGCAATTATCGGCTCAATCTTCCATGTTGGCTTCGAAAGAACAGTCGCTGCTCTTCCTGCTGCACCGCTACCTTGTGAGACGCTGTATGGTATGTCCTTTGGTGCTTGACATGATCCAGCAAAGAATATTCCGTCCGTAGGGGCATCTATGGGCTTGAGTTTTGGGTGGCTTTCCATGAAGAAGCCGTCAGCTCCACGTGTCACGTTAAGTATGCGAGCCATCTCATCTGTACCTTTCTTCGGTATGGCTGCAGTTGCCAAAACAACCATTTCAGCCTCAAATTCTATGGGTTGGCCAAGCATCGTATCTTCGGCATGTATAATCAGATTTTTTGTTTCGGGAACCTCAAAAACTCGGCTTACTCTCCCACGAACAAAGTTTGCACCAAGTTCTCTTGCACGTTGATAGAATTCCTCGAAACCCTTGAAGTTGCTCCGCATGTCCATGTAGAACACGTAGACTTCTATGTCTCTTTTATACTTCTCTTTAAGCTGGACGGCATGCTTTAAGGTGTACATGCAACAGAAGTTTGAGCAATATGGGTATTTGTTCGTGTCACGTGAGCCGACGCATTGGATGAAGGCAATGGTGTGGGGTTTCTTTCCATCTGAGGCTCTAATAACTTTTCCGACGGTTGGACCAGCAGCAAGTATAAGTCTTTCAAACTCGAGGGAAGTTATCACGTTCGTGTATTTCCCGTATCCATACAGCGGATTGTCATATGGCAAGTAAATGTCATAACCCGTTGCAACGACTATCGTCCCCACTTCTAGCTCAATTTCTTCGGGTTCCTGTTCAAAGTTTATGGCCTGTCTCGCTCCACAAGCGTCAACACACTTGAAGCATTCAATACAATAATCCTTGTTTATCGTATAAATGAGTGGAACTGCCTGATCAAATGGGATGGATATGGCCGTTCTAACACCTAAACTCATGTCCCACTCATTTGGATATTCAATTGGACAAACATCTCTACATTCACCACAACCTGTGCAGTTATCAGCAATCACATATCGTGGGTTCTTCCGAATCTTGACCTTAAAATTGCCTATAAAACCGCTGACATTCAACAAATCAGCAAAAGATATTATCTCAATATTGGGATGCCGCCCGACATCAACCATCTTTGGACCTTCAATACATATGGAACAGTCAAGAGTTGGAAACGTTTTATCCAACTGTGCCATGTGGCCCCCTATGCTTTCCCCCTTCTCAAGCAAATACGTCTTGAAACCCATATCAGCTAAGTCCAATGCAGCGTTCATTCCAGCTATGCCGCCGCCTACGACTAACGCTTTATTGGTTACTGGAACTTCCATTGTTTCAAGCGGTCGAAACAGCCTCGCTTTTGCAACAGCCATCTTTATTAGGTCCTTGGCTTTTTCAGTGGCCTCCTTCGGCGTGCTCGGATGGCACCATGATGAGAATTCTCGTATGTTAGCCATTTCAAAAAGGAAAGGATTCAAATCTGCTTCAGAAACTGTTCTTCGAAATGTAGGCTCGTGCATCCGTGGCGAACATGCTGCCACAATGACACGATTAAGATTGTGCTCCTTTATGCCTTTTCTAATTTCATCTTGCCCAGGGTCTGCACACGTGTAACGATTGTCCTTCACGTAGACAACGTCTGGCAAAGCTTTCGCAAATTCAACTAGCTCCTTTATGTCTAACACGCCAGCTATGTTTAAGCCGCAGTGACATATGAAGACCCCTATCCGTAACTCCTCAGTTTCTG
>Ga0209986_10002702_pt1 | contig 16020 bp, 14 predicted proteins | sample BlataG_FD_183168 | JGI IMG/M metagenome (GOLD analysis project Ga0209986, IMG submission 183168) | Deep subsurface microbial communities from Black Sea to uncover new lineages of life (NeLLi) - Black_00105 metaG (SPAdes) (version 2) | ecosystem: Environmental > Aquatic > Marine > Oceanic >...
AGCTTTCTCTCCAAGGTAAAATGCATCATGTTTCCTCTTATCTCTACGTCCTTGATTACTGGGATCGCGGAGGCGCTTTCCAGTACCTGCCCTCTAACTCGCTGAAACTCCTGGTCAAACCGCAGTGTAAACTCGTCGTTCCCAGAGATATCCGGTAGTGTTAGTTTCCAGGTCCCCTTCACATTTCCAGGAATAATCCAGAGATATACCGTGTGTGTTTGCCAATAATCAGCTATTTGCTCATCCCAATAATTGAATAGGTATGGATCCCTATAATTTTCTGCTTTTACAGAAGAGGTCGCATCAGGTTCCCATTTTCCCATACTAAATTCATGAGAAACAACTCTTGAGCCTGGACTCAGATCCCGGAAAAGTTTTGGCCGCAGCCTGAAGTTGACTCCAGAGAGCAGATATAGAGTCACGACGCTTGCCTCCCTGATTTCCGCCTCAAAAAGATCCATCTGAATAAACTGAACTCTGTCAGATACACCTGCCTTGATTGCATTTTCTCGACTTTCCCTAATGCGTTCAGGATCGATATCTATCCCTACACCCCGGCAGCCATACATCTTTGCAGCCGTGATGACGATTCGCCCGTCTCCGCACCCGAGATCATAGAGCACATCATCTTTGTCTACGTTAGCAATTCTGAGCATTTCCGCTACGACTTCATCCGGAGTAGAAACATACGGCACCTCAGGCTCTTTTTGTTGTGCTGGGGCTCTGCTTAAAAAAATAAGTGTCATTGCCGCAAGCAGGCCGATCAAGGAAATCGTTGAATATCTTTTTTTCTTTTCCAAAGAGACGCTCCTTTACTACTTATTTGTTTTGACGAAAACGGATGCATTCTCTTCCATTACAAACTTAATCTTTTAGAAGGAAATTTGTGAGATATTTGTATCAAGCACCAAAAGGAAACTCTTATTTTTAGGCGCAGAAAGCTAGAGGTGACTTAGTTTCCACTCGCCTCAAATCCTTTAATATTTCCAGATGGCTTTATACCTTTTAATCAACTGATATCCTTCTTCATCCTCCTCGGCAAAATAAACTTTGTCATTTTTCCAGGCTCGGGGGAGAAACTTGAAGGGGATTTTGGCGATAAATCGACCTTCAGAGTCGAAAAAGTCGAAGTAATTTGAATCGTCTGCAGTTTTTTCATGGGTGCGGACGACAATCCCGCCGTTAATACCTGGATAGAACCAGTCAAATGGAGGATAAGCAGCCGGGAATTTCAGTTTTATACTCGGAGGCATGCTTGAGAATTCTTTTGTAATTCTTTCTTTATCCTTTTTTGTTAACTCTACAGGATCATAATCCCTGATGATTCTTCTGACCTCGTTCCCGTCGGGATCCACAATATGTAAAACATATTTGGAAGCATAACCCCATACAAAATTATCATTAATAACATGAAAATATAGATATGTAGGCACAGCTTCAATGCTGTAAAAATCAATTTTGATTTCCATAGTAACAATATTGGAGGCTAAATTTAGATTCGAATCAAATTTGTCAACCTTAATTTTCCGACTACTTTCTTCTCTTAGCATAGAATACCCATAAAACGATCCCTGGGAATCGATCCTGATCCTTGATATTCGTCCGTGTTTTTCCATAGGGAGGTCTTTTATAAACTCTCCGTTTCTTGAAAATAATGACACCTTGCGGCCTCTCATATTAAAGACTATAAGTTGATTTTCAGAATATAATTCAATGTTTGTTGGAAAATCCAGCTCTCCCGGCCCTTGTCCTTTTTCCCCGAATTCTCTTACCAGTTTGCCGGTTTTGTTAAAAACCTTAATCTTATGTGCTTTATTATCAAGAACATATATATTCTCTTCATCATCAATTTTGAAAGTCCGGACAGAGAGAAAAGCCGGCTCAACTTCATCGACTCCCCCACCAATAACAAGATCCTCTTCTAAAGTCAGGACATCTTCTCCGTAAATCGGCTCTTTAGGATTCTTCACGACAGTGACTCCGTCAATTTCTTCTATGGAGCCCTTCCATGCCGATTTTGGCTGACCGCAGGATATTATCAAAAATACTACGATTACGATAAGTAAATGTGTTTTTCCCATAATTTTGTTCATGTCCCCTCCTTGATAAGATTCAGAAATCAAAGCTTATTTTAATGACAATTGCTTCTTCATTATAACAACAATCCTGGAGACATTCAAAGAAGAGATAGTGTGGCAAGCACTAAAAGGAAATTCTTATCAATAGCATATGAGTATGGGCGAATAATCGCCATAAATGGGTCTATGATTTTAACCTCAACGGGAAGGGCCGATAAGCTGTCTTTAATAATTTCCAAACCAAATGGCTCCACAGGAGAGATATCTCCATCGAATGGATTAGCATTAACAAGCAGTATCTTTTGATTCACGTGTCATCCTGTCTACAAGGTGCGAAAATGAAAGACACTTAATTTAACCTCTGTTCTGTTTAATAAATGTTATAGAAAAAATTTTCAGGTAGACTTTGATTAAACTTTACATCTGAAATCTCATACAGATTGCCACGCTTCCCTACTTCGGAACTAAACCAGCAGGAAGGGATATTAAATCCCTCTATACTTTGAAAAGGACCAAAGTCATGACTAACCTCATATTTACCTTTCTCCTGATCAAAGCCTTTAAAAACGACTCTTTTAATTTTAAAATTCTCATCATCGAGGTAAAAATCAACTTTTAAATCATTACAGTTTGCTGTAAGAATGACAAATTTTTCCGGCCCGAATTCCTTTACTCCCTGAAATTCAAGCAGACTTTCAAACTTCATGAGAGTAAATAAACCGCTGCGCAAGCTTGCCAGGCACTGATAAACGGATTTTTGTAAACCAGAAATCTCCGTTATTTCGTTGAAAGAATTTCTTTTTACTTGTTTTTCGTTCACAAGAATCACATCAGCAACGATAGGCTCTTTTCCTATAGCAATTTTTCTTTCTCCAACAGTAATGCTGGGTTCTTTTCTTACCACAATCTTCATCTCCTCCAAGAAAGATAAATAATGTGTTGTTAATCCTGTTTTGAATATGTAATTTTCTATATGTTTTAGCCCTGGCTCATCTCCTGTCATCTGTATATTTCTTCTAACGATTTCTTTTACTGTAAGATGGACCTGTCTGTATACTAAAAGCCCAGGATCAAGGGAAAGAAGAAAGTAAAAAAAATATATTATCCAGCGAGACATGGTCATAATTCTCCTCTTTTACAGTTGAATAATGAACATATATTCCCAATAAGATTTTTCTTTCTCTATTTACAGGTTAGTCCAAGAAATTTTATAAATAATTAACTCTGTAGCACTATCTTCTTTTTCATAATGACAGTAAAATCGACTATTCATTATCTTCCCATCCACAAAATCAACCGCTGAAAAAGACAGAAAATCATTACTCAAACATGTTTTCATGCTTTTTCTAAGGATAAAAACTCCTTCTGGGTCAAAAACATCATAAACGTGTTCATCCGGTTTTTCACCTTTTTCATAAGTCATCGCAAACATTTTACCTTCATCATCGGTTAGCAAAAAGTGGAAAGGTGGAAGGAAAGATGGAAAAGACAGTCTGTCCTTTAAAAATTGATACATGTTTTCACCAAGATTTCCTTTATACTTTGCTTTGTATTCATCTGAGGGAGAAATCTTCTGATACTTTTTCCGGATCTTCCTTAATAAATTACCATTAAAATCGTAAATATATATTTCATAATCTCTTTCTTGACTTGCTGTGAATATTCTATCATTCCCAATACTCCAGAGAAGTTTATAATAAATTCCTTTTATTTCCTGGAAGCCAGGATCTGGATATCTGATCTGATCTAACTCTTTAATCTTGTTAAATTCAGGATCATAGAGAGACAAAAAGCAAATCATCTCTCCTGATTTTTCTTCTTTCGGTCTGGGACTGTCTTTAAAAAGATAATTGCCATTTTCAAGCATTGTTCCTGATGTGCTTCCTAAAGTTATTTTGATTTCTCTTAAGTAATTCCCATCTTTATCAAAAATAATAATTTTAAAATTTCCTGTTACGATAAGTTCATCTCGTGAATTTATCCTAAAATAAGAACAGTAAACGAACTCACCAGGTCCTTGCCCGCTTCTAGCAAAGGATTTTACAAAACTCCCATTATTATCAAATTTATAAATTAAATTACCATCATTATTCACACAAACTACATAAATGTTTCCTTCTGAGTCAACATCAAAACTGTGAACCTCCGTAAATCCTTTCTCAACTAAGTCAATGCTGTCCATATTGATTGCAAATTCTTCCTGAAGAGAAAAAGTTGGAACTTTTTCCCCTTTTTTATAAGGCTTAAGATTGTTGATAACAATCTCCACTCCATTTTCTATAATCTTTTTCACCTTAGCTTTTTCTGATATACATGAGCCAAGAAAAAATATAATAAAAAATACACTGAAACCCAATGGAACAACTTTTTTCATTTTCTGCCCTCCCTTTTGTATCTGTTCTAAAAATTTAGTAGATAGACCTGAAATTTTGTATAATTATTAATTCTATAAAAATGTTTCGGAAAACTTCTGACTGGTTTGAAACTTCTCAAATCAATTATTTTTATTTAAATAATCCCTGAGCCTCGAAATCTCTTCTGCCATTGTCTCTATAAAATCCTTAAAAAAATCGCCTCTTTTCCCAGAACTAAAATTTTCACCTTTCACATCTTTTAAGAATTCGGTAATTTCTTTTTCTATTAGGGAAATAAAAATGCCTTCAGGATCATCAGCAAATATAAGCTTCTGGAGACTGAGAAGTCTTCTGTACCTTTCAATGAATGTGGCGTCAATCTGCCCTTTATCTTTCGCTTCCCTGGCATCTCTCATCATCTCATTCAAGGATTTTTGGATTTTTTCTCTTTTTTCCGGAGTATCGCTCTCATTCATCTCATTTAGGGTAACAGCCATTCTGTCAAGTAGAATATGGCCAATTTTTTCGCTTCCAATCAAATTCATAAAGAATAGAAATATGCATCCAATCATTACACTCTTACGTATCATTTCTTTCTTCTCCTTTTTTATGTTGGATTGATATAGTATGTAAGAACTTTGATTCCCCAATGTATTCCTTGATCTCATCCCTTAGATCAGGCAAATTGTCCTCTTGAAAACCAGATAAAAGGTTGCAATCTGATTTTCAGAATATAATTCAATGTTTGTTGGAAGATCCAGCTCTCCCGGCCCTGGTCCTTTTTCTCCGAATGACTTTACCAGTTGGCCGGTTTTGTTAAAAATTTTAATCTTATGTGCTTTAGAATCAAGAACATATATATTCTCTTCATCATCAATCTTGAAAGTCCGGACTGAAAGAAAAACCGGCTCAACTTTATCGGCTCCCCCACCAATAACAAGATCTTCTTCCAAAGTTAGGACATCTTCTCCGTAAATCGGCTCTTTAGGATTCTTCACAACCTTGATTCCATCAATTTCTTCAATGGAGCCCTTCCATGCCGATTTTGGCTGACCGCAGGATATTACCAAAAATACTGCGACTACGATAAGTAAATGTGTTTTTCCCATCACTTTGTTCATGTCCCCTCCTTGATAAAATTCAGAAATCAAAGCTTATCTTAATGACTTTTGCCTCTTCATTATAACAACAATCCTGGAGACATTCAAACAAGAGATAGTGTGGCAAGCACCAGAAGGAAATTCTTATCAATAATTTAAATTTTAAAATTTGTACATATGTCATTAAATTAGCACAGAGAAAAGTCTTCTCCTTAGGGAGAAACAAATTGGCATGTTTATTGCAAATGATTGATAATGATACCATAGCTTGCGGGTTGGCCAAATGGGAATTAATATAATATCAAGCATATTCGTACTGCAAATGATACTTGAAAGGGGGATAAAAAAATGAAAAAGGGAATTTTTATATTCTCAATATTTTTATTAGCAATATTCTGCTGTCTTTATGGCTTTCAGGAACAACAAAAGCTATTTCCACCGGAAAAGCATGAAGTTGAAGTCAGGCTGATTTTAGTTGATGTCATCGTCACCAAAGACGGTGAATTCGTAAAAGATTTAGCCCAAGAGGATTTCGAGATTTACGAAGACGGAAAAGAAATCCCCATAAACTCGTTTGAACTCGTGAGCTTTGAGGAAAGAGAAATGAAAATTTCAAAGGAAGAGCCTGAGAAAAAACGACCTGACCTTCCTGAGAGGAAGCTTACCGTGCTATTTGACGCGGTCAATTCCTGGAAAAGAGAAGTCAAGATAGAAAGCGAAAAAATCATCGAACAACTTTTTTCATTAATAAAACTTGGCCATGAGGTGATGATACTTCAGCTTGACAGGAGAAAAGGACTTGAAATCCTTCAGCCTTTTACAACCAGCGAGAATTTCATAAGAAAAGCAGTTGAGCAGGCTTCGGGCAACATTTGGAAATTAGGGTATGAAATAGCCGAGCCTCCTGATGAGACAATACCAGAAGATTTCAAGCCTACTGGTTTTGTAGCGAGAGAGAATGTAAAACTCGTCCCAGAACCTGAACGCATTCAGGGCATGACGAGACTGCAATACATGTATTTGGAACGACAGAGATTTGAGAAGACAATCGGCGGAATCTTGGCCTCGTGTAATATGTTAAGGAACCTGCCGGGCAGGAAATCCATCCTTCTCATAAGCGCCGGCATCCCAGACCTTGCTCCAGGGGACATGCTTCCCGAAATTAGATCTGGTATTGAAGGCGAAAAAATAGAAAAGGTTCACGACGATAAATTATATTCGGCAACACAAAATGTACGTGTATTTGATCAGTTTAACATATTGGATAAGAAAACCTTCAGGTATGGAGAAGATGTCATAAAAGAGCTGGTTCGCTATGCTAATGCTCAAAATATTTCCCTCTATTCTTTAGACTCTGATATATATGTAAAAAATATTTATTCTGGCACCACCGCAGAATATTACCAAAAATACCAGGCGGACCATCTCAAGACCAGAGAGCAGGATAAGATAAGGAAGGTCCAAAATTTATCATGGATATCCGAAGATACAGGAGCAAAGTCATTGAGAGGAGCCAAGAAATTCGATCAATTCCGCCAGGTCATGAGTACTGATTTAACCTATTATTACCAATTGAGCTTCTATCCCCAGAGGCCAGAGGCGGATGACAAGTACCACAAATTAAAGGTCAAGGTAAAACGCAAAGGTGTTGAGACACGTTTTAGAAAAGGATACACAGACTACTCCCTGGAAGCATCCAATAAAATGCTTCTCGTCACTGCTTTTTATAATCCTTCTGTGTTTAAACAATTGCCATTCAAAGCAGAGTATATTCCCTTAATTACAAAAGCCGGGAAATATGAGCCCTGGATGAATATTGCCCTGCCGGCAAGGGATATATTCATAGAGAGATTCATCAAGTATGCCCCAAAGATATTTAATCTTCATATCTGGATAAGCGATAAAAGAAGCGGAGAGAAGAGCTTTAGTGGAAACATAAAACTTCCTTTTGACATAAATCCTTCTTTTATGGATTTTGTAAAAAAAGTTGACTATCTAACCTTTCACTTCAAAGGTCCAGAGCTTCCTTTCAAGCATAATGAGTATAAAGCAGTTTTAGCTCTTGTTGACCCTCAAACCAATGAAATCGGTGCCTGGGAATCATCCCTTGTTCTTCCTGATTTTAGGAAGAGTAAAGAGGCAGCAGTAGTAAATTGTGTTTTGGGCGATTTGACTCAAAACCCCAAAATGGCAAGAAAATCTTTCGCGCTTTCTAAAGAAGATGGAGGCCTCGAGTATGGACAGATAAAGTTTTATCCAAAAGTGACGAACCAGTTCTTCAAGCAGGAAAAAGTCTCTGTTTTTGCACAGATCTTTCTTCCTCAGGGAAAAGGGAAGATTCAGCCTGAATTTATAATTAGAGGTGAAGACAAATCTATTCGTTATGTTCCAGGAGAGCTCGTTGCTGAGTCCTGGGATAAAAAATCAAAAATCTGGAATGCGATATTTTCTTTAGATTTCAACCAAACAGCTCTCGGAGAAAACAGTTTCAGTATTGAAATGGCCGGAACGGGGCAAAAGGTTGTTTCAAGCAGAGAGATACAGCTGACTATACTCTATTAACGCTCTCGATAATCTGGGGACTTAATACTTAATTCGACCAAATTCAGACATATGTCTTAAATTTAGGACAGGGAATAGTCTATTAATCTTAGAAATTCTACTTGGCATATTTATTGTATAAAACTTAGATTAAAGAAGGATTCTATTTATTTATTAGATATGAAAATAATAATTTTATTAAAGATAAGAACATTATAAGTGAAATGTCAAAAAAGGGGATAAAAATGAAAAAAGGAATTTTTATATTCTCAATATTTTTATTAGCAATATTCTGCTGTCTTTATGGCTTTCAGGAACAACAAAAGCTGTTTCCACCGGAAAAGCATGAAGTTGAAGTCAGGCTGATTTTAGTTGATGTCATCGTCACCAAAGACGGTGAATTCGTAAAAGATTTAGCCCAAGAGGATTTCGAGATTTACGAAGACGGGAAAAGAGTCCCCATAAACTCGTTTGAACTCGTAAGCTTTGAGGAAAGAGAACTAAAGATTGTAGAGGAAGTGAAGGAGAAAAAACCGCCTGCCCCTCCCAAGAAAAAACTAGCTGTTATATTTGACGCCACCAATTCCTGGAAAAGAGAAGTCAAGATAGAGAGCGAAAAAATCATTGATCAGCTTTTTTCAGTAATCAAACTTGGCCATGAAGTGATGATACTCCAGCTCCACAGGAGAAGGGGGTTTGAAATCCTTCAGCCTTTTACCACTGATGAGAATTCCATAAGAAATGCTGTTGAGAGGGCTTCTGGTAATATTTGGAAGTTAGGAATTGGCATCCAAACTCCTCTTCCTCCGGAGGAAGCAGAATTCTTAAGCAATGGGCAAATTGAACATATTAAGAAAATGACAAGACTGGAATATATTTACGTAGAACAACAGAAATTTGAGAAGACGATCGCAGGACTTTTATCTGCATGTAACATGATAAAGAACCTGCCAGGCAGGAAATCCATGCTTCTCATAAGCGCTGGTATTCCCGACCTTTCTCCCCCAGACATGATGCCTAAACCTAAATTGGGGCGTAGCGCCTCAGACCTGTCACTAGAAAATATACGCGTCTTTGATCCTTTTAATATACTTGAGAAAAAGAGCTTCAAGAATGGCGAGGAAGTTATAAGAGAGTTGATTCGCTTTGCCAATGCTCAAAATATTTCCCTCTATACATTAGACTCCGATATATATGTAAAGCATCTTTTCTCCGGGTCTTCTGCAGAGTACTACCAGAAAGGTCAGATGGCTCATTTCAAGACTATTGAGGGAGATAAAAAAAGAAGGGTTCAGAATCTAAGGTGGCTTTCTGAACAAACCGGCGCTGATCATCTGAGAGGCGCAGATAAATTTAACCGTTTCCGTCAGGTAATGAGTTCGGATTTAACTTATTATTATCAGATGAGTTTCTATCCCCAGAGAAAAGAAGCGGATGATAAATACCACAAGATAAAAGTTAAGGTGAAACGCCGCGGTGTCGAAGCTCGCTTTAGAAAAGGCTACACAGACTATTCAAAAGAAGAAACAAATAAGATAGGGCTCGTTGCTGCTTTTTATAATCCATCACTGTTTAAGAAATTACCGTTCAAGGCTGACTTTATTCCTTTTTCCACAAAATCAGGGAAATATGAGCCCTGGATGAATATTGCCCTCCCGTCAAAGGAGTTATTCAGAGACAGATTCGTTGAGTACGCTCGGAAGGAATTTAACTTTCATATCTGGATAAGCGATAAAAGGAGTGGAGAAAAGGGATATGGTGGGGAGATCAACCTTCCTTTTAATATAACTTCTTCCTTCATGGAGTTTATTAAAAACATTGACTATCTGAGCTTTCATTTCAAGGGTCCGGAACTCACTTTCAAGCACAACGAATACCAAGCAGTTTTTGCTCTCGTCGATCCTCAGACCAATGAAATAGGAACATGGGAATCAATGCTTTCTCTTCCTGATCTCAAGAAGAGTAAAGAGGGTGCTTTCATAAATTGTGTTTTAGGGGAAATGACATCAAATCCCAAAAAGAAAGCAAAGTCCTTTTTGCTTTCCAGAAAAGATGGAAGCCTCGAGTATGGTCAAATCAAGTTTTTCCCAAGAATTACAAACCAATTTGCAAACCGAGAAGAAGCATCTGTTTTCCTGCAGATTTATCTCCCTCAGGGAAAAACAAAAATTCAACCAGAATTTTTAGTCAAAGGGGAAGACAGTCTCCTTCGTCCTCTCTCTGGAGTGGTATCTGCAGAATCGTGGAACAAGAAGTCAAAAGTCTGGAGCGCAATCTTCAAGCTTGATCTCATCCCTGCGGCCCTTGGAGATAATTCTTTGTATGTTGAAATCTCTATTTCAGAGGGAAGTGCTGTTTTAAGCAAAGAACTGAAATTGACCATGCTATATTAGCTGCCTTACAAACAAAATATAATGGCGGACGAGGTTGCAACCAATTCGAACCGCCGCTGAAATAACTGCGCAAATCAAAATCTACCCTGTCCGTCGCGTTTACTTGTATCAGAAATTTTCACAAAAGGCAAAAGAACTTCGCCTGTTAGATATGTCATACGAACAAATTGCAAAAACTCTAAATATTAGTAAAAAAACCGTTATAAATGCTTGCAAATATGAAAAAGTATAAACTAAAGTTATTAAAACCTTAGATTGGGGGATGTCACATTTTGGTCACAAAAATCCTTTATTAATTGGAAATATTATTTTTAATTAACTGAAAATATAATAGATACAATGTACAAAAAATCAATAAGGCAACGGAATAAAAATCCGATGCCCCTTATTTGTCTGTGGCATTCTATGCATACCAGTGAATTGACTTCATAGAGCTTGCGGATCTTCTCCACTCAGCCTAGGGAGGGCATAAACCTCTCATATAAGTCATAGTCATATAACGTCAGGAGTAAGCTGCCACCGAGGGGCGAAACCCCGAGGGAACTTGGGCACACCGTGCCCAAGTGGTCAGCTTGACTCCCTTGTTAGGCATTATTATTAGTTTCATCTTCTTTAAGATTAAATTTCGTTACATAAGGGAAAACAGCTACGCCCACACAAAGGAGAATTACACAAATGCTGATAAACTCGATAAGACTCAGTATTTCGGACTGCCATAAGAAAAAGCCAATTATGGCTGGTAATGCCAGGATTCCACTGAACCCCCATTCCCATAATGAACTGCTTTTGATCCTGGCTCCACATGATGGGCAACTATGCTTATACTCAGGCGCAATCCGGAAAAACCACATCCTGCCAAATCGATAATCACAAGCTGGGCATTTCGCTCGATATTTCATAATCTATTTGGTGCCTAACGTGGTGCTGACCTGTTGGGATGGAGCGCTAGCGTAACCCCAATCAGAGTCCAGCACAGGGTTATCTGTAATAATAGTACACTATCCTATTTTAATACTGCTAAGTTTCACAGGGTTAACTTCGTTAAACCATCCGACATTTAGATCTTTCTGAAACTCTTGAAAAAGGTCGATTTCTTCCCTATTTTTTCTAAAGAACTTATAATTTTCTCCATTGACAATAAACGCAAATTCATTTTTAGAGATATCAATTCGAATTATTAGGTTGATAGTTCCATCAGGGGGTTGTTTTCTTTCTGCTACACCAACAATATGCCAATCATATTTTTGCTTGGTGTAAAGAAGTGAATTAGGAGTCCTTTGAAGATCACGATTGTCCAATCTAAGCATTTTAAAATTGCTCTCATCAACATAATTAAAAACAAAGTTGAATATCGAACCCGTACTTAGCTCAACGTTTAATGAAATATCCAATAATGAATCGATTTTTCGCTTTATCACTAAAAATGAATGAGTCCTCGTCTCCGCGGTATCTAAATGCAAAACCTTCGATAAATCGTACCTTGGCCTTCCGGTAATTTTTACAAGTATCTCAGGTCCAATAAATATGTATTTAGAAATCTGGTCGATTGTTGCATTTAGAAGACCCAAAGCCATTTGGGATTGCCCTAAGCCTACAGGCCATGATTTATCTTTCTGTTTTTTTGGATGGATGAAATTGCGATAATTTCTGAACAAAGCATAAATATGATCGAAATTATCTATATGTTGAAGAATATCTCTTTCAAGTAATAGCTGGTATATTTCTTCAATTGTTAAATCTTTAAATTTTATCTTATTTCCCTTATTCTTCCCCACACTTATTTTTGGATATTCGGTGGAAGCACTAATTTCAGCCCTGAAAACATTGGCTACATGCTTGAATATTCCCTCAATGCAGCTTATCGAAAGTATTATGGTACTTAAGTTGGCATTTACTAAGAAGACTTTCTCTAGTTCATTAAGCCGTTTTTCGATCACAACCTGAAGATCCTTGTCATCAATAAAATCCAAGGTCTTTTTTACTATTTCATGCGAATATTGTAATTTCATAATCTCAGATAACGACCAAGCTCACCTGCCGCTATGAAGCGCAGCGGAATAGCGGTCAAGTGCAGCGCCTTGTTATGTGCGACTATTTGATGTAATAGCCAGAAACTCTCCATTTACCATCTCTATCCAACATAGGAGTGACTGTCTCAATTCCAGATTTTTTGTTTTCAAATGATGTTGTAAATTGGATGACCACATACTCGCCATCTGGAGCACCTGGTAAAGATTTCTTGTATATTTTTGATTTTAGTTCTCTGGAAACCAGCTTGCCGAGTGGTTCCCTGACAGCAGTCAGCATTTGCTCCCATTTTTCTTTTGTTGTTGCATTCTTAAAATACACCGCTGCTGTTTCCCAACTTTCGCCATATTTTTCTTCATCAATAAGCGCTAACCATGTTTTTGCTGCCTCTACAGCTTTGTTTTCTTTTTCCTCACTTGCCATTGAGTTGTATGACAAGCAAAGCCCCAAAATAGCCATTCCAATTACCGCATATATCTTTGCACTCTTCATTTGATTTTCTCCGTTTTACTTCTTGCACATAACGCTTGAGTTCACCTGCATTTTGAAGCGAAGTGGAAAAATGTCAGGTTTAACGATTTGTTATGTGTTTCTTTCATTTCTTATTCTCAACGGTTTGGCTATGTTTAGTCCGCGTTATTATTCCCATCCGTTAAAAGTAGTATTTGTATTTGTCAATAAGTCTGAAACCGAAACTCCTATTATTTGCCCCACAGTTGTAAGGTCAATCTTTTGCAGTCCATCATTCCATATCTTTTTCATTGATTCTCGCAAATTTGAATCCTTAAGTTGTTCGAAATCGAACTTGAATTTGTCTTTATGATACATGTCATTTAAACCACGACCAATAAATGTATTTATTTTCAAACACGATAGAGATTCAAGATGTGTAATGTCAATAGCTCGAAACTTTATATCTTGATATGGTTTGAGTCTTGCTGATAACCAGTCGTCCAACCACGCCTGAAAGTTATTTTCCTGGATTCCAGTTGGCGGAAATGGATTGGGTCTAATGCTGTAAAAATTTACTGCCAATCCTAGAATCATTAATTGATCAACTGTTGCATAGGAAATTGAATCACAAGCCATTTTTGAAGCTAAAGCCAATATTGATTCTGGCTCTGATTTAAGTCGTTCTGAAACTAATCGAGCAAGAATGATATGTTTATCCCTGCTGTCAGTTTGTGCAGATGTTAACAACGCTTTTTGCAATAAAGCGGAAAAATCAGGGTGGTCTTGCGCAGAGTCAATATTCTCTTTTGGAATTTGTTTAGAATCTTCCAGTTGCTTGACCTTTTGGGCTAACTCATTCAAAAAATCCATCGTGTTTTCAGCAGCTTTTTGTTGGACAACTTCTTTGTGGTCTTTGAAAAATGTCTTTATCCACTTTTCTCCTGAGTCCCATGCTTTTTCAACGAATTTTCCGGCAACTCCACCTACTGCTGCACTAATTGCAATTATTGCTAATGGTTCCATAGATATTCCTTTTTAATGTGCCCTAACGTTTGTGTATATATTGTTTGTTTGGTGGCATAAACGCAATTACTTATATTCATCTTAATTTTTCATGTTCACTTCTTTACACATAACGTGTTAATAAGCAGTGTTTGTGAAGCGGAGCGTAACAAACATCTGCTTAATTAAATGGTTATGCTTTTATTTTTCTTTAAAAGCAAGCAATCCATTCTGACAAAAAGTATGCATAATTATTTTTGCATTGTTGCCTAGAATAGCTAGAATAGGCTCTAATTCTGTAAATTTAAAATCAGGTGCTCCATAAAAATTATAGCAATCACCTTCAGGATTTCCAATTGTGAAAAGCCTACCATTTCTGTCATCAATACGAATTTCAACATTACCTCTGGAGAAAGGATAAAAAATACAATCGATCCCAAGAGGAAAACGATGCTCATCAACGTCTCTAAATTTGCGAAGGATTTCTTTACCTCGATCTGTTAATGTAGAAAATGCCTTTTGAAGAAGAATATCTTTTCCTGAAATTATTTCAGCGTTAATACCATCAGATATATTTTGAGTCTTTTGTAATTTTTTAAAAGATACACATCGCGGATTTGAGCCAAGCATGTGTCCTAAAGAGAGTTCATTAAGATGGAAGACTGAATGGTCAAGAAATCTATGAAAATTATGAATACTAAGCTTAGTATGAGGATTACGGACATTAAATCGAAAATAGTTTCCCAGTGAAACAACTTCAATTTCATTTGCGAGTTTATTTGCCGCCAATGAAAAACAAATATTACTAATTAAATCGTGATACGCTTGTACCAATGCAGAACTTACACTGACTAAAATTTGTGGCTCTATTTTTAGAGGATGGAAATTTGTAGAAGATGTATTAAAGTCAAAATAGTTATTATCATCTAAAAAGTGCCAATAATGATCATACAATTTAGGTACCTGGCTTTTTATTTCCTCCCGATTTTTTTCAATATCAGACATTGTGCCTATTCCTCTTAATTTTTAAGCATAACGCTCAGCTTCAGCGCGCGCCGTTAGGCGTCTGCTGGAAGCTGTTGTTGGGTTTATTTTAGAAGTGATCACTCGCAGTATTCTCAAACCGCAATTTGTGCTGATTCAGAATTTTGACATGTTCCTCTGCCCCAAGAGCTTTAGCGACAAGTATATGGGAAAGAAAGGTACGATACATATAGTTCCATAAGTCATCAGCATATGCGTCCATTCTCGGTGTTCCAAGTAGTCCTTTTGTGTGAAACTGAGGAGGATTTCCTCCATACATATCCATAATTTGGGGCGAAGCCCCATGAACATATCCTGAATAAGTACTACTAATAGTTCGAGACAGTTCGATACTACGACTTGGATCTAATATATTTCCCTCAATTTTTGCAATATAGGCTCTTATTTTCTTTCTAGGAATCATGGGCCGTTTTTGTTTTGAGTCAATCATCGTGCCAGATTCATCAATTTCTTCTTCCCAGAATGCCTCCAAAAACCTTTTATGAAGGTCTGTAATAGAATCATTCGTTACTGCGTAGACAAGGAATATAATGTCTTCATTTGTTTCATCAATCACACGATGAAGAATCGCTTGCTCTTGGCAATAACCATTTTTTAACAACACATAAGCGGCCCTAACAGCACTTTGAGCCCTTGCAAGTTTTTGAATAATTGCTTGATAAATATCCTTTTCGTTATAACGAAATGCCATTCCAAAAGACATTCTAGTAAAGGCTGGCTTAGTCGGCATTCCGTTTTCGAAATCACTAAAACTGCGATCCATTAAATCAAGCATTAATTCGAAATCTTCATGCATAGCAAAAACCCAACTATTAATATACAACATGCTTCATTTGATACAAATCTCCCTTCATTGACGTCGTATATTATGTGATTCCATCAAATATACCCGCAAAATTACAGTATTATCTTAAAATTATCCATATTAGATTGCAAGCAGCATATTCGACGGCCATAATATTCATCTTGGGGATTCTGATTGGATAGCCATCGAAATAACCTTGCGGAATTTGAAGATTTTCTCAAG
>Ga0209986_10002703_pt1 | contig 16018 bp, 9 predicted proteins | sample BlataG_FD_183168 | JGI IMG/M metagenome (GOLD analysis project Ga0209986, IMG submission 183168) | Deep subsurface microbial communities from Black Sea to uncover new lineages of life (NeLLi) - Black_00105 metaG (SPAdes) (version 2) | ecosystem: Environmental > Aquatic > Marine > Oceanic >...
CTTTAAAGCCTTGGCAGATCTTTGCGAAGAACTGGAAGCCACAAACAAGCGGCTTCGTATGATAGACCTTGTTTCAGATTTCTTGAATAATTTGGAAGCAGAAGAGGTTGAACCCGCTGTGTCTATGATTCTTGGGAGACCTTTTCCAAAATGGAGTCAGCAAACTCTTGATGCGAGCTGGGCAACCCTGACTGGAATCATAAGACGCCTAACGAAAGCCGACTGGAAGGTTTTCACGGAAGCTTTTGGCAAGACTGGTGACGTAGGTTCAGCCACGAAAATACTCTTTGAAAGCAGTAGAGTTGGTAAGCAGTCAACACTTTTTGAGAGAAAGTTAACAATTTTGGAGGTTAGGCGCAGTTTTGAAGCTATTGCGCAACCCGCTGGATCAGGGTCTAGGGAGAAAAAAGAGCGGCTCATAGAGGCTCTATTAAGTCTAGCTTCATCCCTCGAAGCAAAATGCTTGATTAAAATATTCATAGGTGAAATGCGAACTGGCTTCTACGAGGGATTAATGGAGCAAGCAGTCTCCAAAGCCTTCCAAATTCCGCTGGAAATCGTGCAAAAAGCAACCATGACCATTGGTGATGTGGGGGATGTTGCAGCCATGGCAAAAAACCAAGGGAAAGAGGCACTGTTGAAGGTTGGGTTTAGGGTTTTTAGACCTGTTGGGCTTATGTTGGCTCAGACTGCGAGTGGTGTTGTTGAGGCGTTGAAGGAGCATGGTGGCGAAACAGCTTTCGAGCATAAACTGGATGGTGCAAGGGTTCAAATTCACAAACGTGAAAATGATGTGAGGATTTTTAGTAGACGACTAACAGACGTAACGTCGAGTCTACCTGAAATCGTACAATTGGTTCGAAAGAACGTGAAAGCAGAAAAAGCAATTTTGGAAGGCGAAGTTATCGCTGTTAACAGCCAAGGCTACCCCATTCCATTTCAACATGTGATGCGTAGATTCAAAAGAGTTCACGCAATAGAAGACATGATTAAAAAAATCCCTGTCAAACTCTATCTGTTTGACGTTTTATATCTTGATGGAGAAAGCCTGATCTCTCTTCCATATACACAGCGAAGACAAATCTTAGCTGACCACGCTGGAGAAATACTGTTAACAGACCAATTGGTTACAGACAAGATGGAAGAGGCTGAACGATTCTTGAAAGAGGCAATGGATGCTGGTCATGAAGGGCTTGTGGCGAAGAAACTTGACAGTGAGTACACGCCTGGGATACGTGGAAAACGTTGGCTTAAGATAAAGCCTGTTCTCGCACCCTTGGATTTGGTTATTGTTGCAGCTGAATATGGTTATGGAAGAAGACATGAGTGGCTTTCGGATTATTATTTGGCTGCCCGTGACGCTGAAACAGGCGAGTTCTTGATGGTTGGAAAAACGTTCAAGGGGTTGACTGATGCGGAAATTATTGAAATGACTGAGCGGCTTAAAGAACTCACCATAAAAGAGGAAGGCAGAAGAGTGATTGTAATTCCCAAAGTAGTTGTTGAAATATTATACAATGAAATTCAGAAAAGTCCAAAATACGAGTGCGGCATGGCTTTGCGTTTCGCAAGGATAAGCCGCATAAGAGAAGATAAAACTGCTGAAGAAGCAGATACTATACAAAAGGTCAGAGAAATATATGAAAAGCAGTTTTTGAAGAAGGGTAGATATAAAGCATAGGTAAATAACGTTTATTACGGTCTAACTAACAAAGTTTTACGGGAGTGCCGGGGTGGCCGAACGGTTCAGGCGGCGGCCTGCAGAGCCGCTATATGTGGGTTCAATTCCCATCCCCGGCTCCAAAATACAAGCTGGTTTCTGAAAACTCCGAGTGAAATGTTGAAAATCATGAAAAGACATGGGCTTCTAGGATTTGTGAATTTTCAATGAGCATGGTTCTCGAATATTTCGTTGCTTTGGAAGATTCTTCCATAAAAATCAAAAGTGAGAAATCGGATTATTCCAGTAGTTAAAGGATTGCTTTGCTAGGGAAGGTGAGAAACGTGAAAACAATCAAAATTAGTGAATACATCATTCCGTTATGGCTCATTATTACACTATTACTTTCTGGAATTGGAGTGGGAATTTTAGCAAATTACGTATGGAAAACTATAACTATGCCTCTTGAAGTGAAAGAGCCTCTTGAAGTCTTGTCTTATCCCTCCAAGTTGAGCCTTTATCCTGGAGAAACTAAGGAGTTTAACATAACTGTGATGAATCATGCTTCTCGAAACTACAATGTACTCTTAGACTTTTCATTAGACAATACAACCTATCAAGAGAGCTATGTAACATTCAGTGATGAAACCTACACAGTCGTACCAGACGAACAGAACTTAACAGCATGGTTGAAAGTAGAAGAGTATGCTCCACCAGTAAACGCTTCATTAACTATTGATTTTATGAGAATATCAGCGGAGGGTGAAGTGCTTTTCTTTGATGATTTTAATGATGGAGTTTCAGATGGCTGGACTGTACAGCTTGGAAATTTTGAAGTCATAAATGGAGAATACTATACTGAAAATGAACTTGGTGAAAAAAGCATAACAACTGTTGACGATTTAACTTGCACTGACTGCATAATTGAAGTTAATTTGAGGTTTAGTGGCACTGAAGCTGGGTTTCGCTCTGGTATAGTCTTCAGGTACACAGATAACGCACACCACTATGTTTTGTATGTTAGTGCTGATACTACTGTGGCAGAATTCTGTATGTTTACTCCGGAAGACACACACTGGGGTGCTACTATCGACGGAGTTCTAAACCGCAGTGTTGTCATCGATTACAACACTGATTACTTGTTGAGAGTTTGCATTCAAGGGGATACTTTCACTGGTTTCTTAAATGGTGAAAAAATTCTTTCGGTAACGGATGGTAATTATACGAGCGGACAAGTAGGATTACGAGCACAAAGGTCTGATATTTTCTTCGATAATTTCACAGTTTACTCTCTACCATAAAACAGGAACCAAACCTCAACCATCACTTTCATGTAAGTTAGGCTATTAGAGAGCTAATGCAAGTTTTATTCAAAAATCTTAGAAATAGGCTTAAAATAGTCTCAATAAACACACTTTTTGTAAAAAACAGACTATTATTCTCTTTATCCATAGAAAAAGGGGGTTTCAAATAGACTATAAAGCTAGGAAAACGCTTAGATTATATATGTTTGTTCTTGTCTCTCTGTCTTAATTTTTTTTTATCTTCAACATTACAATGGGTTCACTACTTAGAGCAAAATGTTTGTTGATAATCCATTCAAAGACTTTCTTAGGGATGCATAAATACGTAATTCATTTTCTAAGCTCAGAAATAGCCTTCTCTATTCAATGGTTAAACCGAGAAGCGGAATTCTTTTATTCAAATGTGATTATCTGTTTTTTTGGGGTATTCAATTCAAATGCTGACTGAAACTGTGGTCTCAACTATCTTGCAAGCAAGCATTACAGGTGCGGGTCTTATTATAGCAATCTACGCTTTGATAACTCCAGTAATGCATAAAATATTTGAAGAAAGAGTTAAACTACATGACAAGAAAATGAAAGAGTTTGACAAACTGAAGAAAAAGATTGATGCGGAAAGTTCAAAGAAGAAAGACTTCAAACGATTAACAACCTTAGCCAACGAAATAAAAGAAACAAAGATGTTTCCGAGGTATCTTGGTGTTGGTGTTTTAATAGTTTTTATATGTTATATGTTTGCTGCCACTTTTGCTCTTTATCGGCTTACTGTGTCTCAGCCAACAACAACTTTTGTGTTAGAATGTTGGATGCTACTCTTTTTCGGCTTTTCAATGATTGGATTTTTAATTGTAGGAATGTATACTATCTTCGATGTGTATAGAGCAATGAGGGGGGAATTTGAAAAAGTGAAGAAAGAAAAGGAAGAAGTTGAGAAAGTGAGCAAAACTTTGACAAAAAAATTCGGGGTTGATGCGATCTTAAAGAAAAGTGAAGAAAAATAGACTCTTATATGGAAAACTTAAAGCACAACGAAAAGAACTGATTAAAAGAGTGATAAACATGTCTGAAGATGAAAATAATGAGCATGAGTCAGATGAGGGTTCTTTGGATAGAATTATAGAAAGAAAGATATACCGCAAGAAAAAAGAAGAAAAAAACAAGTGGTTTTTAAAATGGTTATTTCGTTTAGTGTTAAGCGAGTTCGTGATTTCTTGTTTTCCAATGGATTTGTCTATACATTCAGAACACGAAAGCGTAAGCGTGCGGGTAAAGACTGGATAAGAAAGAGAAAAAGATCCAAACAAAAAATGGCGGATGTGTATATCGAATTCGTTAAGCAAGTGAAAAGCGGAAAAGAACTAGAACCATACGTACAAAACAGTGGATTCACAACTTTGCAAGAATGGAACACAGAAATCCACAAGCTACACAAAAAACTCGGAAAACCCAATGGATGGTTATACAAAGTAACAATACTACACTAAACCACACTTTTTCACAATTCTATTAGGTTTCATTTTTGTATCAACAGCATGGTTCTTCTCTGGCTTCAGAGGAACCCTTCCAAATTTATTACAACCATGGGCGTGGTATTATCATTTATTGGGATTATCCTTACAATTATAGGATTTCTAAGCAGGACTGAACGCACAAAAAAGAAGGATTAATCAGAATAAGTGGAAAGGCTTGATGTTGGTGCATAGCTTCTTTTTAGAAGTCAAGTATATGCCTACCCAACCAGCAAAAAGCCCCACAAAACTGAAAAGGTTCTAAGTGCGGCAAAATAACTGCAGAATCAAAAGAACTAATCTAGTCAAGAATTTCGCTATTGACGAATAGGTCATTTAACAGGAGAGTGGAGAAACGCTAATTATTCCCTGTCTTCAATAGTACAATAGAGATAAGATGAAGATAGAAATTGTTGCAATAGTCATCGTTGCTTTGTTCTTAACATCGATTTCTCATGCTGTCACCAAGATTTCTGGTATAAGAGATTTCTCTGTTAAGGGTGACCTTGCCGAAACAACGTATGACGCAAGTGCAGGTGGATGGGCTGTATTACTAGAGATGAACGAGTTTCCTGAAGGATGGTCTGACTTGCCTGTTGAGTTCATAAATTCTGAAAGAATGCAAACAGCTCTACTCAGCTTAGGCTGGCAAAGTGACCATATATACGTTGTACATGACAATCTCACTATCTCAGTTGTACAGGAAACAGTCGAATGGTTGGTTAATAACACAGACTCTGATGACATCGCTCTGTTATACATATTTACACATGGAATGTGGATGCGTAACGTTCTTCTGTGGAATGGTTGGTTTCCTGCTGAGTGGGAAAAACTGAATACGTCAAAAAAGATTCTTATGGTTGATACTTGTTCTGCAGAAGAATTTATTGAACCCATCAAAAATGACCCGTCGCCTCACATCTCATTGGCTTGTTGCTCTGCAGATGAGGTTTCTTGGGCTGGTCTTGAAGAGGAAGGGCTTCCAATAATAGGAAGTGTCTGGAACTACTATTTCACCAATGCATTGTGCAATTCATCTGCAGATTTGGATAGCAATGGATTTATTTCAATTGAGGAAGCCCTCAATTTTTCAACACCATTAATACAACAATATATGAATGAAACCGTTTTTACAGTTCCAGAATTCTTACAATCATACTATGACATTGGCATTTATCCAGAAGAGTATGACGCTTACCCTCACCCAGTAATGGATGACGGATATCCAGATCAACTTGTAATTCCAGAATTCCCATCATTCCTTATCATGCCATTATTCATGTTGGCAACACTACTAGTAATCATAATGTACAGGAAAAATAGCAAAGTCTGCCAATCTTAGTCTACAACTGATGTAGTCTGTTAGATTGAAATTTCTTCCACAAGTCATAAAAGCTGAAGTTCAGAGTAGTAAATTGGGGGAAAATGTGAATAGAAAACTTGCCCTGGTTCTGAGTCTGTCCACATTGCTGTCTTCGTTACTATACGTAGGATTTAACCAGGTTAGGATAGAAGCAAACTATGATTATTCAACTCACAGCATTGACACAAATGCTGAATATCAAAATGGATCGATACCTGGGCAACCTTTGGATATCTGGTATGCTTGGATTAATGTATCCGAAGCCCAAACCATATTCTATGCTCTTACCTCCGATGAGGTTAACCCTCCTATAATGAATTTTTTGGGTCAGCATTTCCAAGTCGAAAACGAGACTGAAGTGTTCATTGGGACTACCTTACTGTTGATAGAGGTTTACAATGACACTAATGAAGATGGTATCCCACAAGCAAATTTTACATCTGGTGAATCTGAAATAGCTTACTATTTGGAGGTAAACAGCAGCGTTCGATACGAGACTACACCTATCCAAAAAATCTTAGAGAATGACATCCCACACTACAAATGGGGTTTTAAATACGACACAATTGACGGTTTTCTTCAACACGCTGACGAAACTGGACACACTGGTGCAAGAGTAATGATCGACTACCTTGGCTTCAATTTTGATTTCTATGTTGCGCAAAACTTCTCCTACTTGAAAACAGGTTTCGATATCGGAAGCATAACTAGTATCGAGCCTTGGTGGGAAGAACCCCCAATATCGCTAGAAAACCTGAGTCTTTCCCTGCTTTTTAGCACTGTAGTACATTCCTCTAAGCCATTCACAACTTATGTTAATGAAGAACCCTACAACTCTACAACTGCAACAAATCCTGCAACAGCAACAAATGGCAGTCAGATTGCAATTGAGCTAATAAAAGCTTACGAGTTTCTTTTTGGCGAGAACTATAACATCACAAGAAACGAGGTCACAGAGACACATGAGGTAAAATCAGAAGCAGCAGCTACTTCAAGCGTTCCTGAAGGAGCCCAGTCAAGATTGGATTGGATACTAAGTTATTTCGAGAACTATCTAAACATGAGCGACCTGTTTCCCTCAGCTGTCGATATCCATGGAGAGGTTAATTTGGACTATAATGTCTCAACTCTTCTTTACAGAATCTGTTATCCAGTCTGGGACGGATTATCCATCGAGCATGACCCGACCTATGTGGCATATCTATTCAGTAACATCATAATCCCAGAGTTTCCATCATTCCTTACTCTACCATTATTCATGATAGCAACACTACTAGCAGTCATAGTGTATAGAAGAAAACATCAAACTCGGAATAAAAAGAGAGAAGTTTAGCTTTATTGTTTCTTTTATGAACTCCATAGAATGTTTGTGAATTCGAAATAGAAAAAGGGGAGTGTTTGAGGTTCGTTCTGTGTCGTATCATTGTGCATTTTTGTTTTAGTTGAGTATTCTTAATCCTTTCGAGAATTTTTCGTAGATTGCTTTTAGTCTTAGCAGTTCTTTTCCTGTGTAGAACTTTGCTAGCACTGTCTTGGGTGCTCTTCCTTGAAAAACATCAACATACCTGTCTGGACATCCGTTTTCTCCCAACGTTGTTGATTGCCATTTCCTCAGTACTTGAGGTCTTATCTTGATTCCAGCTTTCTCGCTTATTTGAATCCACATTTTGTAGAAGATGTTCATGTCGATTCTGAACAGCCTTGATTTGCTGTCTTTTCTGTTGTTCAAATAATTGTTAAGAAATGTTTCTGTTTCTTCAGTGTAGAATGTAATTCCAGCTCTCTTGGTTCTAGTGTTATGCTTCGACTTAACTGATCTGAGGCACGTATCAATGTCATCTTTCTGTAGTTGCAGAAGTTCAGAACGTCTTAAGCCACTATCCTTGTAAAGCATGAAAACTGCTTTTTCCCTATCGCAGAGCAAGGAACTAAATCCTTGTTTTAGCTGCTCTTTCGAAGGCAAGACAACTTCATCAAAATTATCTAGAACTGGAGCCTTTCTAAATCCAAGAATAATTTCAGGTCTCCCTAGATACCTCATAATGAAAGCTCTTAACCCTTTCAATTGATTGTTGTATGTACTCGGCTTCTTTGAAACGTAGTGTTTCAGATAGCTCCTTATGGTCTGTCTATTGACAAGTCCACGTGATTGATTCAAGAACCTTCTAACAGTGTACTTGTAGTCTCTAACCACTCTCTTCGATAATCTCTCATCAATGCTTAGATAGACAACTAAATCTGAAATTGTTTTTTCTACGTTACGAATCTTAACACAAGCTGAATTTCTTACGTTAAATCCTATATTATATGCCTGCAGAGCCGCTATATGTGGGTTCAATTCCCATCCCCGGCTCCAGAATGCCAAATTTTTCGTCCTAGAAGCATACGTCTTTTTCCCCCGTCTTCCTTGCCCTCAGGAGTGAGTTCATATAGACCTCTCTCAAACAAGCTGAGTTCCTTGAATATCCAATTCTGCCTTCTAGAAAACAATGTGCCGTCTTGGTTCATTAACAAGTTTTTTATAGTGTAAAATCCCAAAGCTGGAGAGTAAGAGTGATTCGAAAATGAATAAAAAAATCGCTACGATAACGATTATCACATTGATTTTCGTGATGACATTACCCACGACAAGTGCTCGATCTTCAAGAATTGATTATAATACACAGCACCAGATTGAGATTCCACCTCTGCAAAAGATTAATCTATATCTCAAAGATCAAATGAAACGAAACGACACGTTAGACCAACATTTTAGAGTTCTCATCAGATACGATCCAAACATGGAACTTGCATTGCCAAAAGGAGTTAGGGTGCTCAGAAAATTCGAGATAATACCTCTGATTTCCGTATTAGCCTCGCCATTTGAGATAGAAGAGCTGGCTAAACTTGAATGTGTTGAATACGTTTATCCTGACCTGAAGGTGCAAGCCCTAAACGTTGACCCTCAACAATGGCTCTATCCAGATTATTCCAGAATCAAAGGTTTGCAAGACGCACAACTTACGGCAGAGCCGATTCCAAATACTCCGTGGTTTGGAAGCTACCCGTGTTTCCTAAACGAATCTACGACGCTTATCGAAGCCGACGAGTTATGGGCAGACGGAATCACAGGTGAAGGTGTGACAATAGCAATACTGGACACTGGAATAAACAAGTATCATCCGGACTTGGATGACATGGATGATGACCCGGCTACATGCGACCCCAAGGTTTTGGCGGAAAAAGCGTTCATTGAAGAACCTATGTGGGAAGTTGGAGATCCAATGGATTATTATGGACACGGGACCCACTGTGCAAGCATAGCGGCTGGAACAGGTGCAACAGGAGCCATGGGCTTCTACGGAACCTACTTCTACTATGAGTTCTATAATGGCACAATAATGCCAGGGACAGAACGCGGTGTTGCCCCAGGCGCGTACTTGTACAACCTGAAGGTGATAAACAGCGAAGGCTGGGGATACGACAGCTGGATTATTGCTGGAATAGAATGGGCTATGGAACATGGTGCAGACGTTATCAGCATGAGCCTCGGAGGGTGGCCAATTGTTCCTCCAGAGGAAGACCCATTGGTTTTGGCAATGAACACGGCTATTGAACATGGAGTAGTCTGTGCTGTGGCAGCTGGAAACGCTGGCTGGGGTTATTTCACGCTTGACAGTCCCGGATTCAGTCCAGCAGTGATAACTGTAGGCGCTACAACAGAAACCGACGAACTTGCCACCTTCAGCTCTCGAGGACCCGAACAATATGAGCTTCACGCCAAACCAGACATTGTGGCTCCAGGAACCTGCGTGGTTGCCGCCTTCGCCTTCTTTGACGAATATGAAGACTGGATGGGACAGCAGGTTTTCTACGTGGAATATAGTGGGACAAGTATGGCTACTCCTCACGTCGCTGGCGCAGCAGCATTGCTTCTGCAGGCTTTTCCAGGCGCCACACCATACACAGTCAAATCTGCTATGATGTTGGGAGCTGACGACTTAGGCTTAGATCATATGGCTCAGGGAGCTGGCAGACTTAACGTGGCGAATGCTTATGGAATTATGGAAGATGCCTCGAAAAAGGCTTGGAATGCTCCGATACCAACAAATACAGTTACGCCTGCGGAACCAACGTTAATGCCTATGCCTAACCTTACACGTGTGCCCTCGATCAACATTCTTGTGGAAGATACATTCTGCAATGGTTGGAAAATGTTCGCGTTTATATCGGTTCTAGCTTCAGCTGGCGCCAATGTGTATACCTACTCGGGAGCATATTCCAATGATACTTTAGTAGACCCGATCACTAAAAAACCTCTCTATGACATCTTTATCATTGCAGAACCCTACTACGTAGATGAAATAGCATTGCCACCAAGCGTTTTGGCATATTATGTCCAACAAAATGGCACAGTTCTGTTCACGGGAGACATGTCCAGAATCTGCACGGATTACACTGTTTGGACGGAGCAATGGGGTATAAGCTGGAATAACGCGGCAGTCGGAGGTCTTTCAACGAACATCGCTTCGCATGCTATAACAACTGGGATTCAAGAGATTTACTTCGGCAGCCCAATAGCTAGCTTGATCCTTGACACAGGTGTTGACCCGAGTCCGGAATGTGTGGTTTGGGATCCAATATTTCCAGGAGTTGCAGTTTGGGAATCACAAGCACCGAGTACTGGTAAAGTTGTTGTGTTTTCCGACGACGGCATTCTGGGAGATCAATACTTAGCTGCTGCCGACAACTTACAATTCGGTTTGAACATCATCAGATGGTTCACAGACGCGCCAGACATGTACTTAAGCGGCGTCGAGTACCCGCTAGTTCCCTCAATTGAAAATGATCCTCATCCGTATCCGCCCAACGCTAATCTTTGGTATCCTGTGTCGGCTCCTGGCGCAGACTGGATCAGTGTGCACTTTGAAACAATTGACGTAGAAGAAGGATGGGACTACATCATGATTTTCGATCAGTTCATGAATCCTATGGGATATTTCAGTGGTTTCTACGAGGATGTTTGGACAAACCCCGTTTTCGGAGACACATTGTGGATCAACCTTGTAAGCGATGATATCTTTGAGTATTGGGGTTTCCTTGCGGATGCTTACACGTATGGGTCTATGACTCCACCGTTGTTCCATGACATTGGTGTTGGAGGAACATGGGAGAAATACGTTATCGCCAATTCAACTTTTGCAATGACCGTTGACGCGCAAAACTTTGGGAACTACACTGAAGATGTTGAACTCTACATGACACTGACCAACAGTACAGGTGGCACGGTTATTGACAATTGGAACTTTGAAAACGTAACTTTAGCTCCTGGAGAAACAACCACAGTTGAAGTCACGCCCGAAGAAATGCTGAACGCAACAACAAGATGCGAATTCGCCGGAGTACACAACTACGACTTTGTCGTTTATGGAAATATTTACAACTCGTCTTCAGGCAGTCCACCGTATCCAGAACTCGACTACACCAATAACATGTTCACTGGCCAAATTGCCGCAGTCCCAAAAACTGAAAGGTCTGGTCCAAATCCACTGTTAAGCGTTTTAACACCAATGAAAATTGAATCTGCAAGTGCGCCCTTGATCACAATGTATCCAAACGACTTCACACTGCACAACATTACGGCATTTGTGGGCGGCGGAGAACTCGTTGATGCCGAATTCAGAATCAGTGGTACCGTGACTGCAATCGCGGACTTTGTGAACGTGACAACATTCACTCAACATTATTGGGGATACTTCTGGGGAGAGATGATACCCGACCCATCTCCAGCCTACTTTGTTCCCAACATGACGGCAATAATTGGAGACACGCTGGACGTAGGCAACGCTTCAGCACCAACAATGCTGTCCGCGGAACTCCAAGTCTACATAGACGACGGTACACCTGAGGGAACCTACACTGGAACCGTGCAACTTCTTAATGGAACGGCAATTCTAGCGTCTTCAAACCTGACCTTCGAGGTGCGTTCTCCGAAAAGCAAAGTCTTGTGGGAAGATTACTTCAATGACTATCGGTATGGGGACTTCTGGGGAACAGATTGTGAAAGACTTTGGGGCGGAGCTTGGAACCGCTACGTAGGCGGCTGTATAGGAGTTTTCGAGTGGTGGAAACTTGTTGCAAGCGCAGGTTTTGATGTAGACTCTTTGCATCAGCAATTACACTTCAATGAGCACTTGGGATTCATGGGACCTGACACGAAAGACCCGATGCAGATAATTGCTTATGGGGACTACGACACCATGTACCTGCATGATGTAGACTACCCGTTCAGCTTCCAAGAACTGTCCGTGTTCAAACAACTGTACGAATCGGGAGAAATGAACTTTGTAGTATTGTACAACAGGGGTAGTGAATCCCTAACATATTTCAGCTGTGACTACGGCATCAGCCTTATGTCCATGTTTATCGGAGTGCCTCCAACGCCAGTTGAGGATATGTTAGTTACAGGAGTTGACAAGTCCCATCCCATATTCAAAGACGTCGAAAACTTCACACTCACGCTGTACCCATATGAAGGAGGCTACTTCCTACAAGTAGGTTCCTCTATCTACGGTGAAGCGTTCATAAAATATCTTGGAGAGGCAACGGGAATTGCAACTGGAACAGACGATTTTGGTCTTTGGGACACAAGTGGGTTCGTTGTGGCAGTTAACGAGTTACAGGCAACTCCGCACATAACCTCACGAATGGTTGTTGTATCCGACGGGAACATGTTTGGGTCATTGGAATACGAGGACTACCTGATTTGGATAAACATGTTCATGATTAGTGGCAACAACACAATCGTTTCAAGAGTTGACACAGACAAATTTGCTATCAACATGCTTGAATGGCTGATCCCCCAATTCGGTAACACAGCGCCAGAAATTGAATGCGCCACAGTTGTGCCTGACGACCTTAAACTTGGAGAAACAGCCAGCGTCGACCTAGTTGTCTCTGATGCAGAAAACGACAGCTTCACGGTAACAATTGCAGTGAAAAAACCCGACGGCATTTGGAACAATGCAACAGTCTCTCCAGTTGGCGGCCACTGGTTTAGAGATTTCACAGCAGATCAGGTAGGCGTGCATGAAGTCTATGCAGTAGCTACAGACGAATATGGAGCTTCAACCGTGATGCCGATTGGAACAGTTGATGCAATTAACAATCCGCCCGCTATTACTTCAGTGTCGATTTCTCCACACAATGTTGTTCAAGGTGACAACGTCTTTATCTCAATAGGCTGCGAAGACATCGAGGATAACACACCAACAGCAATTAACGTAACGATAACCGCTCCCAACGGTACAACATACAACTATGCATTCACGAACACAAAATTCGCAAACGTAGTGTTTGACACAACAGGTATGATTGAAGGAGTGTACAATGTACATGTTACTGTGAGGGACAGCCAAGGGGCAGAGACAACTGCGAACGTAGGATCCTTCCTAGCAGTCAATACTCCGCCTGCTATTAGTTCAGTGTCTATTTCTCCGCACAAGGTCATTCAGGGTGACAGCATTTTCATCTCAATAGGCTGCGAAGACATTGAAGATAACATACCAGCAGAAATCGACGTAACGATAACCGCTCCCAACGGTACAACATACGACTACGAGTTCACTAATGCAAGATTCGCAAACGTAGTGTTTGACACAACAGGTATGATTGAAGGAGTGTACAATGTACATGTTACTGTGAGGGACAGCCAAGGGGCAGAGACAACTGCGAACGTAGGATCCTTCGAAGTGAAATTGGCATCCTTTATCATGCCCGTCAAAGAGATAGGTCTCGGCGTAGGAATTATAGCCCTTGCTACTCTGATTGCAATTGCCGTGTTTCTGTTCCGACGCCCAATTGGTCCAACTGCTCCAACACAAACCTAAAAGTGCAAAAAACGAAACTCTTTCCCTTCTTTTTTCTATTTCTTGGAGAATTTGCTAATGTATGTCATTTTTCGAACCAGTCTGAGATTTTCGTTTCCGCTTTATGCTTCAGTTCTATGCCCATTGGGGAGAATGTTTGTTCTAAAGCGGTTGTCATGTTTCTAATATAGTCTTCCACATTGATTTCCTTCACACTTTTTACAAATTCCAGTGGTTTTACAGTGAATGTTTTGCCTTTATAGTTGAATGGCTTAACCTTAACGAATTGCACAGTGTCACGCCTGTCAACTTTCTTGCCCATATCCAACAACTGGACAGCACATTGATATGGCTGCGGTGTCGCTTTCACGTTTGCCGCTAGACGTTCGTTAGGGTCAAAATAGAGTTTTACGGAATACACCAAATCTTCAAGCTGGACTCTGCGACTTCTCAGCTCACTAACCGCTTGCTGACCAACTGTCCTAATCCTTTTCTTCGTTAACTCATACTCCTCAAGAGTTTTCACATTGCTTAACTCTTTCACGCAATCTTGGAACACCCTTTGAATAAATCTGGGCGAGTTGGATTTTATGGCTGTAAGTCCCTTAATGTCAGGTTCTCCATCTGGTAAAATGCCAAAATAAGCCTTTTTTGCTGCTGGAAGAACGCAAAGCGAATACTGTTTGTCTATGGATAGGTCAAGTTTTAGTTTTTCCTTAACTGTTTTTGTCAGCCATTCCACATGAGCTTGTTGCGGATTGTCTAGAAAAATGGAGTCTGTATCACCGTAAGTGGGATGAAGCCCTTTCGCTTCAGCCATGTCCCAAGTAGTTTGCAACGCCCAACGTCCATAACCAGTAATGCACTCAGCCAGCGGCGGGCATGCAAGCCCGTGAATCCTTACAGTCACGCCGTAACTGGAAACGCTGATCAACTTCAAAAGCGTCACCAAGGCGTCCGCGTTTTTTCTTTCTTTCTCCGAGACCAACGTGTTTTTGGAAAGAGGCTTGAACCAGTGTATGCGAAGGTCTTTCAACGCGCCGACAAGAACGGAGTAGAAGCCTCTTCTCTTCTTGCAGACCCAATTTTGTGCGCACTCGTTAATTCGGTTCACTCTGCATTCTTCGTGTGGGCAGTTCACGGTTTCGTAGGAAAGATTGTAGCTGTCAATGAGGCTTGGGTATAGGCTTTCAAAATCGCAGACGACTGTGTTGAAGTACACCCCTGCTTTCGGCTGAACAGTCAACGCGCCTGGAACCCTGTGTGTTTCTAATCCTCTACGCAGTTCTCTCGATGTAGGAATCAAAACACTGTTTTTTCTCAGGTAAGTGTAAATCACGGATTTCAACCAGTCGCTTACCCTTCGGCTTTGATAAGCCTCAGTAACCGGAATGTTCGCTATTCTCGCCAACGTGAACGTATTATGAAGAAAATCAAGGCTAGCTTCCTTCAAACCCAAAAGTTCAGGCTCAATTCGCGGTACAGGTTGATGGAGAAGGCTGAACCAATGTTTAATCTGCGCGTATTTTTGCGGGTCCGCGGTCTTTGTGTATGCGAAAGTTTTTTCAAATTTGTTCTCAAGCTCTTCTGACACGTTGGTTAGCAAAACTGGCTGGGTTTCTACTATCGTATACGGTGCACCGAAGACTAGGTTATGATCGTAGACGTAGCTTCGAGTGTACTCTATTTCGGTCTCCCATACTTTTTCAAATGTCTTACTGGCCCTTCTTAAAGCATCTGAAGTGTAGACCGTGACTTTGGTTAATTCTTTCAGTTCATCCGTGAATAATTCACGTTTCTTTACAACTTCTACCTCGCCGTGAAGACTTTGGACTCCTTCTTCATCACTTTTGGACAGTGGATGTGGAAGAAAGAAGTATGGTTTGTAGTCTGAGTCTCTTATCTCCAGTGTTTCCTTTGCTTGAGCATGATAGAATCTGAGTATAATGATTCTTCCTTCGGTTTTTGCTTCGAGCAGGTAATAGAAATCCAATGTCGTCTTTCACTAAGATTGAAATTGAAACTTTTCTACATAACTGTTTCTGAAAACAAAAAAGGAAATACAGCAAATGTCTCCTTTTAGAGGAGAGGTAACAGCGCACTAGCTATCTAATTTTCAGGCCAAGCTTTAGATTTAAAACGTAGAACAAAAATCGCTTCACAAGGTTGCAACGAGTTGGATTCTGAAGTGAATGTCTTCGAATTTCTATCGGCTGCACTTAGAAGCTAGAAGGTCAGGTTTTCGCGTTTTTCTGTGGGGTTTTTTGTTGTGTTTGCTGCGTTTTAGGGATAGTTCTTCTAGTGAAGTTGCTTTACGGAGTTCTTGCATGTACCAG
>Ga0209986_10002706_pt1 | contig 16012 bp, 9 predicted proteins | sample BlataG_FD_183168 | JGI IMG/M metagenome (GOLD analysis project Ga0209986, IMG submission 183168) | Deep subsurface microbial communities from Black Sea to uncover new lineages of life (NeLLi) - Black_00105 metaG (SPAdes) (version 2) | ecosystem: Environmental > Aquatic > Marine > Oceanic >...
TGCCAGCAGTGCTGAAGATACAAATGCCAAAGCCGTTCATATCGTGGACGTGGTTGTTCTCCAGGTTCGTACTGTTCACAGTATCCAGTTGGATGCCTGAACCACCGTGCTGGATTTCATTGTAGGTAAAGTGGCTGGAGTTGACATACAGACCCGAGATGGCGAGTGTCGTGCAATTGGTAAAGACATTGTTCGAGATCTCCAGGCCGCTCAATGGCCCACACTGAAGAGTTATGCCCGTCGTCCAATTGACCAGGGTGAAGCCATCAATCACCACGTTACTGGAACCCGTAACAGTGATGCCAGGCGTGGCAGGGCTGCCGCCGTCAATCACAGTCCCCGGTGCGCCAACGTACCCAAGCAGGTTGAGTGTCTTGGTGATACTGACGGGCAGCAGGTAATCGCCCTCGAGTACCGACACGGTGCCTCCTGATTGGACACCAGTGACACCACCGGGAATCGTATCGAAGGCATCGTGGCCGATTTGCGCTGTGCCGCCAGGCACCGTGACCGGGGTCCCGTTCGACAAGCCAGTCCAATCATCGTCCACCCAGACGACGTTGGTCTGGCTAAAGACCACAGTGGTGGTCACTTCCAGGCTGGGCCAGGACGGATGACCGAGGCGCGACTCGGCATAGACCGTGGCCGTGTCAGTAACGGGCAAGACAGCGGCACGCAGGATGGCCGTAGCAGCGCCTGCGCTGGTGGCTGCGCCAGAGCGGAAGGCGTCAAGCTGAATCGTGCCGGACTGACGAGTCACCTCAATCTGATGTGTCACCGACGGATCCAGGTTAGTAGCAACGACCCGCTCTACCCAGGCCGAACTGCCACTTGTGTCAATGTCCACAGGCGTGTCGCCATCCACACGGAGGCGCATCACTCCACCCCCGGCGAATCTGTAGTAGATCAGGGAGACAGCCTCACCGCGGAACAGCCAATAAGCAGCAGCCCCCGTCGAACTGGTGTCAATAAAGTAACCACCACTGGCGCTTGGATCTGCAACTGGCACCCAACCCGTGGAGGTGATAACATCTGCAGACTCGGCTTCTACGTACTCGTATCTCAGAATGGAACCCAACGTGGTTGTAAAGCCCACCATGGTGCCGTCAGTCACGTCATGGCCCACACAATCGCTCATCACTACAGTGATGGTAGATGTGGCCACGCCGTTAGCGGGTATCCCGGCAGGCACTGCGTCGATGCTCATGCTTCCCGTGCAGGGCGCGCCAGCCGTGATTGTGATGTTTGTCCAGGCGGTAAGCGTCACGCCTGCTGTGGCCGTTACAGTCGCCACACCAGTCAGTCCGCCCGAGGTGAAGGTCGTCGTCGCTGCGCCCGTTCCGGCCAGGGTTGTGCCTGTCCCAGGAGCAACTCCGCCCAGAGCATCGCTGGTGAAAGTTATCCCTATTCCTGGTTTAGGATTGCCGTGGATGTCCCTTACTGTAGCAGTAACAATAGACTGGTTGCCGAAAGCTGGGATGCTGGTCGGGTCAGCAGCGATGGCGATGCTATGAGGGCCAAGAGCCGTCAAAGTCACCGTGACTGTCTGCCCTTCAACACCAGGCTCGGCCGTGCCGGTGATTGTCGCCACTCCGGCGATAGTGCCCGCTCTCAGGGTAGCGTTCGCCACACCAGCTCCAAACGCGGCAGTGCCGGGGTAGACGAGGGTGCTCAAGTCGCTGGTGAAAGTGATCCCCGTGCCGTCAAGGATATTGTAGCCAAAGCCAGTGGCAGTGGCAGTGATGTCAGAGGTGGCGAGACCGTTGGCTGGAATAGACGTTGGCGCAGCAGTCAAGGTCAGCGAGATAGGAGGAGACCAGAACGCCGTGCCTATGTTCTGGATGTCTTGGGGTTCGGCGCCCCCGGAGGTTGGGGTATTGCGCCCCCACCAGTTGCCTTCGACATGCACATTGGCAGCAAGTTGGTTGTTCAATCCAAAGCGGCTGTTGGCGTAGATGCTGTTGCCATGAATGGTGGCAGCTACGCCGCCGACCGGCATATGAATGCCGTGCCCAGTGCAGCCCTGAATCAAGTTGGTATCAATCGAAAGGGGCAGTGTGTTATTGGCCAGATACACACCAGCAGCGTCAGCGCGATGGCCTTGTGCGTTGGACGCGCCCGAGATTCTGTTGTTATAGACCGCGCTGTTTATAGTGCCCAGCAGCACGATTCCGCCCAGGTTGTGATTGGCATCCGGCGCGCTGCCGCTCGCGTCAAGCCATACCAGGTTAGTGTTGCTGATGATGTTGGCCACCACCTGCGGATCCGTCGCAACACCGCGCACCAGTACACCGTCCCACGAAAGATCGTTGAGAACGTTGCCGTAGACACCGTTGCCCGCTGTCGTCCCGGCCAGTTCAATGCCCACATTCTGGTTGTTATTGATGTTGTTGTTATCTATCGAGTTGTCATTGCCAGTATCTATCTTGATCCCAAAGCCCTGGTTGTAGTAGATATCGTTGTAGCATATTGTCGTGCCATAGGCGTGATTCAAGAGGATACCGTTGTACCCCAAGGTCATGTCATTGCTGCAGAGCGTACTGGTGTAGACATACCACCCACGCAGAGCGTAGGAATTGCTCCCAGCATTGTTGCTTTCGAACGTGTTGTTTATTACGGTGGCATTATAAACGGGGTTACCGCTCGTGCCATCCAGGTAGACACCGGTCTCAAAGTTCTTGATCCTAAAGCCAGAAATCGTCACATTATCTGCACGATCCACATAGATGCCGCGGCTGCCTGGTGCATCGTTTACGCCATCGAGAACGGTGGTAGAACTACCTCCGGAGCCCGAAAGGCTGAGCGGCTTGTCAAAAGTGACTTGTTCCGCGTAGGTGCCCGCTGCAACGTGGACTGTCCCGCCGCTCAAGACTTTGTCCACTCCACCCTGAATGGTATCGAAGGCATCATAGCCGAAGGAGTGGCCGTCCACAATGTCGCCGGGGCTGCTTCCTGCCCAGTCGTCATCCACCCACACTTCGGATGGCCCGGGGAAGGAAACCGTAGTCTCGCGATAGGGCCAGGTAAGGGATGACGCACTGTACCCTATACCAATAGCCACGGCCCGCACGGTGGCCGTGTCAGGCAGCGTTGGCGCTGTCAGCGTGGCCGTAGCCACACCACCAGTGGTCGCGGCACCTGAACGCAGAGCGTCCACCCAGATGCGCCCAACACCACCGTTGCGGACACGCACGGTGTGCAATCCTGAACTAAGATTGCCGGTAAGCAGGCGCTCGACTCGCCACTGCGTGGATCCGCTGGCAAAGTTGATCGTCGCTACATAAACCCCATCTACGGTGACATCGGCCACGCCTCCGGTGGGGTCGGTGACATAGACCAGTGAGACTGCTTCCCCCTCGAAGGTCCAGGATACCTCGTCGCCAAAGTTGTCGGAATAGATAGCCACGCCGCCACTTGCTGCAGGATTGACGTCATTGTTCCACGTGCCTAGCTTGGTCACGCTGGCGCTCTCTGCTTCGATGTAGGCATAAGGCATGGTGCCCGCCGTCGTAGTGAGCCCCACCATGGTGCCATCGTCCACCAAGCCCCCATACTTGCCAGTGACAGTCACGACAATCGTCGAGGTCGAGAGGCCATCAGAGGGCAGCACCGTGGGATCGGCAGATATGGTCAGGGTATAAGGAGGCCCGGCAGCACCTGGAACCGGAATCCATTTCACGGCATCTGAGCAGGTGTCGCCGGTGCTGGACGTGTTCAATTCCACGTACTCGTGAGTGGTCGTGAAGGTGCCAGCCCGGAATGGGTACTGCCCCAGGCTGCCCCAACCAGATGGAGAACCGTCAGGGAGCGTGCCAGCGCTTGCATCCTTGGTCTGATCAACGTATGCAGTGGCAGTGCCCCCGTCGTAGTGGATGTCGTATGGAACAGCCTGTGGCCGGGTCGAATACACACTCCAGTGCGCCTGCACATCGTAGATGCCGTCTGCTAGCAGCGCACTGCCCAGGCAAGGAGAAAAACTCGCCGTGCCAGTCAGGTAACTCGTCGTTTCGAACCTAAAGCTCCCCCCGTATCCGCCCCCTCCTGTGGCCGTCTGCCACTGGCCCGCCGGATAGTCACCATAGCAGGCGGACGTATCGTCTATTTCAAGGGGCGGACCGACCGGCGTAGCGGTGGGCGTCGGCGACGGCCCGGGCGTGGGCGACGGCCCCGCCGTAGGCGTGGGTGTAGGCGTTCCCGGTTCGAGTGTCCAGGTAATGATCAACTGGGGGCGCTGATCCAGGATCGACCACTTGGAACTCCGATAGTAGTAGATTATGGTGGGGTCAGAAGTAAGGAGAATGACTCCCTTGTTAGAGGTCGGATCGGCAACCCAGTTCTGTGCGATTGAAGTCACATCGAGATACTGGAAAACGTTACGGTGAAAAACGGTCGTGGTCACGGAGGCGATGGCCGAGCGGTCAGTGACTGTGTGGTCACATCCCCCAGTATCCCAGTTGTCGGTCCAGGTTGCCTTGATCCAGGTTGCCTCCAGCGGCTTCCAGGTGCGTTTGACCTGGTAGACCTGAGCCTCCATACTTCTGTACAAATTCCGTGCGTAGCAGTAGATGCCAAGTTGGGCGCTTATGACTCTGGCCGAGGGAGGTATCGGATCTGGCAGTGTAGTCAGGTCGAAGTAGACTAGCGGGCGATAGGAACCCCACTGCCCAAACATGAGCCGACTTTCAGCCCCCATATTGTTGGTCTGCTTCCACCTGTTCATGTACGTATCGTTTGTGCCGATGTAGGCAGATCCGACCGGGATCCCATTGACCAAAGGCTTCTTGCCTTGCTGCAAGACTACGTCAGTCACGACCCCGGAGGCATAGACATCAGGAAAGCGGCCGCCAGGCCCCTCATCAGGACCGGCAGCCCCAACGGCGCCCGCCATCAGCCGCAGGGCAAGAGCAGGGCCAGCGAAGAGCAGAGTAAAGGAGAGCACAAATACAGTAAGCGATAGGATGACGCTCCGTGAGGTTGGAACAATGAAAAGCTGTTCGTGAACAGGGGATGACTCGGATGGCTCCGAATCCTGCGGGGGATGTATGACGGTCATCTCTTCCATGACATGTGCCTCCCTGTTGATAGATAGCTGTTTTCTTCGCCCGCCAAACATGTTTGCAAGACGATTATGTACCATTATACATTAAATAGCCCTAGATTGTCAAAAAGGGGTGGTCTGCCTCTTAATTGTTTATAGCCGCAGCGGGTTTCGTTCTTATCACCGAGCATGCGCCCGGGATATGGGATGGGAGAACAAGACCAAGTGTATCCTTCCCCTAGCACCGCAGGTGCGGTGTGAGAATAGCGCTACGTGTCACACCAACATCCAAGGGGGATAGTATCTGAAGTTAGGTAGGGGAAATCCATTAACAGACGGCATACCAAGAGCAGGGCACAGTCCTCCTCGCTTCTTAAGACGTGGCAGTACCATAAAAGATACGCAACGATCTTGCGGTGACAATGCTCAGAAGGTGACACCATGAAAGAACTGGACGCTATCCATCCAACGCATCATAGCTGCCTCTGCTGCGAGCGGGCCGGGCTCCTTGCGCCATGTCCTTAACGCAGTCTAAGGGCAGCATCCTGAACACGGCAAGGGACACGCCGTTCGTGCTCTGCATGGCCGGGCTTTACATGCCCTCGCTTTGCATGCCCTGTGGGCGACGGGCGACAGGCGACGGGCGACCGCCTGACAGGGTGGCTTGATGGGGCTGGGCTATCTCTCTCAGCGGAGTGGGGGCAGCCTGTCCCGCTCTGCGGGGCTACCCAGCCTTGGGTGCACTTCGCTCCTCCGCTCTGATTTCTTCCTTCTCATGCACCCAAGTATAATAGAATAGTCATGCATGTCTGCTCATCTGCTGAAAATGATCTTCTCTCTCCCTGTGAATGGGACGAATTCATAAAGCGCTCACCGTCAGGCCACCTGCTGCAATCCTGGACGTGGGGTGAGTTCAAGGCACGTTTCGGATGGCAAGCTCTGCGTATGGCCGTAGTTGAGGGGGATCGCATCGTGGCAGCCACGCAGGTCTTGTTCCGGCCGCTGCCAATCATCTCGCTGACTACAGCGTACATTCCCAAAGGGCCACTGGTAGATCATTCCGCGCCCCCCACACCAGGTGCCCGCGCTTTGTTGTCAGCACTGCACGATGCTTGTCGCCGCAAGCGTGCTATCTCTCTAAAAGTTGAGCCAGACTGGGAGGACGGGCCGGACGCACGAAACTGGCTGGAGTCGCAAGGCTTTGTCCCAAGCGAACAGACCGTTCAGCCACGCCGCACAGTCTTGATTGATCTGAGAGCAGAAGAAGAAGCGATACTCGCTCAGATGAAGTCCAAGACCCGCTACAACATCCGTCTGGCGAAGCGCAAAGGGGTTTCCGTATACCTGGGTACAGCGGCGGATTTGCAGGCCTTTTACGAACTTCTGAAGGTCACCGGCCAGCGTGCGGGGTTTGGCATACACACGCAGACTTACTACACTGAGGCCTGGCAGCTCTTTGCCGCACAGGAATCAGCGGCTTTGCTCCTGGCGCGATACGAGGGCAAAATCCTGGCCGCTTTGATGGCGTTCGCCTGGGGTAGGAAGGCCTGGTACATGTACGGTGCATCCTCCAGCGAGGAAAGGCAACGCATGCCCAATCACTTGTTACAATGGGAGGCTATGCGCTGGGCCAAGGCACGGGGCTGCGAAACGTACGACTTGTGGGGCATCCCAGACGTGGACGAAAGCGGGATAGGCCCGCACATAGCCGTAGCAGAGAAGCAAGGCGTGCTCAGCACGGGCTTGGGCGGATTATATCGCTTCAAACGCGGCTTTGGTGGCAGGGAAATGCGTTATGTGGGTGCTTACGACTATGTCTACAACAGGCCTCTCTATCGTCTGCTGACAGCCGCCTGGAACTGGCGGAGGAGATAGGGCGAACATATCAGAAACCCGCTTTCCCCTGGCACTGCCCGCCAGGGCAGGTGTGAAAGAAAGCGGGTTTCTAGGTATCCCACCTATTCCCCTTCACCAGCGACAAAAGCCTCGACCATAGCCCTTGCTTGCTCATCGGGATACTGCACGGGTGGAGATTTCATGAAATAGGCAGAAGGTCCAAGCAAGGTGCCGCTGAGCTTCCTGTCTAGTGCCAGCTTGCAGCAACGAACAGCATCAACAACCACCCCGGCTGAGTTTGGAGAATCCCATACTTCGAGTTTCAACTCCAAGTTCAGTGGAACGTTGCCAAAGGTCGTCCCTTCCATGCGGATGTAGCACCACTTGCGGTCAGTCAGCCAGGGCACGTAGTCGCTAGGGCTTATGTGTATGTTCTCAGCGCCGATGTCATAGTCCAGCATGCTGGTCACGGCCCCTGTCTTGGAAATCTTTTTGGATTCCAGGCGCTCCCGCTCCAGCATGTTGTAAAAGTCCATATTGCCACCAAAGTTAAGTTGATAGGTGCGATCCAGCCGCACGCCGCGCTCACGGAAAAGCGTCGTCAACGTCCGGTGTGTAATTGTGGCCCCTACCTGGGATTTGATGTCGTCGCCAATCATGGGCAATCCACGTTCCCGGAAACGCCCCTGCCAGTACTCCTCACGGGCAATAAAGACGGGCATACAGTTGACAAGGGCACAGCCGGCATCTAGAACCTGTTCAACGTACCATTTGGTGGCCATTTCACTGCCCACGGGCAAGAAATTGACCACTACGTCCGTCTTGGTCTCCTTGAGAATGCGCACAATGTCTGACGTTGCCCCGGGTGCCTTGGTGATGACCTGCTTGAGGTACTTTCCCAGCCCGTCATGTGTCATGCCGCGGGAGACCGGTACATTCATGTGCGGCACCTCACAGAACTTGTAGGTGTTGTTCGGCGGCCCAAAGATCGCCTCCGACAGATCCTTGCCTACTTTGGTCTGAGCAATGTCGAAAGCAGCGCTGAACTCGATGTCTCCTATATGGTATCCACCCAGGTTGACATGCATCAAGCCTGGCACGGATTCATCCTCTGGGGCATCCTTGTAGAAATACACGCCCTGTACCAGAGCTGCGGCACAATTACCTACGCCGACGATTGCCACTCTTACCTTGGCCAATGAATTCACACTCCTTTCCTCAGTTATGGCACTTTGTTCTGCTCAAGCATCACGAGGATGCAAAGAGAGCGCCTATGTACAACAACACTAGCTTACCACACCCGCGCAGAATGGTCAAACCCGACTGTAGCTAATCACAAGACTGGGTCACCACGCATCCTCAACGAATCTGCGGGTTGGCATAGCAATAACGGCATCCGTTTGGACAGCGCATCAGGTATGAGCCGATGTCTACGCTGGGCGTGCAACCACACTCCGGTCGCTGGCCTGGATCCTTGCCTGTGGCAGCGGGTAACCTGAGCGGGTGAAGGGTGGACAGCAGTTCTCCATCTATGCAGCGTGAGGGCACAGCCCCTGCTGACTGCAAATCGTTCTGGCTGCACGAATAGAGCGTCAACCCCAACGAACAGGCCAGCGCGACCAGGTCTCGCGTTATCTCCAGGCGTTGCGCGGGCGTTGGATCATACCAGCGCCACCCCTTGCGTTTGCGTACCTTGCCGTAGAGCGTGGCGAAGGAGATACGCACAGCGGCGATACCCGCTTCGCTGACTGCCCGCAGGATGGCCTCGGCAAACGGAAGATTGCTTTTGATCTCCTCATCCTCGTACCAGTGCACGATAGGATCGTAGCGCACTGAGACGCGGCGAGGGTCTCCGGCGAACTCGACTAATGCTGGCAACTGAGACACCACTTCCCGCCACGGTGCAATATTCGGCTCCAGCGGCGAGGCACCGAGTCCAGTGATCGTCAAATGACAGAACACCTGATCGTAACGTGCCAAAGCGTGCCTGACTCCGCGCACGTCTCGCAGCAGGGGACGAAAGTCCTTGGACCACAAGACGATTGTATGCACGTCTTCGGGCAACAAAGAAACTCGCCTCACTCGGCTGTTGTATGGCTGTGGCACGTCTACGAATCCCCGGCGAACAGCGTCAGCCAGCCAACTCGCATAGTGCATGGGGACGTCCGTGCGCCTCGAAGCGGAGACGACCTGTCTCACCTTGCTTCACACTCCCATTTTGATTATAGCCCATTACGTGGTATTGCCAAGTGGCAGCCCAAAGGAGTATAATAGCCTTGCGAGTGTGCTGCCAGAGAATCGCAGGGGCCAACAACTGGCCTTCCTGGTGCCACTCGTGAGAAGGAGGTGCGTCATGCCTCGCGAATATCCACAGGCTCCCATCGTAGCCGTTGGGGCAGTGCTAGTCAGGGATGGGCAGGTCTTGCTGGTCCGCCGTGCTAACGACCCTAACCAGGGTCAGTGGAGCATTCCCGGTGGAGCCCTCGAATTGGGTGAGACTCTGGCCCAGGCCGCCATCCGTGAAGTGCGTGAGGAATGCCAGGTTGAGATTGAGGTCGATGATGTGCTGTCCACCTTCGACTTGATTCAACGTGATGACAAAGGACGGGTCCGCTATCACTATGTGCTCGTAGACCTCGCTGCACGCTACGTGAGCGGTCAACCGGTAGCCAGGACGGACGCCTTGGACGTACGCTGGGTACGAGAGGCAGAGTTCGACCAACTGGATATCATCGTTCGTCTACTGCCAGTACTCCATAGAACTCTGCACCGGACAGGCTGATATGCGCCCACGGGATCCTTGTGTCTGTTGGCAAGAAAGACCCTCTGTGACGTGTCCTCAAGGCCACGCTGGCTTATGCATGCACCAACACACACCCCTGAGGAGCAGCAACGTGAGCTTTGACGCAACGCGGTACCCTGCTGCATTGGAAGGGTAGGAGGAAAAGATGGTGGTGGAACTCGGGATTGTGGGATTGCCCAACGTAGGCAAGTCCACGCTCTTCAATGCTCTGACCAAGGCACACGCCCCCGTGGCGAGCTATCCGTTCACCACCATTGAGCCCAATATTGGTGTGCTACCGGTGCCCGACAAGAGGCTACAGGACATCGCTGCCATCGTAGGGCCTGAGGAAGTCATACCCAGTACACTGCGTGTGGTGGACATTGCCGGCTTGGTCAAAGGGGCGAGCAAGGGCGAGGGACTGGGCAACCGGTTTCTGGGCCACATCCGCACAGTAGACGCCATTGCCATGGTCGTGCGTGTTTTCAGCAATCCCGACATCGCCCACGTCACAGCAGAATTGGACCCTGTTCTGGACGTCGAGACGGTGTGCCTCGAGCTGATCCTGGCCGACCTGGCCACTGTAGAGCGGCGCCAGGTCAGGACGAAAAGCGCTGCCAGAAGCAGACCCGCTGAATACGAGGCGGAACTGGCCGCGCTGGAGTCGTTGCGAGAGTGTCTCAACAAGGGACAGCCAGCGCGCGGGCCTGCTCTTTCGCCTGCGGAGACGGGCCTGGCTCGCGAACTCAATCTGCTGACCGGCAAGCCTCTTCTCTACGTGGCTAATGTGGGCGAGGATGACTTGCCGGAAGGTGGCCCTTTGGTAGAGCCATTGCGTCGCCTGGCAGATGCGGGGCAGGCTGAGCTTGTGATCATCTGCGCACAGTGTGAGGCTGAGCTGGCAGAATGGCCTGTTGAGGATGCCATTGCCTACCTGGAGGAATTGGGGATGCAAGAGCCAGGCTTGGAGCGCTTCATCAAAGCCGGATACCGACTGTTAAACCTGATCACGTTCTTCACCACTACAGGAGGAAAAGAGCTGCGGGCCTGGCCTATCACGCGCGGCACTTGTGTCGTCGAGGCGGCTGGCTGCATTCACAGCGACATGCAACGCGGCTTCATCCGAGCCGAAGTGATTGGCTATGACGATTTGGTGAGCGTTGGATCGGCCACGACAGCACGGGAGAAGGGCTTGATGCACCTTGAAGGCCGGGACTATATCGTTCAGGATGGAGACATTGTCCACGTACGCTTCAGTGTTTGAGAGCCATCTTGGGTGCGCGACAGATTGGGGGCAAAGTTGTTTTGCGTCTTGTCAAGTAGCGACTAGTATAGGCTCTAAGCGGACGACAGTCCGCGCCGTATGCCAGGCGCGTGCCAAAGGAAGCGCACTGACTAGAGACGGGGACTGTCGTCCCCTTTGAGCATCTGTTACACCGCTAATCCGTGAGGAGCCAAAGTGGAACTCGCGCCAAATCTGACGTAGACCCGCCATCTTGGTCATGTTGCCTTTCATGGGAGTTTGTGGTAGAATCTCTGCCGTCCAATTGCATCAGGAGGTTGAAGGACACCAATGCCTACGTACGAGTACAAATGCGAGTCTTGCGGCATTTGTTTTGAACGCATACAGCATTTCAAAGACGAGCCGCTGAAGGAGTGCCCCGAGTGTGGCGGTCCTGTACACCGCGTAATGCAGCCCGTGGGTATTATTTTCAAAGGCTCTGGGTTTTACATCACCGACAATCGCCAACTGTCCTCTGGCTCAAGTAAGCCGCACAAGGCGATCAAGGCTCCAAAGGAGTCTGAGGAGAGAAAGCCTCTGCCGGCCGCAGAGGCCAGCAGCCAGTCGCCAAAAGCAGAGGCGGCGGATTGATACCGCCGCCTCTCATCATGATGGGAGGAATGGGCAAGGCTCACAACTGGAACCCGCCCGTTGCTTCAACAATACGCCGCTTGTAGTTGTCCACAAAGGCCAAGAGTTTGGCTTCCAGCTCCTGCCACTCCTTACTGGCCAGAATTTCGTGCATTTGCTGCAATGTGTCAGTGACACCTCCAGCTAGAACCTGGGGCCCTTTGCCATAGATAGTATACCAGGCATCAGTGGGTTGCAGACCTGCCTGGATCATGGCTGCACCGAATTCGCGCATGAGGAATTCCACATAGTCTGACTCGTGCCCTGGCTTGATGTCCCAAGTCATTAGCAGTTTAATCATACTTTCATGCCTTAGAGTTCCGCCTAAGCGATGGCGGGACATGAGGATCTCTGAACGGGCGTATCATACTCGATAGTGTATTCAGATGCAAGTCTCTTTGAGGCTGTTCTTCAACCGTTAAATCCGGGGAGGGTCAGCCAGGTGATGAAGCAGGCTACAGCCCCAAATGCAGGAGTCAAGTTGTGAAAGCAGTTGTGCAGAGGGTAACCCAAGCAAGAGTGAGTGTTGGCGATCAGACAGTGGGAGCAATCCAATCCGGGTTGGTTGTCTTGCTTGGCATCGGCAAAGGCGATGGTGAGGCAGAGGCGCGATGGATGGCCAATAAAATCGCCCACCTGCGCATCTTCGCCGATGAAGAAAGCAAGTTCAACCGTTCTATCTTGGATGTAGGCGGTGAGGTCTTGCTCATCTCCCAATTCACTCTGCACGGTGATGCGCGTAAGGGCCGGCGCCCCAGTTTCACTGAGGCTGCGCCCCCTGAAGTGGCCGAGCCACTGGTGAATCGCGTGGCACAACTGCTTATCGAAAATGGCGTGCCTATAGCGTGCGGACGATTTCGGGCACACATGCTGGTCGAGATTCATAACGACGGGCCTGTGACCATTATCCTGGAGAGATAACTGCGTGGCTGCGTTGATTGACATGCTTGACGAAAACTCTGGAACTTCCTGGCGCCGGCGTCGTCTAAGCATTAGAGCGCTGCGCTGACAACAGGCACTGCACGACCAGGCAGAGCAAGGCCAGGAGTTCCAAGAGGGGGAGGCGCAGTGAAGACCTCCCTCTCTTCATGCATATCCATAGGTTGTGAGTGCAAAGGCGCAGAGGACTTCCGTTGAACCACAGGGGGTAGCATCGTGCGCTGCCAATCACTGAGAAGCAACGAGCCAGTACAGGCTGCGCTCAAATGGTAGTCCTGCGGAGGCACATAATGAACAGACTGCGGTGGACAGGAATAGTATTTATCGTAGTTGGCCTATTCCTGCTGTTGGCGTGCAAGTTTGGGCGAGACAAGCCTCCCTCCATCAATGTGAGCCCCGCGCGCATTGAGCCAGGGGCAGTGATCACGGTATCAGGGAAGGGCTGGCGCCCGGGTGAACAAGTGTTAATTGGCCTAAACGCGCCGAATGCGCCGCCAGAGGACAGTGAAACAGTGACTACTGCGCTGACAGACGCCTCGGGCGATTTCGTAGCACTCTTCTCTTTCCCTGAAGACGGGCCTTGGGCAAGTATGACTGAGCTATGCATGGTGGCTCATACTCGTGACTTCAGCAAAGTGGCTGTCGCCAGCTTGAATTGCACAGAGCTCTCCACAGCAACTCCAGTACCAAGCTCCACGGTCTCTGCTATTCCATCTGTGGAACCTGCTACCTATGTGCTGGGCTATGTAGAAGACATTTCTGCCAGTGCTCGCACCATTACTGTGAAGCCTATCGAAGGCCAGGCAGAGGTCATAGCCTTAGTGGAGAGCACGGAGATCATCTGCGATGGACGACTGGCACAACTCATGGACATCCAGATAGGTGATCTCATTGAGGCGCATGGCCAGGTCGGGGCAAATAACAGCATGATTGCCGACCGCATCTACATCCTGGCGCGAGTCACAGTCGAAGCGACGGCAACGCCTACGGCGACCACGCCTGTACTCGCCTGGCGAGGTGAGTACTACAACAACACAACTTTCAGCGGAAACCCCTCGGTCGTACGCGAGGATCCCATCATTGACTTCCAATGGCAGGACGGAGCAGCCGCCGAGGGCTTGGCAGTGGACAACTTTGCTGTGCGTTGGACAGGCAGTTGGCCGTTCGAAACGGGTGCCTATCGCTTCTACGCGCAGGTAGATGACGGCGTACGCTTGTGGCTTGATGAACACGTGATTGTTGACCATTGGCACGAGAGCACCAGTGCTCTGTACAGCGCCGATGCGTACCTGAGCGCAGGCTTGCACGCGGTCAAGGCAGAGTACTTTGACGCGCATGGTGACGCTCACGCCAGGCTGTGGTGGGAGTATCGAGGCCTGGACGCAGCACAAGAGTATCCCCACTGGAGGGGCGAGTACTATAGCAACATGACCTTGAGTGGCACGCCGTTTCTTGTCGTGAATGAGCGCGTGATTGACTTTGACTGGGGGACAGGCGTACCGGCCAGTGGCATGCCTGATAGTGAGTTTTCAGTGCGTTGGACACGGACAGTTAAGCTGGAAGAGGGTGTGTACCGCTTCTACACACACGTAGACGATGGCGTGCGCTTGTGGGTGGACGAGACCGAATTGATAGATCAATGGCATGATGCCGCATGGCAGACCTACTTCGGCGATGTCGACCTGTCCAGCGGCAATCATGATATCCGGGTGGAGTACTACGAGCACGCTGGGCATGCTGTGATAAGGGTGTGGTGGGAGGTACTACCTAGCACACCAACGCCAACGAGCACAGCGACTCACGGGCCAACGCACACGCCATTGCCGCTCACACCAACGCCTACTCTGACGACGACGCCCGAATTCAATCCTCCATTGTCGCCAGATTCTGTTTGGCACTGCCTGATTCCGGTCTGTATTCGTTCAGGTGCACGAGGTTGCTGGCGTCAGCGGCTTATACTTGACTTACCCTGAGCGATGGCGTATACTTCCCCCGCTTAGTAATACCCAGGAATCTACTGAGATGCTCCTTTTCCCCTTTACGGCCATTGTTGGCCAAGAAAAAATGAAGAGAGCGTTGATTCTGAACGCCATCAGTCCGCAGATTGGAGGCGTGCTGATTCGCGGCGAGCGAGGTACGGCCAAGTCAACGGCAGCGCGTGCCCTGGCTGCCCTGCTGCCGGAGATTGAGGTCGTGGAAGGCTGCCCCTTCAATTGCGATCCAGACTCACTTGAGACGCTCTGCGATAATTGCCGGATAAGGCTGGCAGACGAAAAAGTGCTGCCCCGTGTGAAACGACGCACGCAGTTCGTAGACCTGCCCGTGAGTGCTACCGAGGATCGGGTGGTGGGTACGCTGGACATTGAGCAGGCTATCAAGAAGGGAGAGCGGCACTTTGAACCAGGAGTGCTGGCGGCCGCCAACCGGGGCCTGCTCTACGTTGACGAAGTGAATTTGCTGGACGACCACGTGGTTGACCTGCTACTGGATTCGGCGGCAATGGGTGTGAACGTGGTGGAGCGGGAGGGCATTTCCTTCACCCACCCTGCGCGTTTCATTCTCGTGGGTACGATGAATCCCGAGGAAGGGGAACTGCGCCCCCAACTCCTGGACCGTTTTGCCCTGTGTGTGGAGATCAAAAGCATCCTCGATCCCGTGCAACGGGTGGAGATTCTCCGGCGGTGCGTGGCCTACGAGCAGAATCCCGCTTCATTCTGCAAACGGTGGCGATCACAGGAACAAGCGCTGTCACGGCGTATCGAGCAGGCACAGCGTCTTCTTCCACAGGTGACACATACTGAGGACGACCTGTTCACGATTGCCGAACTGACAGCCGAGTTTGAAGTGGACGGCCATCGAGGGGACATTGTTATTCTCAAGGCGGCTCTGGCACACGCTGCGTTTGAGGCTCGGCAGGCTATCAGCGAGGTGGATATCCTGTTGGCTACAGAGTTGGCCCTGCCACACCGGTTCAAGAAGAGACCTTTCCAAGAGACGGAATCGCGATTCGAGCGGCTCGAACAGCGGCTGGAGATGGCTCGCACCGCTGTGCCCGTTGACGCTGAGGCCCAGTCGCCGCCTGAGGCAGTAAAAAAAAACGCACCCGAGGTTGAGCCACAAGGAGTAGTAATGCAGGGTGTCGGCGTCCCATTGATGGGCCATCGTGCTGATGGGATGCCACTCTCCTATATCCGGAGCGCGGACACGCCTGTGGAAACCGGCCCCGCGTTTCGCCCCCGTCGTCTGGCAACTCCCCTTGATCGCATGGTCCGCCAAGGCCATGGCAAGCGCAGCTTCACCAGAACCAATCGGAAACGCGGGCGTTACGTCAGCAGTTGTGATGCCGAAGGGGAATTCGCAGACATTGCCTTTGACGCCACTTTTCGCCAGGCGGCTCCGTACCAGATACACCGTCACCACGAGGGTGCTGCGCTGGCTATAGCAGCGTCTGATCTGCGGCGCAAGGTTCGCATCCGCCGTGCTGCTAATCTCGTACTCTTCGTCG
>Ga0209986_10002708_pt1 | contig 16010 bp, 12 predicted proteins | sample BlataG_FD_183168 | JGI IMG/M metagenome (GOLD analysis project Ga0209986, IMG submission 183168) | Deep subsurface microbial communities from Black Sea to uncover new lineages of life (NeLLi) - Black_00105 metaG (SPAdes) (version 2) | ecosystem: Environmental > Aquatic > Marine > Oceanic >...
CAGCACTCGATGAGTGCCCCAGTGTCAAAAATGTGATTGTGGTGAAGAGGACTGACTTGGCGGTAGAGTTACAACCAAAGCGCGACTACTGGTGGCATGATGTAATGGCGTCTGAATCTGTCAAGCTGTATTGCGATGCCGAGGAATTAGATGCTGAGGACCCGCTTTTTATCCTGTATACCAGCGGCAGTACGGGCAAGCCGAAAGGGGTGTTGCATACACAGGCAGGATATTTATTGTACGTTCTCCAGACCATGAAATGGATATTTGATATTAAAGAGGAAGATACTTACTGGTGTACGGCAGATATTGGCTGGGTAACCGGGCATAGTTATATTGTCTATGGCCCACTGGCGCTGGGGGCGACTAGTATGATGTTTGAGGGTGTCCCCAACTATCCACATCCAGATAGGTTCTGGAGTATCGTGGAAAAGCACCAGGTAAATGTTTTCTATACGGCACCTACGGCTATTCGGGCAATAATGAGGGAAGGTGATGAGTGGCCTAAGAAGCATGATTTAAGCTCGCTGCGGATTCTGGGCACTGTTGGCGAGCCGATTAATCCCGAAGCCTGGATGTGGTATTACAGTGTCATTGGTGAGAGTCGGTGTCCGGTTGTAGATACCTGGTGGCAGACGGAGACTGGTGGAATCCTTATTAGTCCTCTACCTGGCGCAATACCAACCAAGCCGGGCTCGGCAACGGTACCTCTTCCAGGTATTAAACCAGCAGTGCTGAGGGAGGATGGTACTCCCGCCGGAGTCAACGAGGGTGGCTATCTGGTGATAAAGCGACCCTGGCCGGGTCTGATGCGTGGTGTGTACGGTGAGCCAGAGAGGTTTAGAGAGACTTATTTTACCCGCTTCCCGGGCGTTTACAATACCGGCGACGGTGCCCGGGTAGATGAGGATGGCTATTACTGGTTGATGGGGCGTATAGATGATGTCATCAATGTGTCCGGACACCGCCTGGGCACTGCGGAAATTGAGAGTGCTCTGGTGTCTCATCCCAAGGTTGCCGAGGCAGCGGTGGTAGGTATAAGCCATGACATCAAGGGACAGGGTATATATGCTTTTGTGACCGTGAAAGACGGTGTGGAGGCGTCTGACAGTCTTTCGAAGGAACTGGTTGCCCATGTCCGCCGGGAGATTGGTCCCATAGCTACCCCGGACAAGCTTCAGTTTGCGGAAGCGCTCCCGAAGACCAGGAGCGGTAAGATTATGCGGCGGATACTGGTTAAGATTGCTTCTGGTGCCACTGAATTAGGTGATACCAGCACTCTGGCCGACCCGTCAGTAGTAGAACAACTGCTTGAGGGCAGGCAATAGCGCGGACTGAACACGCACGTCGTATATCTCAGCGCCATACCCAGGCTTTTTCAGCCGCGCCTAGCCGTATGTAGTCAGCGAAAGTTGGACAATTATGTATGGCAACCTCACTCATATTTTTTGCTGATATGTAAGCCTTAGTACTCATTGCTTGTGAAAACTCTAATCTTGATGAGGTGCTCCTGTCATGGTGGGTGAGGTGTATTCCCAAAGTGGGTGATGGACTATAAGTTGGGCAAAACAACGTTGATATTAGAGTAAATACAAGGAACAGATAGCTGATGCCAAGGAAGCTATCGTCCATTATAATGGTCTATATGGAATATCCATTAATGGAAATTTATTACAAGCTCCTCGCTGTGTTCGGTCATCGGCATTGGTGGCCTGCTCATACAAGAGAGGAGGTAATCATCGGTGCAATTCTTACCCAGAATGTGGCATGGAAAAATGCAAAGACAGCTATTGATAACCTCAGGCAACACAACCTGCTCACTGTGAAGGCAATTCATGAAGCTAGCAATTCGGAAATCGCTGCCTTGATTAAGCCGACCAGATTCTATAACCAGAAGGCACAAAAACTGAAATACGTCATAGATTTATTATTCTACAAATATAATGGGAATCTGGATGCCCTGTTCTCACAGGATACTAATGAGCTAAGACGGGAACTCCTCAACATCAATGGTTTAGGTGAGGAAACAGTGGATTCTATACTGCTCTATGCTGGGGAAAAGACTGTGTTCGTGATCGATGCCTACACGAAAAGAATATTTTCAAGGTTGGGATTAACAGATGAGAAGTGGAGCTACCATGCATACCAGCAATTCTTTATGGAGCGTCTGGTTAAGGATGTGAAATTGTACAATGATTACCATGCTCAGATAGTGCATCTAGGGCATGTGTATTGTAAAAAGCATGAACCTGAGTGCACGGCATGTCCTTTGAACAATCTTTGCCGATCTTGTGTATCCAATCTGCCACTGAAATATTTGAAGAAATGTGGCACTATTTGACAGCTGCAAAGAAAAAACTCAAGCTAAATGAAGTAAAATACCCGAGTCATATTACCAGGGGTAGTGCTAGGAAGTATTCCGAATATTAGGCACACTTGAGCCAATAATTAGAAATGGTGGACGATATGAGGAGATTTGAACCACCAAAAAGTTCCTGACCCAAGTGTCATACGCCGATTTCGAATTAATCGTAGCTATAATTTATTACCATTGCAGAAACATAGGCATCACTGTTCCGTTGTAGGTATACTTATATCGAGGGAAAAGGCTATGCTTTGTCAAGGGCGTAGCTATACCTTTAAACGGGTAGATTGAACAGAGTTGAACTCTTCGTGAAACATGTTTGACCTGCTTTGTAACATTCCCGAAGAATGTTGGGTAACAAAACAGGCAATTGTTCAATAGTAGAGCACAATGTACAATCATGAAGGCAAGAGGCACTTGCCCGATTGCAACTGGTACCAACTATACGGGAGGAGCAGACAAAAGATTTAGACCAGTTAGGAAGAAAGCACAGAACCCCTGGTACCTCAGTTTCCTTTGACAGAGCTCGCCAAACCTCTTCCCTCATTTTCTGCAGATCGGCTGGGCTTCTGCTTCGATTCCCAGGTTGCTGAGATATACATCTCGGCAGCATGAAAGGAGCTACGTACTAGCGGACCAGACATGACAGAGACAAACCCCAATTTCCTTCCCACAATTTGGTATTTTTCGAACTCTTCAGGGTGAATGTATCGAACCAACTTGTGGTGCTCGAGCGAAGGCTGTAAATACTGACCTATGGTTAGAAGGTCACAGCCAACCTGTCTAAGATCAGCCATTACTTCAATGACCTCCTCCCAAGATTCGCCCAATCCCAACATGAGCCCAGATTTGGTCAAGAGATTCTCGTCGAGTACTTTGGCCTGTTTTAGAAGGTCCAGTGACCGCCGATATTTCGCTTGTGGACGAACCTCGGAGTAAAGCAGGGGCACCGTTTCTATGTTGTGGTTAAGAACAGCAGGGGAGGCATCCACTACCGTTCGCAAGGCAGAGGTTAACCCTTGAAAATCCGGGACAAGTACTTCAACTGCGATATTTGGATCATACTCATGGATCGCTCTGATGGTTTGGGCAAACTGGGAAGACCCGCCATCGGGAAGGTCATCTCTGGTTACAGACGTAATGACTACATACCGCAGACCCAGTCTAGCGACTGCCTGCACAGTATGCTCCGACTCTTGCGGGTCGGGAGCCTGGGGCTTGCCACACTTCACAGCGCAAAACGTGCAACTGCGAGTACAAATATTACCTAGTATCATGAATGTGGCTGTACCTTCGGCAAAGCATTTTGTGCGGTTGGGACAACGAGCACTTTCACAAATGGTGTGCAGCTTCAAGTCACGGGTGAGCTTCGTCACCTTCTTCAGTATCGTAGGCTCAAGAGCGCTTAACTTCAGCCACTCCGGGCGTCTAGTGTAGCCAGCCATCTGTTGGTCTCCTGCTCACAACTTAAGCAAAACATCTCGGAGAAGCAAGGAAGTAACTCTCCTATGATGGTTTTCATCTCTACCCAATGCCCCAACAACTCTGAAATTGAGGTCATCACTTCGCCTGGCAAGCCGCAAGGTGTTATGTACTCAAAATACCGCAGGTCGTTGGTTACGTTGAGAGCAAACCCGTGCGTAGTGATGCAGTGGCTGACATGTATGCCTATGGAGCACACTTTCTTTCCACTCGCCCAGACACCCGGGTAGCCTGCCAGCCGGTAACCTTGGATACCCAGAGCCAGCAATAACTTGATGATAGCCGATTCTAGTTTCCGGATATATTCACGCACACCACGACCGTTTTCTTTAAGGTTAACGATGGGATAGCCTACAAGCTGTCCTGGACCATGATAGGTAATACCTCCACCCCGATCGGTGTGAAAAACTGCAATTCCTTCTCGAGCTAGTATCTCCGGAGGCACAATTATGTCCTCTCCCCCCCTGAACCGCCCTACGGTGAAAACTGCTGGGTGCTGTAGGAGCAGCATTACATCACTAATTTTGCCCTCAGCTCTTGCCTGCTTCAATTCTTGTTGCAGCTTCAGGGCAACCTCGTATGGCAGTGCCCCCAGGTAATGGGCAATACAGGCCTTCTTTACCGTAGAAATAGTCATTAGTAGAGTTCTAAACCTTCAGGAAATGGATGGCACCGTCGAGCTGACCCATGGCTGTTTCGCGCACTGCCTCAGGTAGAGTGGGATGGGCGTGGATGGTGTGAACAATGTCCTCAGCCGTTGCTCCCAATCGTACGGCAAGCACGCCCTCGGCGATAAGGTCGCTGGCATGGGGGCCCATGATATGCATTCCCAGGACTCTGCCATCGTCAGCATTACAAATCATCTTAACCATACCAGTCGTCTCGCCCAAGGCAACAGCCCGACCAGAGGCTCTGAAGGGAAACTTGCTCACTTTGTGAGGAATCCCGCTATCACTGGCTTCCTTCTCGGTAATGCCAACACCGGCTATCTCGGGTTGGGCAAAGATACAATTAGGGACAGCGTGATAATCGACTTGGCGGGGATGACCAAGGGCATTCTCAACGGCTACCTCTCCTTCATAAGAGGCAACATGAGCCAGCATGTTCTTGCCCAGAACATCCCCGATGGCGTAGACGTCTTTGATATTTGTCTCAAGGTATTCATTCACCTTGATAGCTCCCCGGACTGTCTGTATACCGAGCTCTGATAAGTTCAGACCCTTGGCGTAAGGCGTACGCCCGGTAGCCATAAGAATCATCTGCCCATCAACCCCCTGCTCGCCCTCCGTGGTATCCCAAACCACCCTGAGAACCGCTCCCTTCCTCTTAATGGCCTTAACCGCAGCTCCAATTTTGACTTCAATACCTTGCCTCGGTAAGGTCTGGGCGAAACGTCGACCAATCTCTTCGTCAATAGGCTCTAGTCGGAGAGGACGTCTCTTGACAATGGTTACCTTTGTCCCCAACGCATTAAATATGCTGGCAAACTCAACACCCACGTAACTTCCCCCAATGACCACAAGGCTCTCCGGGAGTTCTGTTAGCTCAAGGATCTCATCGGTGGTCAGCACCCCAGGCAAGTCTCTACCAGGGATAGGGAGTGGGGTTGACTCCGAGCCAGTGGCGATAACAAGCTTCCTGGTCGCTATCTCTTCGTCATTCACTTTAACAAGGTGCGGAGACAGAATACGACCAGTACCCCTGTAGACACGTATCTTGTTTCCTTTCATCAACTGCTCAACACTGGACACTAATTGGCCCACAATATTGTTCTTGCGAGCCATAATCTTTGAGAAATTCGCTCTGACGTCGTTAACCTCGATACCGAAATGGTTTGCCATTCTTGTTTCAAGCAGTACCTCCGCGCTTCTGGCAAGCGCCTTGGTGGGAATACAGCCTCGGTTAAGGCAAGTACCACCTAGCTTGTCTTTCTCAACCAGAGCCACTTTGGCCCCCCGGTGAGCAGCATGAATTGCTGCCACATAGCCAGCAGGACCTCCCCCAATTATCACTATGTCCTTTTCATCCAAAGCCTTAACTCCTCATCCGCCAGCGCAGGTCTGGATCTCTGGCAGCTCTGACATCGTCCAGCCGTTTAACGGGCGTGTTGTGGGGGGCAGTATGCAAAATCTCAGGGTTTTCTTCGACATCTCTGGCTATTTCTTTCATAGCCTCGATAAAGGCATCCAGCGTCTGTTTGCTCTCCGTCTCAGTAGGTTCGATCATAAGGGCCTCGTCAACTACCAAGGGGAAATAGACGGTCGGCGGGTGAAGACCGTAATCAAGCAAACGCTTGGCGATATCTACAGTACGAACCCCCTTTGCTTTTTGTCGTCTCGCCGAAAACACTACTTCATGCATGCAAACGCGGTCATAGGGCAGGTAGTAATATGGTTTTAGCTTTTCCTTAAGGTAGTTAGCATTTAGCACTGCGTTCTCACTGACCTCCTTTAGCCCTTCGGCGCCCAGAGAACGGATATAAGCATAAGCCTTACACATTACGCCGAAGTTTCCGTAAAAATTAGCTATCCTCCCTATAGACTTAGCTGGTGACACGAACTTATACCTCCCACTGTTCTTAGTCACCAAAGGCGAAGGCAGAAAATCGGCAAGATCTTCCTTAACGCAGACGGGCCCTGAGCCTGGTCCACCGCCGCCATGGGGAGTGCTGAAGGTTTTGTGGAGATTTAATTGGACATAGTCATAGCCCAACTCCCCAAATTTCGCCCGCCCCAACAGAGCATTCAAGTTTGCCCCATCAGCACCGAGGAGGCCTCCCCTTTCATGAACCAATTGGCCAATTTCCAATATTTGTGGGTCGAATAGACCTAAAGTGGTAGGCATGGTTAATGTTAAAGCAGCCACCTCCTCATTCATTGCCGATTCCAGGCTTTTCATATCTACGTTACCTTCACTATCGGACGCCACGACGCCTATCTCAAATCCGCACATAACCGCACTAGCCGGGTTAGTGCCGTGGGAAGAATCGGTTAATAGCATCTTCTTCCGAGCTTTATCCCCTCGGTCTTGATGGTATGCTTTTACCAATAGCAAACTGGCAAACTCACCATGCGCTCCGGCTATAGGAACCAAGCTGGTGGCATACATGCCAGTAATTTCAGTCAAATATTCTTGCAACTCAAACATAAGCTGCAAGGCTCCCTGAACAGACTCCTCTGGCTGGAGGGGGTGAATTGAAGCAAAACCAGCAAGTTTGGCAATATCCTCGTGCCATTTTGGATTATACTTCATAGTGCAGCTGCCCAGCGGGTAGAATCCCGTATCCACTCCATAATTGAGCTTACTCAGGGCAGTGAAATACCTGATTAGCTCAACCTCACTTACCTCAGGTAGCTCAAGCTCCTGGCGGAGTAGCTCCTTAGGGGGCAACTCGGTCGGAGGTACATCCAGAGCTGGGAGACTGCACCCGATCTTGCCCGGCTGGCCGACGTCAGGCAGCAGGTAATGATGATTCATATCTGGCTCCTAAAATCCTCCTAGAATTTCAACTAGCTTGTCCAGCTCCTGTTTGGTGTTCATCTCGGTAACACAGAGCAGCATAGCATTATCTATTATGTGGCTTATATCTAAGCCACCAATTATGCCTTCGTTGAAGAGGGCTTGGTTGATCCGGGAGGGTGCTACCGGGCAACGAATGGCAAACTCCTTAAAGAAAGGCTTTGAGAAAACGAGGGAATATCCCTTGAGTTTGGCTATTTCTTCAGCGGCATAGTGAGCTTTGTGATAGCACAGCTCAGCCACGTGCCTCAGTCCTCTTTTGCCGAGGGTGGCTAGATAAACGGCTGCTGCCAGGGCCATCAAAGCCTCACTGGTGCAGATATTAGATGTAGCTCGCTCCCTTCGGATATATTGCTCGCGTGTCACCAGGGTCATAACATATCCTGGCTTACCCTCAACATCGACCGTCTTTCCCACAATCCTGCCTGGCATCTGGCGCAAGTATTCTTGGCGACAGGTAAAGACGCCCAAACCTGGTCCCCCAAAACTTGTCGGATTGCCCAACGCCTGACCATCAGCGACAGCAATATCAGCCCCGTACTGCCCTGGCGGCTTAAACATCCCTAGAGAAATAGGGTCGACTATGGCAATGAATAAGGCACCGATATCATGGACTTTCTGAACATGGGCTTCCATCTCGCCAAGATAGCCAAAGAAATTGGGCTGTTGAACTACTAAACAGGCACAGTCCGAAGATAAGCTTGAATCTAACTCTACCGTCTCTATAGAGAAATTCCGACCTTTGACATAAGTTCTTATCACATCACGGTAGGTCGGATTGACCGTGGTTGACACAGCGACCTTGCCCCTATTCTTCATTGTGCATGCCATTATGGCTGCTTCCCCAGCCGCTGTGCTGCCATCATACATCCCAGCATTGCTCACTTCCATCCCGGTGAGTTGACAGACCAGCGACTGGTATTCATAGGTGCCTTGTAGTGTACCCTGGCTGACCTCAGCTTGATACGGAGTGTAAGCAGTATAGAGCTCGCTCCGGCTAATAACGTGTTCAACCGTGCTAGGAATAAAGTGGCGGTAGCTGCCGCCACCCAAAAAACAAACATAATTATCCAGACTGGCATTAAGGCTAGCCAATTGATTGAGCTCTTTTTTGAGTTCCAGCTCAGAGAGGGGAGATGGTAGCTTGAACTGTGCGTGACGTAACTTCTCTGGTATATCCTCAAATAACTCCTCAATCGAACCGACACCGATTTCCTGCATCATAGTCGTGCGATCAGCGTCGGTATTAGGTAAATACGGTGATGGCATGATACTTGTCATCTGCTTTTTTATTCTGATTCTTGTTCAGATAATTCGGCTACGAATTTATCGTACTTATCACTATCCATTAAGGCATCAAGTTCTGAAGGCTTGCTCAATTCTAGCCTGACCAGCCAGCCAGCTCCGTAGGGATCTTTATTCACCAGCCCAGGCTCATCAATGACGATTTGGTTGATTTCCAGCACTTGCCCGCTGACTGGCGCGAAGATATCCGAAACCGCCTTCACCGATTCTACCTCGCCCATCTTTTTGCCCTGTTTCACCTGAGTTCCCGCTGCTGGCAAGTCTAAAAATACTACGTCTCCCAGCTGCGATTGGGCATAATCTGCAAGCCCTACCTTCCCTTTATTCTTGGACTCCGGACAAATCCACTCATGCTCCGTGGTGTACTTATATTCTTTGGGGGTCATCTTATGCTCCTTTCTTGTAGAATCGTCTGTTAACTATTTGAGCAGCCACTGATTTGTTGCGAATCATTATCTCTATATCAGTGCCGGTGGTGGCTAGCTCAATAGGAACGTAGCCGAACCCAATATTAACGTTTAGAGTTGGTGCATAGCCACCGCTGGTGACTTTCCCTACCTCTTGACCACACCTAACAATTTTGTAGCCTGAACGAGCTATGCCCTGCCCCGTCATCTGAAAGCCGATATGCCTGCGCTTTACACCTTGGCGCTTAATCTCAATCAGAGCACTTTTGCCGATGAAGTCGCCGTTGTCCATCTCTACTGACCACCCCAACCCAGCCTCAAAAGGATTGGTGCTCTTGTCCATGTCCTGTCCATACAACAACATACCGGCTTCCAATCGCAAGCTGTCGCGTGCACCCAGGCCACAAGGTTTCACCCCTCGCCTCATAAACGATCCCCATAGGCGTAAGGCATTTGCCGCGTCGGCGATTATCTCAAATCCATCCTCTCCTGTATATCCTGTTCTAGCGGCAAGTACCTCTACATCTTCTATTCTTGTTTGGGTGTGACCAAAGCGAGGTAAATGGCAGATGCCCTTCAGATTATGCAGTTGGCAAACGGCCGGACCCTGAACAGCCACCATAACCGTATCGGCAGATTTATCTTGAATGACGATATCAGGGTCCGAACCTGCCCAACGCTGTAGCCAGCCGAGCTTTTGCTCAATATCGCCTGCATTCCAAACTATTAAGTAGCGGTCAGTTCCCACCCGATATACCCACAAATCATCTAAGATACCCCCATCCTCTAAACACAAGAGACAGAGCTGCGAGGAACCTATCTCCAGCCTACGTGCCCGTTTGGTTAATATCCTATCAAGAAAGGCTCCCGCCTTCCTTCCGGTTATCCAAACTCTACCCATATCAGAGACATCGAACATACCTGCTTCAGAGCGCACAGCCCTGTGCTCTTCCAAAATAGAAGTGTACCAGACCGGTAACTGCCAACCAGCAAAATCTATCATCCTGGCTCTCAATTCGTGATGCACTTTGTTAAGGGGAGACTTTTTTACCAGTTTCATCATCTATCTTCTCATACGTAAGCTTCTTAAAGAATTTACATTCTTCCCCGACAATAAAAGGGAAGACCTATTCTCCATAGGTCTTCCCTGTCTTTTTACCTGAGAGATTGCCCGCCACCTATTTGCGAGCTTACCCCTTCGGTGCCCTTACATCGGAGTCTCTCCAGGGATTTTTCTTACGGCAGTCCTTTTGCCTGAAAGTTTCGAGAGTTGATCTCTTTCCTCTTCGGCTCCCTATACAGGGTATCTCCTACCGTAACCTACCAACCTTACTCAATATTATGAAACGATACTATAGCATATCTCCCCCATAGTCGCAAAGCCGCCGATAGCGTCTTCTCTCCCCGAGGAAGAGGCCCAGCAATTAAGGTCACACCTGCAATTACTACGAGATGTGGCGCTCAAAGAGCTTGGAATAGACCAGAAAGCACTCTTGCCCTAGACACAATCGCTACTGGACAACAAGTCAAGATTCCCTGCACGAAGCGCTAGTGCTTGGAATTGCACTTTTCGTACTTGTGTGACATCATCGAACCTTCGTCCACACAGACATCAGACGACTCGTCTGATATTACTCACCATTGGACAAACATCGGCATGATTACGTGAACGTAATTGTCCACGCCTATGGGGCGGATGGTTCCCGGGCTTGAGGGGGTGGTGACTTCCAGGGCGACCTGGGATTGGTGAAGAACAGACAAAACATCAGAAAGATATTTTACGTTGAAGGCGATTTTCGCCTCTTCTCCGTCGGTAAGAGCGTCGATTTCACCAACATTGTCGCCAACTTCCTCGGCCTGAGCAGAAACGGTTACCTTTCCTGGGGTAAGTTCAGCACCTGGGGTGATGACCAGGCGAACTATACCACTGGCGTCGCGAGCAAATATGGAAGATATTTTAGTAACGCGCAGAAACTCGCTAATGTCCACTACAGCTCGCGTGGTATAACTTTGAGGAATAACCTGAGAATAATTGGGGAAGGACCCTTGAAGAAGCTGGGAAACTATCTCAGCATCCTTGAGGCGGAAGAGTACCTGGCTTTTTTGTTCGTTCACGGTGATTTCTACGGGTTCCTCCTGCTCACCAAGAAGGCGATTCAGTTCATTGAGGGTTCTGGCCGGGATGATAACCGTAAATTTCTCACTGACTGTAGAGCCAAGAGTTGTCTTGTGGATAGCCAGCCTGAAACCATCGGCAGCTACCAGGTTGAGCTGCTCACCATCAAATTCAGTATTAATTCCGGTTAATACGGGGCGTGATTCTTCGGTGGCAGCAGCAAAGGCGACCTGCGTAATTCCTTCCCTGAGGTTAGCTGCTTCAATGGTGGTAGTTATGCCATCGTTTATTTGAGGGATAGGTGGGAAATCTGCGGCATCAATGCCGTTAATATGGGCTTGAGAATGGCCGCTCTTAAGTTCCATGATGCGACTGGCAGCAGGAAGATTGATTTCAATTAAGTCGTTGGGCAAGGAATTAACAAAGTCGGTGAGCAAGCGAGCGGGCACAGTTATGTTTCCTTCTTGTTCCACTTTGGCACCAATCCAGCAAGTGGTAGCCATTTCCAGATTGGTGGCTGCTAATTTGAGCCGCGATTGCTCAGCGGATAAAAGGATATTCTGGGTAATAGGCAAGGTAGACCTGGCGGCTACAGCTCTCCCTACAATGTTTAGCCCTCTATTCAGGTTTTCTTGAAGACAAGATAATTTCATGAAATACCTCCCCCTCTGTGTATGATGACAGTATACTATCAATAAATGTAATAATCAATGGTTCGATTTGACATAATACTAACTTTATCAAAGGCACATTATTACTGACTATTATGGTCAAGCTGGCTTACTTTCTTCACCATGGGCTAGTCTTTTCAACCTAGTAAACCTTCTGGTATAAAACCATCAAGCTGTAATTAGCGTCCTTAGCGTCCATAGAATGTAGTTAATTCTTTTAACCTGCCTTTGATTATTCACGAGGGGCTTGCTGCCTTTTTTAATCTACTCTATTATATAATATAATAGGAAGCTGGAACAAAAACTGTCACTGCCAGTGAGATGCGGCTCCAGGTGGGAGGATCGGCATAATCCAAGCCTGTCGTTATTACCAAGCTCGGGAGTGAGGCTACAGAGATACTTATCAGGATAACCTATAAAGGAAATAAGAACGAGCGTTACTTTGGAAAGAGATGCTAGCTTTGGCAAAAGGGCCTACTTATAGCTGAGGCTTACAACAGGAGTTTGAAATTGGGTGATAATGCTGGCGATTTGATTCTTGGGGTTGACCTGGGAGGCACCAAGATACTGACGGCGGTGGCCAACTCTCAGGGGAAAATGCTATCGCGCGACCACAGTATAACGCCAGTCCAAAAAGGCCATAAGGCGGTCATTCAGTCTATTCTGGAGTCTGTACATCGTGCTTTGGCGCGGGCGGATGTTGCCATTTCAGACCTTATTGTCATAGGAGTTGGGGCGCCCGGTCTCCTAAATCCCGAAACGGGTATCCTCTTTACCTCACCGAATCTGCCAGGATGGCGAGACGTTCCTCTGAGAGACATAATACAGGAAAAACTGGGCAAGAAGACCTTTCTCATCAATGACGCCAATGCTGCTGCTCTGGGAGAATTTTATTTCGGCGCTGCCCGGGGGGCTCGTAATTTCATCTATATTACTATTAGTACGGGCATCGGCGGGGGCATTGTCATTGATGGCAAGATTTACAGTGGAGCTATTGGTGCTGCTGGAGAAGTAGGACATATGACCGTTGATGACGATGGCCCAATCTGCAACTGTGGAAACAGAGGTTGCTGGGAAACGCTGGCTTCAGGGACAGCTCTGGCCAGAGAGGCAAGGCATCGGATTGAGGAAGGAGTGAGGACTTCAATTTTAGAATACGCCGATGGTGATGTGGAAAAGGTAACCGCGCAGGTCATTCATAGCGCCGCCAGGCAAGGAGACAGCCTGGCTAAAGAACTTATTGGTCGGACTGGCTACTACGTGGGTGTGGGGCTGGCCAATTTAGTCAACATATTTAACCCCGAGTTGATAGTTATCGGTGGTGGTTTATCAAACATCGGTGATATGCTGTTCGAGCCAGCCTTCAAGGTGGCTGGAGAAAGAGCATATAAGGAGGCTTTCCAGGCGGTGCGATTTGCTTCCGCTGAGCTGGGTCGAAATTCCGGCGTGCTCGGTGCTGCTGCCTTTGCCCTCCAGGAGATGAGAAAGCCCATTTGTGAATAAAAGAAAGGACATGGTCTGCCATGAGGTGATGTGATGAACATATCTATCGGCAAGTTAAGAGGACTCCAGCAATTGGCTGACTCCAGGGGCATAATGACAATGTGTGCCATTGACCATAGAGGAGCGCTTAAGCGGGCCTTGAACGAGAAAAACCCTGATGCTGTGAGTTACCAGGATATGGTTGATTTTAAGCTTGACCTCTGTCAAGCGGTAGCGCCCTTTGCCAGTGCCATATTGCTTGACCCGGAATATGGAGCTGGTCAGGCTATAGCTGCGGGTCTCTTGCCCGGACCTAAGGGACTTCTTGTCAGCCTGGAAAAGACCGGCTATACCGGAGACAATACGGCTAGAATTACTGAGCTTCTGCCCGGCTGGAGCGTAAAAAAGGTGAAGAAAATGGGAGCTTCAGCGGTCAAACTTTTAATCTACTTCAGGCCCGACCTGAAGGACATCGCCTTAAAACAGCTCGATTTGGTGGCAAGGCTGGCCGACCAATGCCTTGAAGAAGATATAGCTTTTCTGGTTGAGCCGGTAAGCTATCCTATTGAAGAAGAACGGATAAATCAAGGCGGGACATCCTCGAAGAAATTTGCTGAGATAAAGCCTGGGCTGGTCATTGAAACTGCCCGGCAGATTACTGCCTTGCCCATTGATGTATTGAAGGCAGAATTCCCGGCAGATATTAAGTTTGAGCAAGATGAGGGAAAGCTGCTGGGGTTGTGCCAGGAGTTAAACCGGGCATCCCGGTTGCCCTGGGTGTTGCTCAGTGCCGGTGTTGACTTTGAGTCGTTCAGGAAGCAGGTGAAGATAGCCTGTAAGGCGGGAGCCTCTGGTTTTCTAGCCGGCCGTGCCCTGTGGCAGGAGGGCGCCCAAATTCGTTCTCGGGATGAGAGGATGAAGTTTTTCCAGAATACGGCTGCTCCAAGGTTGAAGGAACTAGCTGAAATAGCTGATATCTACGGTAAGCCCTGGTATTCCAGGCTGGGGGCTGAAAACGGCAAATTCACCCCGCTGGCTGAGGGCTGGTATCGAGGTTATTGACTCTAAACCCCTATCCCTTTTAAAGGAGAGGGGGTAAGGTTGCATGTAAAACGAGAAGGTGATATGAAACGCTCCAGGTTTTTTGAAAGGCGAACCAAAATAGTATGCACTATCGGTCCGGCTACTAGCTCAGCCGCCGTGATTGAGCAACTGATAAGAGCTGGCATGGATGTCGCCAGACTTAATCTATCCCACGGTACGCACAGGGAACACGCCCGCCATATCCAGACCATAAGGAAGCTATCCCAGCGTCTGGCAATCCCCGTTGCTATACTTATGGACTTGCCGGGGCCCAAATATCGTACGGGCAAGCTGAAAGATGGTCAAGCTGCGCTGAAAAAAGGTGCGCAGGTTATCCTCACCGCAAGACGGATTGAGGGAGATGATAAGGTAATACCAATTAATCTTCTTACCCTGTCTCAGGATGTAAAAATAGGGGATACCGTGTTGCTTGATGACGGTGCAATGCAACTCAGGGTACTTGAGGGGCAAGGCACAGAGGTTAGATGTAAGGTCGTGGTTGGGGGAATACTCACTGAGGGACGCGGGCTGGTGGTCCCTGGTATGCGTACCTCTGGCCCTTTCATTACCGATGCTTTGCGGGAGTGCATTCTCTTTGCTATCAAGCAGCGACCTGATTACCTGGCTCTATCATTTGTCAGCAATGCCGATGATGTAACCGGTGTAAGGGCTATATTGCATGAGAACGATGCAGACATACCGATTACTGCCAAGATCGAAAGGGGTGTGGCAGTTGACAAATTTGACAGTATACTAGTGGCTAGCGAAGGCATAATGGTAGCACGGGGAGACCTTGGTGTGGACATCCCTCTGGAGAAGGTACCACTGGTGCAGAAGGAGATTATCAGGAAATGCAATCAGACAGGGAAGCCGGTGATTACCGCCACTCAGATGCTGGAATCAATGGTCAACGCTCCCCGACCAACTCGGGCCGAGGTTGCTGATGTGGCTAATGCCATATTTGATGGTACCGATGTCATCATGCTCTCAGAAGAGACCGCCATCGGGAAGTACCCGGTGCAAGCAGTCAAAATGATGGCAAAGATTGCCCGGGAAGCAGAAGATAAACTACCCTATGAGCAGATGCTATCAGAAAGGGGCAGGTGGCTGGAGCAAAAGACGGATGAGCTGATAAGTTACAGTGCCTGCCATACGGCACAAAGTCTCGGGGCAACGGCTCTTGTGGCCTTTACTCAGTCTGGCAGCACAGCAGGACGGGTATCAAAATACCGTCCCAGAATGCCCATTCTGGCGATAACTCCCGATGCTGTTGTCGTGGGGAGATTAATGCTGTGGTGGGGTGTTTACCCTTTTCAGACGGCCAGAGCCTCATCGGTGGATGAATTATTCACCACAGCGGCTAAGCTTTCTAAAGAACTGGGACTGGCAAAGCCGGGTGATTTGGTAGTGATTACCGGTGGTGTTCCTATTGGGGTAGCTGGCTCCACGAATCTGCTCAAAGTGAGCAAAGTCCAGTAGTTGTGCCAGGGTAATCCTGGCATGTTCTGTGTGTAAGAGTCTCACAATGTGTTGCGAAAATGGCGAGCATATCTCGATGTGAGGATTTGAAAAACATATTC
>Ga0209986_10002709_pt1 | contig 16002 bp, 16 predicted proteins | sample BlataG_FD_183168 | JGI IMG/M metagenome (GOLD analysis project Ga0209986, IMG submission 183168) | Deep subsurface microbial communities from Black Sea to uncover new lineages of life (NeLLi) - Black_00105 metaG (SPAdes) (version 2) | ecosystem: Environmental > Aquatic > Marine > Oceanic >...
CAGCTTCTAATCCACTTTGCATACGTCGCGTACATGATTGTTTCAGACGTAGGCCTAACAGCAAGCCTTTCCTCCAGTTTACTGTTTCCGCCTACAGTGATCCATGCAACTTCTGGAACAAACCCTTCAAAATGTTCTGCTTCTTTCTTCAAGAAACTCTCAGGTATGAACATCGGAAAGTAAACGTTTTTGTGTCCTTTCTCTTTTATTCTTTTGTTGAAGATTTCTTGGATTTTTTCCCATATGGCGTATGAATGTTCTCTGAAGATCATGCAGCCTTTGATCGGAGCGTAATCGGCTAATCCAGATTTTAAAACTGTTTGCGTGTACCATTCTGAGAAGTTTTCTGACTTTTTAACTGTGATGCCCATCTCTGACATTTTCATCTCTCTCCTCTTATTTCATTGCTAGAAGCATATAATCCTAGTGAAAAACAAATCCTAATGTCAAATAAGCAAAGCAAAAATTCAGCGGTGTGGAACACGATCGCCCATTTCAACCACTCAACCAGACAGTACAAAAGAGATTATTTAAAAGTTTCTTTCGTGCCTGCAGTTCATCATTTAGAATAGTAAGTATTTTAACCGTGCTCGATGTAAACTTGAATGAGTGTGAACCGTATTGAAGGCAGTTCTTGTTATTGCAGACGGGATGGCTGACAGACCGCTTAAAGAGTTAGGCTGGAAAACACCTTTAGAAACAGCCCACAAACCTTCGCTAAACCATATAGCAAATACTGGCGTCAGCGGAATAATGGACCCAATTTCGCCAGGCTTGCCTCCCGGAAGCGACACCGCCACACTTGCACTGCTCGGCTACAACGCCTTGAAAGTTTATTCTGGAAGAGGAGCCTTTGAAGCCATAGGCTCCGGCGTAAACGTTTTACCCGGGGATGTTGCCTTCCGATGTAACTTCGCAACAGTGGACAACAACCTTGTTGTTTTAGATAGGCGTGCTGGCAGAATCTCAAATGAGGACGCTTCTAAACTGGCCAAAAGTCTTCAAAAAATCAAGCTGACAAAGTATTCAAACGCTGTATTCCTTTTCAAAAACACCATTCAACACCGTGCAGCCCTAGTTATTCGTGGACCCAAACTATCGACAGCTGTTAGCGATTCAGACCCTGAAAAAATCGGAGAAAAAGTTTCTGAAATAAAACCGTTAGACGAAAGTTTAGAGGCTAGGTTTACAGCTGAAATTCTCAATGAACTCCTGCAGAAATTCCATGAAGTTTTGAAGCAACATCCAGTAAACAAGGAACGGGTTAAACGTGGTTTGCCGCCGGCAAACATCATTTTATGCAGAGGTGCAGGCACGATTCCAAATATAAGGTCTCTTTCACAAATATACGATATAGATGCTGCATGTATAGGTGCCACACCATTAATTAGAGGAGTTTGCAAAGCCGCTGGAATGAAATTGATAGATGTTAAGGGTGCGACTGGAACGCCTCAAACAGATTTCATGGCTAAAGCCAAAGCAACTGTTCTGGCATTAAAAACAAATGATTTTGTGCTCTTACACGTGAAGGCAACGGATGTCGCAAGCCACGACGGAAATATCAAACAGAAGATTGAGTTGATTGAAAAAATCGACAGCATGCTCGGCTACGTGCTTAACAACATCGACTCAAGTTCGACCTATTTGGCTGTAACTGCTGACCACACAACGTCTTCCGTCACAAGAGACCATGAAGGAGACCCTGTCCCAATAGCCATAACTGGTCCCTATGTTCGTCGTGACGATGTTGAAGAATATGATGAGAGAGCATGTGCTAAGGGCGGTTTAAACAGGATTAGAGGCGTGGATTTGATGCCTATTTTGATGAATTTGATCGGGAAGACCAAAAAGTTTGGAGCTTAAGGCTTAACATGGTGGAATCTCAAAAAGTAATGTCTGCTCTATCTGAAAGGCAGAATTGAAAAAAAGGAGTCCAAGTGTGATGTCTGAAAACTTGGAGAAATGGGTTATTTCAGTTTGTGGTCTGAACTGTGCAAAATGCGATATATATGAAGCGGGTCATGGCAATAAAAAATTGCGAGATGAAATAATAGAGTGGTTTAGAAAAGAACGCAACGAGACTGTTAAACCAGAGCAAGTGAGATGCGAGGGATGTACGGGTCCGCTTATCCATCATTGGAGTCCTGACTGCAAAATGATGCTCTGTGCAAAAAAGAAACGGCTTCAACACTGTTTTCAATGCGATGACTTTCCATGCACAAACGTGAACGAATTCAGTTCAGACGGCATATCTCATCATAAGAGGACTATCGAAAACTCGAAAAGAATGAAAGAAATCGGAATCGAAGCATGGATTGAGGAGCAGAAAAGAAAAGGCCAATGCGCATTCTGCCCATAGAAACGTTACAACATTCCATGAGATGACTGCATTTTGACAAGCCTCTTCATCAGGTTTTGACTGTATAAGAGAATAACTTGAAAATACAAGAATGAATATACATTACTGCACTGGCATGAGTCGCCATTCTCTGTAATCCGTTACAACCCTAATGTATCCTTTGAACATCTCATCAACTTCCACGTCTCCAGTGTCAACTCTCAACACGCCACCAGCAATGCTTTGAAGCTTACTCTTCGTCGCTGCAACAATTGTCCTTTGTTTTCCAACACGTTTTATGATTTCAGGGCTTACCTGCTGGTTTCCTCTTCCCAGAAGAATTCCCTGATGCCCAATCGGCGAAAGCACAATCCAAGCTTTCTGCCAGTCCTCCACTTCATCTAAAATTCTCTTTTCATCCACATCAAGTGTGACCTTGCCTTTTTTGTATATGTCAACGCCTAACACTGTTTTCTCTACGCCTAAAAGCTCCGCAATGTGTTTGACTGTTGTTCCTGGGCCCAGTATGTAGGTGGCTTCGGGCTTCATCTCCTCTATTATGAATCTGGCTATGGCTGTTTGGTTTTCCTTCTCGTCAACCGTTGCTGGGCTTACCTGTTTGCTTCCTTGAATGCGCATTGGAAGAAACGGACCTTTAAGAATACCATGGAGCTTAATTGTGAAGGTGTCGCTTCGAATAGCATTCTCATCAGCATCTATAACTTCAAACTCTGTTATCTCCGCATGGTTTTGGGCAAATGCCAAAACAACATATACAGCATCTGAAGGATTCACCGCAAAAATGCCGCTGTACATTTTCACTCCAGACGGAACGCCCAAAACAGGCACCTCACCACACTCTTGCATGGCATCAAAAATGTCCTTAGCAGTGCCGTCTCCACCAACAAAAACAATTAAGTCCACCCTTGCCTTCACCATTAATTTCACTGCGGTTTTTGTATCTTCAGATGTTGTTTCCTCTCCGATTTTCACGGACAAAACCTGAACGGGAACACTTGCAGCCTCAGCTTCCTCTTGACCCATTATCCCCGGACAAGTCAAAATTTTCACAGATGTTTCCGTCATATTTTCCTTTAGTTTTCGTAGAAATTCTACTGCCCTTTTAGGCGCTACTGGTTTGGCTCCTCTCGCAATCGCCTCTTCAAAGACACCGTCTGTTCCCTTTAGACCTACTCTGCCTCCCATGCCCGCTATCGGATTAACGGCAAAACCCAGCTTCATAGTGTTCATCAGTGACAAGATTTATTGCGTAAGCTAATAAACTATTTTGAAAGGTGAAGCACCAACCTAATGAAGAAGTCATCGCTTGGAACGTATTCTATTCTGGCTATATCACCCGACTACAGACTAATGGGTATTGCCGTCGCTTCAGGTTCCACTTCAGTGGGAGACAGAGTTCCACACGCAAAACTTGGAGTCGGCGTAATAGCCACCCAAGCATACACGAATGTGGCTTACGGAATCAAAGGATTAGAATTGTTGGCGAATGGTTTGTCTCCAAAAGATGTTTTGGATAGGCTTTTGATGGAAGACTCTGGGCGAGAGTTACGGCAAGTGGCAATCATGGATTTCAATGGAAGAAAGGCTGTTTTCACAGGCGTTAAGGCTCCAGAGTTCCGTGGAGAAATTGTAGGTGAAAGTTATGTTGTTGTTGGAAATTTGCTTGCCAGAAAAGAAGTGGTAAAAAGTATGGCTGAAGAATTCGAGCGTTCCAGTGGAGACTTAGCTTGGAGAATGGCAAAGGCGTTAAAAGCTGGAAGCGAATGCGGTGGAGACAGGCGAGGAGAAAAATCAGCCGCATTGATTGTGGTCAGCACCGAAAAAGTGGAAGTGGAGATAAAAGTTGACAAGCATGTAAATCCTATCGGAGAGCTGTTTCAAAAACTAAGCTAACAATAAAAAAAGAGTTTTTCATTCGAAAATTCTATATCTTAATTACAACATCGCATCTTGATTGAGGAAAAAACATGAAAAGAATCCTTGTAACTGGAGCCACAGGCCAGATCGGGTCTGAACTAACAATAGAGCTGCGAAAAAAATATGGCGGTGACAACGTCATTGCAGCTGGGCATAGAAGAAAACCCAGCGAAAAACTAGTTAACTCGGGTCCCTTCGAATACATCGACGTCACTGGCAGAGACAATATTGAAAAAGTTGTGCACAAATATGACATTAACATAATTTATCATCTTACTGCGGTACTCTCGGCTATAGGTGAGGAAAAACCGCAAATTGCTTGGAAAGTGAACATGAACGGCCTTTACAACGTACTTGAGATTACAAGGGAACACGGGTTAGCTAGAGTTTTTTGGCCCAGCTCCATAGCTGTCTTTGGCCCCGAAGCACCCCGCATTAACACACCTCAAGACGCAGTCCTAATCCCTCGCACAATGTATGGCGTCACAAAGGTTGCTGGTGAGCTGTTGTGCAACTACTATTTCCTTCGATTTGGTTTGGATGTGCGAAGCGTTCGCTATCCTGGAGTCATAAGCAGCGAGACTCCTCCGGGTGGTGGCACAACAGACTACGCGGTGGAGATATTTTATGAAGCCATCAAGAAGAAGCGGTACACATGCTTCGTGAGGGAGAACACGGTGCTGCCGATGATGTATATGCCTGACTGTATCAAAGCAGCCATAGACCTGATGGGGGCTGACCCGTCTCGGATTACATGTCGTACAAGTTACAATGTGACTGGAACGAGTTTCTCTGCAGGAGAGCTAACGTCTGAAATCAAAGCACACATTCCAGAATTTGAATGTGAATACAAGCCTGACTTCAGACAGAAGATCGCGGATTCTTGGCCTATGTCGATAGATGATGGTGTGGCTCGTGAGGAGTGGGGTTGGAAGCCAACGTATAATTTGGCTGCTATGACAAAGGATATGATTGAAAAACTGACGAAAAGGTTTGCCGAAGACAATCTTTAAGGATACTCGTAAAACATCATGTCTACGTAACATCCATCAATGAAACAGTAACTTCTTATTGCTCCTGCGTTCTTGAAGCCGTGATTTTCAAGTGCAGTTTTGTCTTTATCAAAAATAAAGAAGTTTACAATTTCAGAACTCTATCCACATCCTTATCAAGGTGAGCTTTAAAAGTGCGCACTCTAGTATTGCCTTGGAGAGGTTTGAGATTTCGAAGCACTAAGACGATGTCCGACCCGTCATACAGCTGAGAGATTTCAGGCCTCTCCAATTTCGAGCTGGTTTCATAAAGGTTTGTAATGTTCCTTAGTAGAAACGGTGTAGAGGACAGAAAAGTGATAACGATAAAGAGTAACGGAGCTGCTAAGTTGTTAGAACTACTAGAAGATGTAGTTAGATCAGGGCGAGCTCCAACCGACGAAGAAATAGACAGTGTATTATCTACGGAGTCAATGTCCTTCATGATACAGGCTTACTCACAGGCACCTGAGTTTTCAAGAGAAGGATATGTGGCGATTCTCAGCAACCTGACAAAACCAAATCCATTGAGCAAAGGATTAATCCTGTCAAAACTGGAAGAGGGACTGCGATCATGCTTAAACTATGAGAAGATTACCTTGTTACGCCAAAGGCTTGACAAAATTGTGGAACTTGATTTTGCAAAAGCCGAGGAAACCGCGCTTAAATACTTGCCACCGAAAACTCCGATTAAAACTACCATTTACTTAACCATTGACGCATTTAACACTGGTATGATGTTTGAAGGAAATGCGTCGCTAAGCATTTTAATGTTTGATCCAGATAAGTTTGATGTCGCAGGGTTCTCGCATGAACTGCACCACGCAGGATTCCGACATTGGATAGAAAGGAATCCAAAACTGCAGGCTTTTCTAGAAGAAGACAAACCGTATGAGGGGATAATCGCTAAACTAATCGTCAACTTACTCTCAGAAGGGCTGGCAAACTACTTCTGTACTCCAATGATGCTCCACCCTCCAGAAAATGCTCCAGAAAAACTCAAAGAAAAGATCATAAAATACGAACAGAATTTAAACCAAATGGTAAAAGTGGTACAGTCACTTCTATCTGATTGCCTTTCAAAAACTGTGCCAGTGGAATCGTGCAAAGATCGACTAATGAAGATACTGTTGGACCCTGAAGGCATATTGCCTCCAATTCATTTTATTAGCGGTCGGATAATTGAGATGTTTGACAAAGATCCAAACATCGACAGATCAGAAATTATTAACCTATGCAAACAACCAGCTCACTTCTTCACTTTATATTCACATGTTGCCAAGAAACATGGGATGCCAGCATTTCCAGAGGATCTCGTCAAAAAGATTTCAACCTTGGTTAGAAACTGACATAAAAATGAGAGTAGACTGAATACGCCTGTAAAGCTAGATGACGCTAACAAATTTCGAAAAAGAAAGTAGACGATGCAAAAACAGGCTAGAAGAGATTTGAACCTCTACTGGTGGAGGTTTCACTCGATTTCTTCTTTCTCGTTTGCATGTTTGGTTTCCGTGGTTGTCAGGTGAAAATCCAACTTCTCACCTAAAAGGTAATGGGTGAACCACGTGAGATTCTGGTGCATCACAGCTCTGTTTTCTCGGGGCTTGGTAATAGGGTGGGCCATTTCTGGAAACACAAATAGTTCAACGTGGACATTCATGTCTTTTAAGCCTCTATATAATTCGGTTGCGCTCACCAATGGGACCCGCTGATCTTTGGCTCCATGCTGTATCAACGTTGGGGTTTTCGCTTCCTTAATCTTGCTCATTGGAGCAGTTTTGACATAAAGGTCACGGTTCTTGAACGGCGTTCCTGAGAGGTAATGCGTGGTAAATTGAGGAACATCGTTTCCTATATGGTACGTATACCAATCGGAGACTCCTGCGCCAACAGAAACGGCACAGAACTTGTCGGAGTGGATTCCAACAAAGGCTGAAATGTAGCCTCCTTGACTCCAGCCCATGCAGCCAATTTTTTGTTTGTCAATAAACCCTTGGGAATCAAGATAGTCTATGGCGCTTTCAAGATCCCATAGATCCCCAACACCCAAGTTGTCCTTATTAAGCTCCAAAAAAGCTTGACCACGACCAATAGAACCTCTATAATTAGGTTCCAAAACTAAAATATCATTGCTGACAAACTGAACGCTGGGGTAAAAACCTATTGCATTAGGTTCCAACAAAAATTCGCCAGAAAACCATGCTGGTCCCCCGTGAACTACAAACACTAAAGGATATTTCTTGTTCGGGTCAAAATTCAGAGGCTTTCGGAGTACTCCCTCAATTTCTGTGCCATCCCTACTTTTCCACCGTACCGTTTCTACGATTCCAAGATTCCAATTCTCAATCTTCTTTCCAAACGAGGTCAATTGTCTCAACTCCACATTAGGCGAGGATAAGGGCTGGGTTGATACGAAGACTTCGCGGAAGATCTTTTCGCTTGTCCCTACAAAAGTCAGGTATCCGCTCTCGGAAATATGGAAATAGAGCACAGGACTGATACCTTGTAAATCTAGAACTTGAACATCGCCGGATTCAGTTAATTCTGCAATTCGTATTTTGGTGCCATCGGCATAGCTCACATAAATGCCGTTTCTAACCCATCTGACTGCAGACATTTCCCGATCCAAATTTCGAGAAATGTTTTTCATGTGAGTTCCAAGTTTTTCATCTTCTAAGATGTCTTCAACCTGTGTTAAATCTAGAATCCACAAATCAGATTGTGTGTAAAACATGTTGTCTCTTTCTTTATGTGTGACTAAGAGTTTGGTTCCATCGGATGAAACACCGGCAATAGAAGCACCTTTGGGCAAACAAATTCGAGCTAATTCTCCCATGTAAGAGAAATCTTCAACCGGCCCGGTGGAAGCATCATGTTTGCCCTCAGGCTTGTCTTTGCTTCTTTCCTTCTTCTTTTGTTCTCGCTTCACGAACTCTTCCAAAACAAGATCCGGATCAAGTCTAAGGCGATAACTGCTGGTTTCCTCAAAATACACCAAGTAATCCTTGCTGCGACAGTTCAAATAGACTGCATCGTCTAGAGGCGAAACAAAGAAATCAACTACTTTCAACGGTTTTTTCAACCTCTTGGTCAACTCGACTACTGGCTTCACAAGCTTTTTTGCCTCTTCTTCTGTTTTCCGTCTTAGCTGTTCTTTGTATTCCTTCATTTTTCCGATGTTAACATAATACAGGGCTGATGCGCTTTCTTCTTGTTCAAAATGAGTAAATGACCCGAACTCTTCGGTGCGTGGTTTCTTTTCCTTCTTTTCAGGATTATCCGCCAGAAAGAGAATTCCATCCGCAAAAGGCTTGAACGATTGAACCCCAGTTTTATGATCTGTAATTTGCACCCCTTCTCCTATAAGGTTTTCAAAAATCCAAACTTGAGGTTTCTTCTTTTTGTCTGATGGGTCACTTTCGAGTACAGCCAAAGAATCGTTGTCAATCCAATGCAATTGTGTAACATTTTCAGATCGTGTCAATTGGAAAGAGCGGTCCTGTTGGGTATCATAAACATAACAAAGCGTCTCATACTGATTCTTTTTCCAATTAGTTGTTCGAACAGTATAGGCAATCTTACGCCCATCTGGCGAAGCTTTTGATTGGACGAAAGCATTAGGAACCTCGAGTGAAATCATGTCAGTAATGCTCGGCTGGTAAAGTTCTTTTTGAGATTTTGCTGTTGATCCAGACATTTTCGGCATGACTCCCAGAAAGAAAAAGTAACTCCTATGGGTTATTTAAGTGTCTTCCAAGAAAAAATCGTAAGTAATTTCAGAGAAGTTCATTTTTGAACCTCCGTTGCCCATGTTAGAGCGCGCGCCTCTATTTTTCTGTTTGAGAAACGAAACATTGAAGGGATGATGAAGTTATAGGTAAATATTAAAAGAAACTGAGACTAAGTCTGTAAAAGGTGATTAATGTGGCAGTTTCACGTCATCCAACAAAATATTTAGGTGAAGAATATCAACGCTTAGTTCGTGAAAGCCTCAACTGGCAGCTCAGAGTTCTGGAAAGCGCAAGCGAACCAATCTGCACAGTAGATGGAAAGGAGGTTTTGATGCTTTGTGCAAACAACTACCTAAACCTTGCAACTCACCCGAAAGTGGTTGAGGCAACGATAGAAGCAACTAGAAAATACGGAGCAGGCGCTGGCAGTGACAGGTCGATTTCTGGCAACATGTTTCTTCATGAGGAATTGGACCGTCGTCTAGCAAAGTTCAAGAACGCTCCAGCTTCGCTAACTTTTCAAACAGGATTTATGGCTAATGAGGGGCTTATTCCCCAGCTTGCTGGCAGAGGAGACCTATTCGTTTCAGACGAGCTAAACCACGGTTCAATAATCGACGGAGTAAGACTAAGCCGCGCGGACAGAGCTATATTCAAACATAAAAACATAGAAGACTTAACACGTGTGATGGAAGAAGCGGAAAAACACGATCCTCCATACAAACACATCTGGATCTTTACAGACGGAGTTTTCAGTATGGACGGAGACCTTGCACCATTAGCAGGGATAGCCAAGATTGCCAAAGAACACGGAGCTGGCGTCTATGTTGACGATGCCCATGGCGAAGGTGTTTTAGGCGACGGTGGACGAGGAATCGTGGACCATTTCAAACTTGGACGTGACGAGGTGCATGTGGAGATGGGAACTTTCTCAAAGGCTTTCGGTGTCGTGGGCGGGCACATCACTGGCAATGAAGACCTTCGCAACTTCACGTATAATAAGGCTAGAAGCTGGCTGTTAAGCGGTGCTGTTCCGCCTGGTGTTGCTGCCGCTTGCATTGCAGCCATAGACGTGTTGGAGACAGAACCGCAACACGTTAGAAGAGTTTGGGAAAATCGCAACCATCTCTTAGACGGATTTAAAGATGCTGGGTTTGACACTGGAAACGGAGAAACGCCTATAATTCCAGTGATGTGTGGCAAGAGCAAAACGTCAAAGGACTTCGCAGACTACCTCTGGGCAAAAGGCATATTCGTACTGCCAATCTTCTACCCAATGGTTGCAAGAGACAAAGCAAGACTCAGAGTCCAGCTGTGCACAAAACACACAATAGAACAACTAGACAGAGCCTTAGAAGTCTTCAAGGAAGGCGGCAGAAACCTCGGAATAATCTAAAAACCGCTAAACGCCTCTCTCATTTTTTATGTTATCTTTTGTTGTAGATGCCTAATGACTATACCTCCAAAAAAGCAGTTGCTACGGGAAAAAATTTGGAGCGAGATGGAACGCTTAAGAATCGCAGCTTTTCCTCTTTCGTGTCGAGGCAGAATACCTAACTTTGTTGGAGCTGAAGCTGCCGCTGAAAGGCTGCGTCAACTAAAGGAATGGAAAAACGCCAAAGTTATTTTTGTTAATCCAGATTCGCCGCAACGCAAAGTAAGAGAATACGCCCTTAGAGACGGAAAGACTTTGATAGTGGCTTCTCCGAGGCTTAAAAGAGGCTTCATGCTGATTGACCCGGCTAAAGTGAAAGGAGAAGAACGCTTTGCATCAACAATTAAAGGCGCCTTCAAGTTTGGAGTAAGAGCGCAAGAGTTTTCTAAGCCAGACTTGGTTGTTGAAGGCTCCGTTGCTGTTGACACGCGAGGGCATAGGCTTGGAAAAGGACATGGCTACAGCGACTTGGAAATACAAACGCTAAATAGAATGTTTGGAAGAGTTCTCGTAACAACAACGGTTCACGACATACAAATTGTTGAAGAGGTTCCCTTCGAAGAAAAAGATGAAAAAGTCTCAATAATCGTTACGCCAACGCAGGTTATTCGTGTTTCGAGCTGATTAGAAATGAAGAAAGTTTGTAAATGGTACGTTGTTTGTCCGATGAAGAGATTTTATGAGGAAGGGAAGCTGGAACGAAAATGGATAGAGGAATATTGTATGGGTGATTATATGCGGTGTGTACGATATGAATTGGAGGAGGCTGGAATACCGCATCCAGACAACATGCTTCCAAATGGAAAAATAATGAAATCGTTATGACAAGTTTCTTCTTAGGAAAACTTTAATTCAATATTTTGTTATTTCGTTAATGAGAGAAAATGGCTAGACTAGTTGAGTTAAAACTTACAATGAGCTTATCCATTTTTCTAGTAGCCTTCATATTCGCCCTATTCTTATCGGCAATAATGTTCATTTTCCATTTCTCCTTGATATTCGCTTTGATTGGCACAATAATCTTCATACTGATTCAATATCTTATCGGACCAGCCATCGTCAAAGCCTCAACACGCCTACGCTATCTAAAACCCGGAGAAAACCCATGGCTCGAATCCACCGTGAAGGAACTTGCAGACAAAAGTAGGATACCGATGCCAAAACTAGCCACAGTTCCAGACCAAACCCCAAACGCATTTGTCTTCGGGAGAACAGCTGGCAGCGCGACTTTAGCAGTTCATGAAGGACTGTTGATCAAGCTGAACAAGGATGAAGTTAAGGGCGTAATCGGTCACGAGCTAGGACACATAAGACACAAGGACTATATTGTGATGACCCTGCTTTCTGCATTACCTCTACTTGCCTATCTTATTGCTCGGGGAACATGGGCAGCGGCGAGATTATCTGGTTCTTCTCGTAAAAAGGAAGAAGGTAGTATAAGAGCTGCGTTCTTTCTAATTGGAATAATCTCCTACATAGTCTACATCATTTCACTTCTGTGCGTGATGAAGCTCAGCAGACTGCGAGAGCATTACGCCGATGCTTATTCAGCTTATGTAACTAGCTCGCCTAGAAGCCTAGAAAGCGCTTTAGCAAAAATCACTTATGGATTGTCACTTTCACAAAAACCGCCTTCTGGAGCTAGAGCCTTCTACATCGGCGATCCAGCGTTAGCTAAACAGGAAATTCAGCATATAATGTCTAGAAAGCAAGAGTACGACTTGGACAAAGATGGGGTGCTGGATGAAAGAGAGTTACAACTAGCCATGGAAAAAGAAGCTAAATCAACATGGTCAAAAATAAACACGTGGTTTTCAACGCATCCGCCAACTTTTAAGCGAATATTGCTATTGAGTGAAATAGAAAGGGAAATGGAAAGCGGCAGGTACACAAGCGATCGCGTCTACGCTCATGTTTAGCCTTAGCTAATATGTTTTTTGAGAATTGGGAAAAGCGTGCGCCTACGTCTCTATGTTGAAGGGTAAGACGGCGTATGCGTGGACTGTAGATTCGTTGATGATTTCGTAGCCCAGTAGCAAGTAAACATATAATCCTTGCTTGTCGATTACGTCTGCTCTCGATGCCTTAACAGTTATGTTTTCGCCTTCACTCAAGTAGCCACTTTCAAAGAGTTCTTCTCTCATCGTTACTTCTCCGTTAACAGTCCATGCTTGTGGCAAATGAATTCGTATCTGTCCTTCGCCAGTGTCTACTATTAGCATATTCTTGAATAGAGCGACAGCGGCTCCGTCAACTTCCGTGGGTTCTGAGTGATTGAGGAACAACCAAACACGCCGAGCCTTAAGCTGAGGTTTACACCTGCAACGCGCTTCGAAATTCATGTCGTTGAGTATTTCCACATCAGATTCTGGATCTCCATTGGGCTGAAGTGCGTTAGTTAATGGCGCATACAGTAATACGCTTGCAACTGCAACTATTACTAGTGTGATGGTGAGAATCTTTACTTTCGACTTCATCTTTTTTCCACCTCCTTTTGGGCTTGTTAAGTGAAGCTTTGTCGGTGTCTTAATAAAGGGTGACGCATGATTCGTATGAACGATTCATTCAGTAGAAGGTAATTTAATAGGTGTTTTTGCCCTGAATCTTAACTTATAAGATAGGGACTTGAGTGTTTACAATTACAGCATAACGAGGACAACAGACATAACACGGATAACAAACATTGAGTTTGCAGACTTGGAGGAAAAAGAGAAGATAGAGTTATCATGCGTGCATTCTTTTCTTATTTTCTTTCAAAATAGAGTTCGCCAGAAACTAAACGCATAACCATTTTTCCTCTAGTGTCTTTTCTCTCACATTGCACTTTCTTTTTCCTTTTTTACACCAGACTTCATCATGTAGAACCCGATAAGCAAGAAAACGACACCTCCGAAAATCCATGGAGTAACAAATCGCCAACCATATGAAGAGTACCAATAATCGTAGTTGAGTGCAAACGTGTACCAAACAACACCGAATAATTCGACAATAGCGAGACCGAAGATTATTAAACCCCACCAGAAAACTCGAGTCTTTTCGCCTTCAAACATAATTCATCATCCATCAAATGTAGTTCCTAGCATATTAAAAGTTGCCTATAGGAGACTTGTAATAATTCTTTGATTGCTTGTTTATTGGGTAATACTCTCGCTTAACTTGTACTAAACATTTAAGAAAGAAACTTCCATTCTAATTAGTTCTTTCGGTTCGACTATAGGTTTTTTCTCAAATTGAGAATCTAGCTGTAGAACGTATATTGATATTTTGCCTCTCTGGCATGTTTCGTATAGAGGAACGAAACAAGGAAAAAGAGAATTCAGTAGACGTTTCATCCTTACGAATCGTCTATGCTAAATGGTTATTCCGAAGGCTTCTGCGAATTTTTCTATTTTGATAAACTCTATGAGAAACTTTCTCCCTTTGTCAGTCAGCTTATAGATTACAGCATCATCTTGTTTTTCTTCTTCCACAAGTCCCATTTCAATAAGCTGCCCCAAATGCTTCATTAAACGATCATGCGAAAGGTTTGCTGCATAAAGGATGCGGGTAGGCCTTGATTTTCCACCATGCTTCATAATAGACGCTAGAATATCAACGTAGATACGGGCTTTTGAACGATATTCTTTATGCTCTCTAGGCATGTACCCTGCTCACCCTAGCCAACATAGCCAACAAGCATAGAAAACCAGCCAGTTGAGTCACTTGTCCGAAGAACAGAAGCATAGGTTCCATTATCATGAACAAGAAAAGTAGATGACTTAAGAACATAAACCCAAAGCCCAAGAAAACCAATGCTGACCCACTGCTCTTTTTAAGAATCCAGTTATTGAAGGAGTGTACAGTTATGAATCCAAGCATAATTATGGCAATTAACTCAAGTGACGAGTTGAAAAACAACCCGTATATTGGGAAAAGAACAGCGGAAACAATGCCTAGCTCTAGGCTGCGTTCACCCAAAGCTTTCGCTTGCAAGATATAAGTGGCTGTAAAAAGACTATACGCTATAAGCTGAGTCGAAGTATAAATTAACCCCGCCAAGTTGATGAGACTTCTTAAAGGAGGCGCAGGTTCTAAAGCCCTTAGTAATATGACGAAGTATGTTGCACTAAAAACACGCAGAAAAGTGCCGATCCCAAGAATTATGAAGCCCAAATAGAGAAAAAAAAGCCCCTTAATTGCGAATTCTTTGTAACCTTTCAACGCGTAGTATCCAACGAGCAAGCTTATGAAAGAGCTTACGAACTCCATCAAAAACGTTAGCAACCGCAAATCCAAGCTAACTCACCCCTAACAAAACAATGTCAACTGCTTTCTTTTACGTTGTGTATGAATCGTCCATTTAAATTTTCTCAAAAGCCTTCTTTTTTACACAAAGCAAATTTACTACTTTCATACAACAATGGAAGGTGAGGTCAAAAAAGTTGAAAGTCAAGCTTCTTCGCTACACAGCAGACCCTGTACTCCTATGCGGAGCCGCAGCCTTAACATCAACAAGAAGCGGAAGCCCCTCAGAAATTTTCAAGAAAATGGATCCAGAGGCTGCCAAGCGAATAATTAAGCGAGTAACTGGTTATGGTCATGTTTCAGTGATTGAACACGCATCCTTCACATTCAGTATTGAAGGTGTGTCCAGAGCCATGACCCATCAACTCGTCAGACATCGTATTGCCTCTTATACACAGCAAAGCCAACGCTACGTTACTTACAATACGCTTGAGAAATATGTAACGCCCGCCAGCATAGCAGACAAAGCGGAAGCAAAAGAACTGTTTAAAGAAACATTAGAAAGAATATCTAAAACCTACAATAAGCTTTTGAAATTGGGGGTTCCCAAAGAGGATGCAAGATTCATTCTTCCAAACGCATGTAAAACAAACATAATCGTAACAATGAACGCTCGTGAATTACGTCACTTCTTCAATTTGCGGTGTTGTGTTCGTGCCCAGTGGGAAATAAGAGAAGCTGCAACTGAAATGCTTAAGCAAGTCAAGAAGGTTGCACCTGTCCTTTTTGAAAACGCTGGCCCATCATGTATAAAATTAGGTTATTGCCCTGAAGGAAAAATGAAACCGCCAGAATGCGATGTTCAAGAAATAAAGAAACGTTTCCAAAGCCTTTAGACTTCATTTTGTTTTGACGGAATTAATGCGATGTAAATGGTTAAATATAAAGCGTTGGCTGTTACCACAAAATATTGGAGACCTGGCGAAAATTTCCTAGAAGAGATAATTGCTGGTGTTAGAGGAAAGATATTGAATAGAGATTTTGTGGTTGTATCGGAGAAAGCGATTTCAACAGCAATAGGCAATATTGTCAATGAAAACACGATTAAACCAAGTTTGTGTGCAGAATTAATCGCCAACTACTGGATGCAAATAGTTTGGGGGTACCTTCTAGGACGGCTATGTCATTTTCGAGAAAGACTTCTTCAATATCTTCGTGAATATCCAGTTGAAATGGGAAGCCGCCATAAACAGGTTGCCTTGCAGCAGGCTGGATTGTTGCAGGCTTTAATGTTCGGTTCGGAAG
>Ga0209986_10002711_pt1 | contig 15987 bp, 14 predicted proteins | sample BlataG_FD_183168 | JGI IMG/M metagenome (GOLD analysis project Ga0209986, IMG submission 183168) | Deep subsurface microbial communities from Black Sea to uncover new lineages of life (NeLLi) - Black_00105 metaG (SPAdes) (version 2) | ecosystem: Environmental > Aquatic > Marine > Oceanic >...
TATACTCAGTTTTAATCTCCGATTTACATGTAGGGAGTAAGATGTTTTTAGAAAAAGAGTTTCTAAGATTCCTAAAATGGCTTAATCTAAAGATAGGAGACGAAAAACAAAAACATACAGCATCCAAAATAAAATATCTTATCATCGCGGGAGATGTTATCGATGGCATAGGGATTTATCCAAATCAAAAAAAAGATCTGGAGATATTAAGTGTATACGATCAATATAAAAAATTATATGAATTGTTATCATTAGTACCAGATTATATCCAGATTATAATTTCGCCCGGGAATCATGATGTTGCCAGACCTGCGATTCCCCAGCTCCCCATTCCTAAGGAGTTTGCTCCTGATTTGTATGATATGGGCAATGTTCTCATGGTCGGGAATCCAGCATTTTTTTCAGTGCACAACGTTAAAACATTGGTGTATCACGGGGATACGATATTTGATATCATAGAGAAAATAAGAGTACCACAAAGTGATGTAGTATCTCCAATGATTCAGATGCTTAAAAAAAGGCATTTGGGCCCCATGTATGGAAAAAAAACGGGGATGATACCAGAAAGAAAAGATCATCTTGTTATAGAAGAGGTACCAGATGTGTTACATACGGGGCATGTTCACGTTAATGGTTATACAGTTTACAGAGGTACAACATTAATAAACTCTGGAACATGGCAGGCGCAGACAGAGTACCAAGTCCTGAGAAACATGATACCTACACCATGCAGAGTTCCTATTTTTAACCTGAAAACTCACAAGACAATGATAACAAATTTTGGATAATATTTTTTAAGTAGTAGAAGAAAAGATAGTATGATGAATTTTCCTGTAGGTGAAAAGAAAGAGAGTTTTAACAGTAAAGATTTTGATATAGAGACATATATTTATTTTCTAATCGAGGATAAATTTACAGGAGTTGTCAGAATAGAAACAGATGAAAAAAGAGGAGAGATCCTTATCATAGATGGTACTCTTTTCTGCGCATTTTTAGATGAGAAAGTTGGAAACGGAGCCATAGAAGAGATCATAAAAATCAGAGGAGATATAGATGTCTATTTCTTAGAAAAGGAAAGGGCAGAGCATGCTTTCCACTGGTACAGAGATGTAAGAGAAAATCCATTAGTTTCCTGGGAGCCTACAAGAAAAGGGAATTTAAGAAAGGAAGAGTTAGAGGGGATAAAAATCATGAATAGTTTAGGAATTAAAAAACCTTCAAAAATTGAGATAAAAAAAATATTAGAAAATGAGGGAATGGAATTTTTAGTTAAAAATTAAATGTTTCCTCTTAGAGCTTTTATATCGGCTTCAAGTTGCATTTTTTTAGTTTTTAGCTCTTTTATTTCTATTTTTATTTTTTCTTCAGATTCTTTGAGGGTATCGATTCTTTTCTCCATAGAATCTGCGATCTCTCCTTTTTCATTCAATAATCGAGTTGTATTCTCAAGTTTTTTATTTTTTATTTCTATATCATACTCTATTTTTTCCAAGATTTTTTCCTGTTCTTTTTTTCTTTTTTCTATCTCTGTGACATTATTTTTTAAAGTATTAAACCTCTCCTGAAAATCTTCAAGCCTTAATTCTTTTTCCATCAGCTTTTCTCTTCTTTCTTCCAGGTCTTTGTATCGATCTTCTTTCTCCAGAAGATCTTTTTTCCATCTTTCAAGTGAAAGAGTTTTTTGTTGAAGTTCCAGATCTCTTCTGTTCAATTCGGCCTCTCTTTCAAGCAGAGCTTTTTCATTATCATTCAGCTTTTTTTCTCTTTCAGACATCTCTTCTATCTTTCTTACCTGGGATTCTTTCTCTATATTGAGATCTTCTATCCTTTTTCGCAGATCTTTTATTCTCTCCTCCAGTTCAGGAAGCATCCCTATTTTTTCATCTATTTCCTTCTTTTTCTCCTCTAATTTCTTTTTGCTTTTTTCAATCTCATATTTTTCTTTTATAAGATCGTCTCTTTCTAAAAATATCTTTTTTTCAAGTTCTAAAGTACTCTTATGGGAAGTTAAGAGTTTTTCAAGATTTTCATTAATTTTTTTAATATTTATTGATAATGCCTTTTCATATGTTATTAGTTCTTTTTCTTTTGAAGATAAAGAATCTTCAAGCTTCTTTATATTCTCTTCTCTCAATTTTAGAGTTTCTTTATGCTCTTTAAGCTCTTTTATATACGTATCAACAGAATTTTCAATTTTATTGGCGATTTCATGATGTTTTTTTACAGTTTCCGTGTCTTTAATAGCCTTTTCTACAAGTTCTTTATAGAGAGTTATCTGCTCTTTAATATAGTTTAAAACTTTTCTATCCTCTTCAGAGATACCAAAGGGCATTTAGTCACCTGTCATACTTTTTATTATCTCTATAAACAAAAGTTTATAAAACTTTCTTTCTAATTATTCACATGCAGAACATTAAGGTCATCACAGTTGCATCAGGTAAAGGAGGAACAGGAAAGACAACAACTACGGCCAACCTGGGCATTGCATTAGCAGCACTCAACAGACAAACGATAATTTTAGATGCGGATATAGCAATGGCAAATTTGGCACTTCTACTTGGAATGGAAAAGATAGATGTTACGCTACACGAAGTACTTGCAGGAGAGAAAGACATAAAAGAGGCTATATACCAGGGCCCAAAGGGAGTTATGGTAATTCCTTGCGGCATTTCCCTTGCAGGTTTTCAAAAATCACATCCAGAAAAGCTTCAGGAAGTATTAATGGAATTATTGGGGAAAGCGGAGTTTTTGTTTATAGATGCTCCAGCGGGATTGAGCAAGGACAGTATAATCCCTATGGCGATTGCAGATGAAATACTTTTAGTTTTAAATCCAGAGGTATCCTCAGTATCTGATGGATTAAAGATAAAGATCATGGCGGATACTATAGAGACAGGCGTGAGAGGAATAGTTCTCAACAGGGTAAGGAAGATAGAAGGTGAGATAGGAAGAGACAAAGTAGAGAAGATCTTTAATCTCAAAGTCCTGGCAGAGATTCCGGAAGATACATCAGTGATAGATTCTGTGGCAAAGAGAAAACCTGTTGTCCTGACAAAACCGAACAGTTCAGCTGCAATGGCATATAGAAGATTAGCCGCAGATCTAGTAGGCGAGAAGTTTGAGTTTAAAAAGGAGAACATTGTAAAAAGATTCATCTCTTCAATATTTGGACGATAAATGGAGAATAAATAAAACAAGTATATTCGGATATATTCGGGGAAACATTTAAAGATTTTTCTATAGATATAATATCATGCCAATTCATCCAATAGATTACAGGTACGGCAGTAAAGAGATGAAGGAGATATTTGAAGAAGAGACGAAACTTCAGTTAATGCTAGATGTAGAAGCAGCGCTCTCGAGAGCACATGCAAAGTTAAATCATATACCAGAAGAGGCAGCTAAGGAAATATCAAGGAAAGCAAATACAAAAATTGTGGGATTGGAGAGAGTAAAAGAGATAGAAGAGGAGACAAAGCACGATATAATGGCAGTGGTGAAAGCTTTAGCAGAGAAATGTAAGTATGGTGGATACGTACATTTAGGGGCAACATCAAATGACATAAATGATACAGTCACAGCCTTGCAGCTAAAAATGGCTTTGAATATTGTTTTAAAAGATTTAAAGGAGTCAGAAGAAATTTTGGAAAAGCTGACAAGAGAGAATATAGAAAGGGTGTGTATAGGAAGGACACACGGGCAGCATTCAATACCGACTACGTACGGAATGAAGTTCGGGGTTTTTTTAGATGAGTTAAGAAGAGATACAAAGAGGATAAGAGGGGCAAAAGAGAGTGTCACAGGTAAAATGGCTGGAGCCGTGGGGACAATGGCGTCTTTTGACGATGGAATAGAGCTTCAGAGATTGGTAGGAGAAGATTTAAAGATAAAAATGGCAAAAATTTCAAACCAGGTAATTCAGAGAGATATATACGCGGAGATAATATCTTCATTAGCCATCCTCGCTTCAACACTTGACAAAATAGCCTTAGAGATCAGGAACCTTCAGAGATCGGAGATAATGGAGATTGCTGAAGCATTTGGAAAAAAACAGGTAGGATCTTCGACAATGCCACACAAAAGGAATCCAGTTACCTCTGAAAAGATATGTGGACTTGCAAGAGTTATCTATTCAAATGTAATTCCCGCACTTTTAAATAATCCATTATGGCACGAGAGGGATCTAACAAACTCCTCCTGTGAGAGGGTAATAATTCCAGAGACGTTCGTTCTTATAGATGAGATGTTAAAAGGAATTAAAAACACACTTAAAAATCTAGTATTTTATCCAGAAAATATAGAAAGGAATCTAAATCTTTTGAAAGGCAAGAATCTAGCAGAATCTGTGATGATAAGATTAGTCAAGAAAGGATACGACAGACAGAAAGCTCACGAACTTTTAAGGATAATAGCACAGAAAGAAGGAAAATTTAAAGAAAATTTAATGAAAAATGAAATAGTAAGAAAGTACTTAACCGAAAAGGAAATAGAAGAATCTCTCGATCCAAAAAAGTATATAGGAGATGCGATAGAGATAGTGAAAGGAATATTGGAAGAATAATCATTTACTCTCAATTATCTTTTTTTCATTTTCTGTGATTCCATAAAGTTCATAAACTAACTCGTTAATTTCCTGTTCCAACTTCTTTATCCTTTCATTAACTTCCTTTTGATTAATACGCCCTTTATTTATAATTTCTTTCAAAATATCACTAGATTTTGGTATTTTTATATTATAAATTAATTTTTTAATTTCTTTAGCATTCTCCAATATTTCTGTAATAGAATTCAGATAAACATAAACAAACTCAAGAATTTCTTTATCTTTCATTTGAATATAATCTTTAGAATCAATGAAAATCTTGTCTTCTTTGATATCTACACTCTTAAATTTTGCATTATCTTTTATTGAGAAAAACACAGACGGAATATTATACAGTTTTTGTGTTTCTTGCCCTTTGAGTATTTCTTTAATATCGATCTTCTCTGATTTTTTATTCAATTCAAGAATTTCATTCACTTTTTCAATGATCTGATTTGCTGTTTGTTTTTCTTCAGGAGTTTCCGGGATTTTGATTGGAAGTTTTTCGAGATACGTTTTTGTGTAGCTATAATATCTTCCTTGCACGAACGGACTTGTGTTCTTGACAAAAAAGAACAATAGAATAGAGTTTAAAAGACCTAAGAGATATTTTGTATCTATCTCCTTAGGAACAATTGCCACGGCAGAATCAGTTAAATAGAAGTTACCTTCTACATCTAAAGAAAAATTATTTTCCCTTGAGATTCTAGGGCATAATATCTTCACATTTTCAAATACCTTCGGATTTCTCACTCTCCAAAAAGAATACCATTTTTTACCCCATTTAGAAATATTCTTACCATCTAATACCCTATTACTAAGATCGTTTTCAAAATGTTTTAAATATTCAAGCGCATTCGGATAATCTCTCAAATCAATTTCGTTTCCTAAAGAGTCATAAGGATATACAAGAAACCTTTCTTTCCAGTTCAATTTCCATCTTCGGATATCTCTACCTTTCAGCACCCTTTTACACAGTTTATTTTCCAGTCGAAATTGATTTACAGTTTTTCTATTTATACAAAATATATTATCCGAGTTTTTCCCTCCAAAAGTTACTCCTTCCATGATTTCTTTAGATATTTCTCCAAGCTTTCTTACCCCTTTGACTCGGCTCAAGATTAGGTTCATCCGTACTTGTGCAGGGGTCCAAGCATTTAAGTTCTTTAATTTTTGTTGATTCATGTAAGTTATTGATAAATACTGCTTAGAATTCGGTGAATAGAATTTAACAAGGTCTACTACTTTCTTTGGAGTAAGTTCATCTGCTTTCTTATTGACATCTATATACACAAATTCATTTTCTTCAGTAGAACACTTTTCTAGGATAATTATAGCAGGGTAATTAGTTGCATCAGCAAATACTTTAGTGTCTCCAAAATCAACAATCTTTTTTACTTTACAAGTTTGTAAAATATATTCTCTCAATTTTTTGCCATAATCAGCCCTTAAAAATCTATTTTGTACAATATATCCAAATTTACTTTCTTCTTTCAGCCATTTTAGCCCCCTTTCAATAAAAAGCACATAAATATCATATTTACCAACTGCAGAGATATATATGTCTTTTAATCTGCGATCAAGTAAAGTTCCTTTCTCTCTCTTAAGAATACCGCCCCAAGGGGGATTCCCAACAACAAAATCAAACTTCTTATTTTTTATTTTACCAATTTCATCTTGTTCTTCCAAGAACTCCGGATGAGTATAGTCATATATCTGTTTTTGTGTTTGAAATTCCAGAGAATCAGTTCTATAAATCTTAAACCTTCCAAGTTCATAATCTTTATATTTTTCTTTAACTTTTTGATATAAGTCTATCGTCTGAAAAAGCATGTTCATTTCTGCAATATGGCAGGCAAAGGGATTAATATCCAATCCGTAAATATGCTCTTTAATAGAGTCGAGGATTATTTTTGCTTCATCTGGTGTTAATCTACCTACCATTTCTTTCCAATTCTTTGGATTTCTCAATTCTATTTTATTTGCTTTACCGAACTTCATCAAATACCTGCTTATCAATCTTCTAGCAGATCTTACCAAGAAACCTCCACTACCACAGGCAGGATCCAATAAATCCTTATTTTCAATATCATAACTATATGTGTATCCTACGGAAGTGAGAATATAATCTATTATTTCAACAGGTGTATAAAATTCCCCCAATTTTTTTCTCTCCTTACCTGGTAAATATTTCTCATAAAGGTTTCCTAAAATATCTCTATCTACGTGAGCGAAATTAAACTGATTTAGAGTCCACAAAACTTTGTTCAAAATCTGGTTAAGTTCTCCATCTCCAGTTCTAAACCAATCTAGAATGCCAGTTTCATAGAAATGAGAGTATAATCCAGAGGCAATATTGAAACTCCAATCCAAAATTTCTTTATACACTTTTTCCTCATGTATTGTCCTTTGTCTCAATATTTCTATCCCACCATTGGAGATATTTTTTGGTAAGAGGCCTTTATCTTCACAAATTCTAATAAAAAGTAGCTTGTTCAACAGAACATATATGCTTTCTTTACAGAATATTTCCTTTACTTCTTCGTCTGATACATCCTCTTTCCCCGAATATTCCTTCCATAACCAAAACCCTGAGAAAGAAGTATATTTTTTATATTTTTCTTCTAATTTTTGCCTGTACTTTATTATATTATGATTTAATTCTTTATCGTTTTTATTATTTTTTGATTCTCTTTCAATATTGTCCAGTTCAATACGATATTTATTATATCCTTCTTTATACTCTCCGAATGCTTTGAGAGTGTAGCCAAAAAGAAGATCATTAGCAATAAAATTTAATCGATCTAATAATTTTCTGAATCCAGCTTCTTTTGTAATATCAATTCTCGCATAAGTCTCATCAAACTTTTCATATTTACTTTCAGCAAACAAAAGTTCTTTACTCAAATTATTCAAAAATAAAATTTGTGTTTTTTCTTCTGAAGACAAACGCTCAATAGGTCTCTTATATTCTAAGATTTTAGAGAAATCCAGGTTTACTCTTAATTCACTTCCCGTTTTTTTAATTTCCCAAACTTTGAATCTCAGGAAGTTCGTCAGCCCAATGTATCTTGTAATTTCTTCTTCATATTTAAAAGCTTGTCTTTCGTGTTGTATTTTATCAATGTCTTCGGTAGGTCTCTTTGTTTCAATTTTAATGACTGCAAAATTGTTTTCATCAATTACTGTTAAGTCTGCTCTTTTCTTCTCCCATTTAATATATTTGGGGTCATATTTTAGAACTTCTTCAAGAAAATATTTTTCAAATTTATATCTAATATCATATTCAGATGAACCTTTCTCTATCTCCCCAATTATCTTTCCGAACGCTTTGAGTACTTTATCTGTAAAATTAATTTCATCTGTCATTGTTTTCTCACTCTCTTTTATCAAATTTTAATATCCAAATACTTCCTTTTTTCATTTCAATTACCCATGATACTGTAAGTTACAGAAGGTTAAAAACATTTGTGTTTTCAAGAATAGAAATTTTATAGTCTCGATACTTTAAACTTATTCAAGAAAGAAAAAGTATAGATTATATTAGAAACACAAGGATAGAGAGACGAGAATAATAGCTTAAAAAATTTTAAGATTTAATTATCTTCTTCGGAGGGGTAAATCCCCTCAGTGATCTATAATTTTGGTAATTGCTGTCAATTGCATCAAAGGCATCATGTCTTGAGGTCACTACAATCAAGTGTGCGGGAGGGTGAATTCTTTTCAAAGAAAATATTACTCTCCCTCCTTTCTCATTCGTCTTTGCAACTATATTAACATCTTTCGGATTTTTTATTTCACCACAGAGATCAAGCATTATCTTTTCTACCGTTTCAGAGGGTATAAGCTTTGGATCATAGACCTTTATTTTTCCGTGTCTTACAAGATCTGCCAATGCCGTGAGTGCTTTTTTTATGGAATCTGTCCTGAAGATAACAAAGCATACCATAAAGGACATTCTCTGCGTGTAAATAAAAATCTTACTCACGAAAAAGATAAAAGCAAAGAAACATAAAAAAAAGCATGATAGGAATTATTGGAGGATCAGGAATTTATCGCTTTTTTGAAACTGAGCAGGAAAGGATTGTGAAGACAAGGTACGGAGAGGTAAAAATAAAGATCGTGAGTTACAAAGGTAAAGAAATAGTTTTTTTGGCGAGACATGGTGAAAAGCATACAGTCCCTCCGCATAAAATAAATTACAGAGCAAATATCATAGCGTTAAAAAGTATAGGAGTAGAGAGAATAATTGCTACGACAGCAGTAGGCTCAATGAACCCAGAGTTTAAACCAAAAAGTCTTGTATTACTGAAACAGTTTATAGATTTTACTAAAAAGAGAGAATACACCCTTTATGATGATAAAGTTGTACACATAGACCTTTCCGAGCCATATTGCCCAGAATTAAGAGAGATAGTAAAAAAAACAGCAGAAAAAGAGAAAATCACATTACATGAAGGAGTATACATATGTACAGAAGGATCCAGGTTCGAAACACCTGCAGAGATAAATATGTTTAGGAAGATGGGAGGAGATGTTGTCTCAATGACAAATGTTCCAGAAGTCATATTTGCAAGGGAAGCAGAAATATGTTACTGCACAATAGCGATGGTTACAAACATGGCTGCAGGGATAACGAAAAAAAAGCTTACACATACAGAGGTAAAGGGGATAATGAATGGAAATATAGAAAAAGTTAGAAGATTGATTTTAAAAAGCATTGAAAAAATTCCAAAAGAAAGGAAATGTCAGTGTAAAAATGCGTTGGAGGGAGCAGCATGAAAATAAAAGACATAAATTTAGCTAAGGAAGGAGAGAAGAAAATAGAGTGGGCTTCAAACTTCATGCCAATTTTAAACATTATCAAAAAAGATTTTGAGGATAGAAAACCTTTTAAAAATATAAAGATAGGAATGTGTCTTCACTTAGAAGCAAAAACAGCTTTTTTAGCAGAGACCCTTAAAGCAGGAGGTGCAGAGATAAGGATTACAGGAAGCAACCCATTGTCTACACAGGACGATATCTGTGCAGGATTAGCAAAAAAGGGAGTAGAGGTATATGCATGGCATGGGATTAATGAAAAAGAGTATTATGAGAACATAGAGAAAATCATGGAGTTTTCGCCCAAGATAATAATAGATGACGGGGCAGACACGATCGCATATGCACATAAAAAAAATATAATACCAAAGGGGGGATGCGAAGAAACGACTACAGGAGTAATACGATTAAAAGCTTTAGAAAGAGAAAAAAAGCTTAAATTTCCAGTTATAGATGTAAACGATGCTTATTGCAAACATCTTTTCGATAACAGGCATGGAACAGGACAATCCACTTTAGACGGCATAATGAGAACGACAAACATAATTCTCGCAGGTAAAAACTTTGTTGTTGCAGGGTACGGGTGGGTAGGTAGAGGTATAGCGTTGAGAGCAAGAGGAATGGGAGCAAATGTTATAGTAACAGAGGTAGATCAGATAAAAGCATTGGAAGCTTATATGGACGGATTTAAGGTTATGAGAATGGAGGATGCAGCAAAGATAGGGGAGATCTTTGTTACAGCTACTGGATGTAGAGATGTTATAACTGAAAAACATTTCCAGTTAATGAAAGATAAAGTAATTCTCTGCAACTCGGGGCATTTCAATATAGAAATAGATGTAAAATCCTTAGAAAAAATGTCCAAAAGAGAGGTAAGAAAAAACATAACAGAGTATAATTTTAACGGCAAAAGGATATACCTCTTGGGGGAGGGGAGACTCGTGAATCTGGCATGTGCAGATGGACACGCAATAGAGATAATGGATATGAGTTTTGGTATCCAGGCATTATCCGCGGAGTATATCTTAAAAAACGATTTGATTCCAAAAGTTTACAACGTCCCAAAGGAGATAGATTATAAAGTTGCGAGAATAAAACTCGATTCTCTCGGTATAAAGGTAGATCAGTTAACTGAAATACAGAAAAAATATTTGGAATCGTGGGAGATTGGAACTTAATTTTTTGGTTAAGAGTTTCCATACTCTAACAGGAACTCTTTCTTTAGCTGCTGACAAAATTATAAATATCTTAGATTTTTTATAATTACTTGGCCAAATTGAACTCTATTGAACAATCTTTATTATCAAATGAGTATTTTACTAATTTTAAATTTGACCATTCTTTTGATCGTGCTGGTCTTTTTCCTATCGCGTATTTTCTAATTCCAACTTTTTTTGCATATTTGATAATATTTTCATTAAAATCATGTGCCACTAAATAAGCATTGATCATAGAATAGTCACCATAAGAATACTCTTCTCTAATCCAATCTACATACTTGAGAAGTTGCTCAATATCTTCTTCATTTGCAGAATCCTTTTTTAACTCTATTACTAAAAATTTTGATTTGGTCGGACTGTATCCATGTATGAATGAATATCCAAAAATGTCCATTTTATCCATGTAATCTATAGGTTTAAACGGTGATGCAACAACTTGATGAGAAAGATAATCCCAACTGCCAAAAACATTCACAGTATCTTCACACTTATTTGTCAATTGAAAAAGAAGTCCTGCCTCCAAAGCCATTTCATGTCGTAACATAGAGTCATCTGAACAAGAGAGTAAAATGTCTTTTACTTCAAAATCATAATTATTCCTATTTTGATTTATTTTCTGTTTTAGCTTAGAGTGATACTGTGAGTAATTACTTGAAAATATATTATCCTTATTCGGATTTTTGAGTGTTTCTTGATTATTTCTTAACAATACATCTTTAAAGGCTTGATTTTCTTCATTATCTATTTTTATAAATGATACTTTCCAAAAAGCACGTAACATTCTAAATTTAGACGGATTAGAAGATAAAAAATCATCCATATCAATACCATTTTTAAAAAAGTAAGGCTTGGGCTTGAATGTACAGATCCATCTTTGATTTACACTGTGTTCACCTTCATCCCATAGAAGATCATTTTTTAGTTCGTTATATTTATATATTCTCGGTTTATTTGCATCTGGGCAATTTAAAAATTTACAATCATTGTCTATTGCTGTTAATTCTCCAATTCCATAAATTTTTCTATTTATAAAAAAATAAATGTTATCTCCTGGCATCATAGTTGCATAATCCGCAAAAGTAGCTTCGTGAGGGCGTTTCCAAATATTATTGTGAGGTGTAGATAGTTTCGTAGAATAAACACCATTGGAGATATAAGTTTTTAGAGATTCTAAATTATCTAAATTCATGATATAGCCAGCCATCAATATACCTCCTCTCTTCTATTATAAATAATTTCTTATAATTAGTTCGTTGATTTCACCTCTTTTTGAGGCATCACAGTTTATAAATCTCTTTGCAGGTACTCTTTCAATATTATATTTAAAATACAGTTCATCGAAGAAATCATCTTCTGGATTCTCATTTTTTGGATCCGAGTTGCTAAGTATCAAATAGGCTCCTCTTTTATCCATTTTTTCAAAGAAATCAGCTAACCTCTTTTGATCTATATCACTGAATCCTTCTTTATCGTAACTTGTAAAGCTTGAAGTAGTATTCAAAGGACGATATGGAGGATCTAAATAAACAAGACTATCTTTTTCTATGAATTCTTCGGATTTAGTAAAGTCATCGCAGAATATCTCAGTATTTTTCAAGGCTTTATTTACTTCAATGATATTTTTTTCATTGCATATTGTAGGATTTTTGTACCTCCCATAAGGAACATTGAATTCTCCTTTTTTGTTTTGACGAAATAATCCGTTATAACAAGTTTTATTTAGAAAAAATAGATATACAGCTCTCTCAATCCATTCTTCATTATAATTTTTATAATCAAAATCATGCATTTGTCTATTATAAATATTTCTAATTTCATAATAAAACTGTTTTCTTTCTTCTTTTGATTTTTTTAGATAAATATCTTCAATTTCATATAGCTTGTTAATTAATTCAGCAGGATCATTTTGTATAACTTTGTAACTGATTATAAGTTCTCTATTTATGTCAAATAAAAAAGATCGTTTAATAAAATACTTACTTTTTAAATAAAAGAACACAGCTCCACCGCCCACAAATGGCTCAATGTAACTATCAATATTTCTGTTAGTAAGTATATGTGGGGGTAGTCTTTTACCTAGTTCATTCAGCAACTGAGTTTTACCTCCAGCCCATTTTAAAAATGGCTTTGCATTAATAATCTCTTGTTTAAGTAGATTTTTCTGTATATTTAAATCTGAAATCTTGGTTTTAACTTCAACATTATTCATCTTTTTCCTCTTTCCCAATAATTACAATACATTTCCTTCCAATATACTTTGTCAATCCTGAAATTCTTCCTTGACTTTTTACTTCAGATGTAAATGCAGCTTCAAAATCCTCAACCTGAATACTTTTTTCCATTTCTATCCTCACCTTTCCTTATTTTTTATATTATATTCCTAGAGATTCCTTTACTATACATATCAAGGAATATGAGTTTAAATACTTTACGGTTTAAGGAAAGATCGTTCCAAGAAAGGCCATATTATTCCATAAGAAATAGAGGGGGGGGTGCAATTTTGATGAAAACTATGCATATTAGAAGTAGTTTTTCTTTCTAAAAAGTTAGCACACAGAATGAGATTTGAGTTAATGACAAAAATTAAACACACTGTTAAGATCATTGTATTTCTATAGATCCAGAGATCGAAGCATAACTTCAAGATATTTTGAAGTTATTATCTACAAAGCTAAACTTTTCAAGTTTCTTGGAAAACATTATATGACTAGAAACTATTGACATACAATATTTATATCTCCATATGAATAAAGAGAAAGTAATTGGTGAGAATATGAATGTGCAGTTAGTAACATACACAAGAAATCCAGACAAAGTATGCGCAATGGCGGCGTATGTATCTGCCTCAAACAAACCTCTAAGTGAATTTTCCGAAGCATGGACAGAAGAAGATACCAGAAAGTGGATAAGCATAGTCGTTGACAGAGGGCATACAAGTGTTCTAGAACATGCTAGTTTTACCTTTAGCTTAGAAGATGTTTCTAGGGTATGTACACATCAGTTAGTAAGACACAGAATCGCGTCCTATACCCAGCAAAGTTTGAGGAGAGTTGAGCCGAAAAGAGAGAGCTTTAAGGCACCGGAAACAGTAAAGGATAGTGAATATTACGATAGAGTCAAAGATATTTTGGATAAACTATATTCTACATACGGGGTTTTAGTTGACGACGATGTTCCCAAAGAAGATGCGAGATTTATTTTGCCCATGGGAACAAAAACAAACTTACTTGTTACAATGAATTGTAGAGAACTTTATGAGGTATTTTTCCCGTTGAGATGCTGTACAAAAGCACAATGGGAGATCAGGGAAGTTGCATGGGAAATGTTGAAAATTTGTAAGAAGAAAGCACCGATCATCTTTAAGAACGTTGGACCACGGTGTAAAAAATTGGGGTATTGCCCTGAAGGAAAACCTTGCAAAGAATTTAAAAAATTTGTGAGGTGATAAAATCATCATCGATGGTAGAGAAATTGCAAAAGAAATTGAAGAAAAGGTAAGAAATGACGTATCTCAATTAAAGGAAACATATGACATCGTGCCTGGACTGGCAACAATTATTGTGGGGAGAAATAGACCTTCGAAACTGTACGTGAAGCTAATACATAAGGCGTGTAAAAGGACAGGTATTTATTCAAAACATTATACTCTCTCTGAAAAATCTACCGAAAGAGAACTCATCGATCTAATTTATTCGTTAAATCAAAATGATATAATACACGGAATACTAGTACAGCTTCCGTTACCCGAGCACATTGATGAAAGGGAGATCATGCAGATTATTAAACCTGTGAAGGATGTGGATGGGATTCATCCCTTTAACCTCGGAAAAATGCTCACAGGTATAGAAGACATTGTACCGTGCGCACCGCACGCTGTGATAAAAGTGCTGGAAAAATACAAGGTAAATATTTGTGGCAAGAATGTAGTGATAGTGGGACACAGCAACAACGTGGGGAAGCCAATGGCCGCACTACTACTTAATAGAAATGCCACGGTTACTATATGTCACGTCTATACAGATGACCTTAAAAAATATACGAAAGAAGCAGATATACTGGTGACTGCAACGGGTGTGAAGGATCTCATCAGGGAAAACATGGTTAAAGAGGGAGTTGTTGTGTTGGATGTAGGCGGAGATGTAGATTTTGAAAACGTATCGCCGAAAGCATCCTTAATAACTCCTATATCTGGAGGTATTGGACCAGTTACAGTGGCGCTCTTACTGGAGCACACTATAAAACTTGTGAGAAGAAAAAAGGAGTATATCTCGAAATAATTTGTTTTTCAATTTTTAGAAATACACTGTTCAATTGACAGTACTGTAATTTTCTAAATTTTTCCTTAAAAACACCAAAAATACTATAATAATGATAGCTACAGCCAGTATCAATAAATTTTTTCTTCCAAATAAAAGTATAAACACACCTGAGAAAGAGATCATAAAAAATGTTCCAGTAATAGAACCTACCATAATAGCAAAAAAGGTCTTTAACGATTTCATACCTATTATCCTACCAAGTATTGCTGAGGTCGTTGCTCCTGTACCATGAAAGGGTATAAATACAAAAATAACCAATCCAATAAACGCTAATCTATCAAGCCACGGATGTTTATTCCATAACTGGATTCCCCAGTGTTCAATTTTTTTAAGTACTTCCCCACAGAGAGGTAATTTATGTAATAGATCGTAGTTCCAGATTATTAATAGTGCAAATGTCATGTCTATATAAACCACCAACAAGAACATGGTAATGGGGGTCATCCCTAAAGATATTCCTGTGGGAATAACAGATTCTTTCCCAAAAGGTGGCAAGGAGTATGCGAGCATGAGAGGAGCGATCTCAGAGTTTGTTTTAGTTAAATGATATAGAGTCAAGAAATAAATAAGAAACATAATCATCGGTATAAAAAATTTTGCTACATACCCCCCTTTTTTCATTCTTCTAAAATGAGTAAGGTAGTCCATGAACGTGAGGTTGTATAATCTTTCGTTTATTTTTCTCTTCATTTTTACCGCTATGTGTCTCATTCAATGAATATATTTAAAACTTTCTTAACCAAAGATTTGAAATACGGTTTAAACTTTTTGATAATAATTAGAAAATCTAAAAATCAGCCCTCCCCTAGCTCTCTTTCTATCTTATCGGAGATATCATATCCCTTTACAATTTTCTCATGAGAATAAACCTTTTTATTCCTTATCTCTATTTCTTTATTTTCGAAGGCTTTTATTGTGTATTCTATAAGAGGGAACTCTCTTTTAAGTTCTTCTTCTCTTATTTTATGGAAAAGAGGATGCCCTTCTCGTTTGATTTCTTCGAATGAACGTGTTGTTAGTGCAGTTTCAAAATCTTTTCTAAGCT
>Ga0209986_10002712_pt1 | contig 15982 bp, 17 predicted proteins | sample BlataG_FD_183168 | JGI IMG/M metagenome (GOLD analysis project Ga0209986, IMG submission 183168) | Deep subsurface microbial communities from Black Sea to uncover new lineages of life (NeLLi) - Black_00105 metaG (SPAdes) (version 2) | ecosystem: Environmental > Aquatic > Marine > Oceanic >...
AATGGTAGGGCGTCTCGTAACCTGCTCAAATGCAAATGTTGGTGCAAACGGGTTAATCCGGTATTTTATGTCGCGATTCAACGAGGAAAGGAAAATTGCTATTTGTTCCGTCTCCTTCTCGTCCACAATACCCGGCATGTAAACCGTTTGGATTAACAGTTCTATCCCGGTGTCGTTTAACGCTGCCACAGCTTTTAATACCGGTTTGTTCGATTTCCCGGTGTACCATTTATGGATATCCTCGGAAAACGCTTTGATGTCTATATGGGCTTCGGTTAAACCTGCATCCTTCAACTCACCCGCATAATTACCGTTTTCTTCACGCCCTATCTCATAACCATTGCTCATCAAAACAATTTCTTCAAATCCTTTTCCTTTCAATCCTTTCACGAGCGCCATGAGATAGTCCTTGTCAAGGGTAGGTTCTCCGCCGGTAATCATTGCCTTGGTGGGAAGTTTCCCATAATGTTTGAGGCATGCCTGTTCTGCTTTTTCCAACGTCTCCTCTGCACTAAGTAATGTCCCTCCTCCTTCACGTGCAGGTCTGAAACAACCCCTGCACCGAAAGTTGCAGCCTGTGAGCATGAACCAGATGCGAGGTTCTATTTCCGAAAGTGTAAAATACAGCACGCCTCTTTTGCTCATTTCGACAACTAAGTAATCATTCTCAGTTAAATCTATATTATATTTTTGATAGATAAAAAACTAATCAACCATCCCCTTCAAATCTCTCACTAATTCCTCCTTCACCTGATTTTCTCTGTTACCACCGCACACCATACCCCTAACACCTATTATATCTGGTTTTATCCTCTTTATCGCGGGAATATCATCAAATTTAAGCGAACCCGCAAGAGCAGTCTCAAACCCAAGCGCTTTTGATTCCGAAACAAACGTTTTAAGCTCCTCTTCACTTAGGAACTCCAGCGTTGTCTTTCCATCTTTTATACCCGTGTCCACCATTGCCACGTCTATATCCACTTCTTCTCCTATCGCGGTGATTTCAAAAGGCGAAATCGAATTTATTCGTTTGTAGTCGGAATAAAAAGCAGAAACGACCTTCTTAGTCGGGTCGAAGTCCTTCACAGCTTTAACAACCCCGCTAAGCAAATCTACTGCCTCTTCCTTCGTTTTTATTTTGAGCAACCCAACTTTTATGTATTCTGCGCCTGCGAAGGCAGCACCTAAGGCAGCTAAAGAAGCAGTTCCGGGCTTATAGTCGAAATCCCCTATTGCCACACTCATTTTCATCCCGTTTCCTCTCTCTTTTTCTACCAATTCGTTTATTGACTTTATAACCCACGGGAAATTAGCACCCAGAGAACCTTCCTTCGGATTCTTTACGTCTACAATATCCGCATTTCCACTAATCACCGCTTTCGCTTCCTCTATATCCTTCGGACTTACTAACACTATCATTTTTCTCAACCCTCTTTTTTCTCCATGCTCCTAACCTCTTTATTTATAAAACACCTCGCGGGTGTACCAATTAATATAACTTTCTGCTGCCTATGTCTTCCCGAACCAACTACAACACTAAGTCCCTTCATTTTACGGAAGAAAGCAACTAAGACTTCTCCCTCCACTCCGTCACCCTTTTTATAAAGAATTGTCATTTGACCTCAAACCTCCTTTGCAAAACCCTCTTTCTCCAATTCTTCTACCACGTCCACAACGAATGCGAAATCGAGTCCCATGTCATCAGCAATCTCATCTAACCAAGCCTTATCTCTGCTCTTTAGGTAGTCCCTTATCTCCCTTTTGGCTTCTTCTCTTGGTATGTCCCTGATTTTAATTATCTTTACCAACTCTACTTCTTTAACGTAATGCTCAATAGCTTCCCTGATAAAATCTGTTCGGGACTTATAGCCAAACGTATCCACTATTTCATCTATTCTATTGACCTGAACCTCTGGCAGTCGAATTGGAATCATTCTTGCTTTTCCGGTCTGTGTTTGCACCATGTTACGAAGCATTGTATTACGAGTATATAAAAATATATTTTTTACCTTCTTAATACCTTAACTTCTTCTTCTTTTCCCACATGCACCTCAGTTGCATTCGTAAATATCCCGTGCCCCACAGAGCCAACGACAGAAGAAAGGGCACCACTCATTTCCGCAGGATTACTTATAACGCCAAAATCCGCATCTATTATCAGATTCCCGTTCTCCGTTATAAAATAGCCTCCTCTATTTCCTTCTGCTCTTAAAACAGACGTCCCTCCAAGCTCTTTCACCTGTCTCTCCACTATTTTCACGGCATAAGGTAAAACCTCTAAAGGAACAGGCTTATTTAGTTGCTTCACTATTTTCTCCTCTTCAACGCAGATAACAAGTTTTTTTGCAGCGTAAGACACTATTTTCTCCCTTGTATGTGAGCCCCACCCGCCTTTAATCAAATTCAACTGAGAATCAACTTGGTCTGCTCCATCTATGCATATATCCAGAAAAGGGTGTTCGAAAAGTGAAGTAACGGGAATCCCGCATTCTATTGCAACCATTTCGGTTCTAAGAGAAGTGGGAACGCCCAAAACTTCAACCCCCTCCTCCTTTATCCTGTCGCTTATCCTTCTTATCACAATTTCTGCCGTAGATCCCGAACCAAGACCCACTACCATACCGTCTTTTATCAAAGAAGCTGCGGATTCTGCTGCTTTTTCCTTTTTCCTTCTCTTTTTATCCTCGTTCATTCGTCTTCTCAATTTGCTATTTTTCGTTCTTAAATATTTACAATTACGCGTCTATTATATAATGACAAATAAATGCGAGAAAGTAGCATGGAATGGACAGAGAAATACCGACCAAAGAAGTTAACAGGAGTTGTGGGCAATGAAGAAGCGATAGACGAGTTAAAAAAATGGGCTGAGGGAGTCCACAAAGTAAAATCGAAGAAAGCTGTTATTCTTCACGGACCTCCTGGCTGTGGAAAGACATCCGCAGCACATGCCCTTTCTTTTGAAAAAGGCTGGGAAGTCATAGAGCTAAACGCATCCGACAAAAGAAGTGCAGGAGTGATAAAAAGCATTGTGGGACCGGCTTCTACAAGCAATACATTTAGCAAGACGCCAAGATTGATCATTCTGGACGAAGCTGACAATCTTCATGGCAACGAAGACCGCGGTGGAACGAAGGCGATAACCGATATAGTGAAAAGAACGCCTCAGCCAATAATCCTTATTGCCAATGATAAACGCAAGATGGGGCAGGCGTTGCAGCGGAATTGCAAGGTAATCAGGTTCAAACGAATAGACGAGAAGATAATTTTTCGTGTGCTCAAAAGAATAAGTCGTGCTGAGGGCATAGAAGTGGAAGATAAAGCACTGCACGCATTGATAGAAAACGCAAACGGTGATTTGCGGTCTGTAATAAACGACTTGCATGCGATTTCTATATCAAAATTTGGTAAAATTAGCGAAGGCGATATAGCGACAGGGGAAAGAGACATTGAGATGGACATTTTTGAGGTATTGAGGAAGATTTTCGGTGTAGAGGGATACGAGCTGCAAGAGGCTCTTTCTTCTCTTTACAGTCTTGACAAGACGCCTGAGGAAAGCATACAATGGATATATAGCAATTTTTCGTATGAAAATGATAAAGAAAGCTTTTTGCATGGTTTGCATTACCTGAGCAGGGCAGATACGTTTTTAGGCAGAGTAAAACGGCGTGAGAATTACAAGTTCTGGAGGTATGCGTCCAGTTTAATGGCTTGTGGCGTGCTTTCTGCAAAAGAGATGCAGAATAGGAAAATAGAATTGAGAGGATGGCAAAGGCAAAAACGATATTTTCGTTCGCCGTGGCAACGAGTTCGAGTGCAGGGGCAAAGTGGCGAAGATAGGAAATACACGCCGATACGAGAAGAAATAGCGAAGAAAATAGCAGAATATTGTAAAGTGCCGTTGAGCTATGCTCGATTTTATGTTGTTCCTTTTTTGAAGTTTTTTTTCCGCGACAAGAAAAAGGCGGTGGATATTACGGCATCGCTGCGATTGGATGTCCCTCAAATAGCATTTTTAGTTAGCGATGCGGATGAAGACAGTGAAGAAAAAGCGAAGATGATATACCAGGATGCGTATGCAATACCTAAAGCGGTGAGAAAAGGGAAGGAAAAGGTAACGAGGGATAAAGCTGTGGTTAAAGCAGAAGTTGAAGAAAAAATAATAAAAACAAAGGAAGGTGAGGAGAAAGAAGCGAAAAATCAGAAAACATTGACTGATTTCTTTTGATTGTCGCTATTCTCTTTTTAAAAACTCTTTCACCATTTTTATCGCACATAAATCGCCGCATATTGAACAGGCATCACTTTCCGAAGGTTTGCTATTTCTTATTCTTCGTGCTTCCTCAGGGTTTATAGCGATTTCCAATTGCCTTTTCCAATCCAGGTTCTTTCTTGCGTGAGCCATTTCATCGTCCCAGTATCTTGCTCTCTCTCTTTGCCCTTCCTTTACGAGGTCAGCAGCATGCGCTGCTATTTTCGTTACTATCGTGCCTTCTTTTATGTCGTCCACAGATGGCAGTGCTAAATGCTCTGAAGGCGACACCATGCACAGGAAATCAGCACCGTACATTCCTGCAACCGCCCCTCCTATTGCACTCACAAAGTGGTCGTATCCCGGTGCGACATCAGTAACGAGGGGTCCTAAGAGATAAAGTGGCGCAAAATCAGTTATATGTTTTATCGTCTTCACGGATGCCTCTATTTCATCCAGTGGCACATGTCCAGGACCCTCAATCATTGCCTGGACGCCTTCCTCCCTTGCCTGCTTTACAAGCTCACCAAGAATGATTGTTTCCATGTATTTTACACGGTCGGAAGCATCGGAAATACAGCCTGGACGCATCCCATCACCTAAGCTAAGCGTTAAGTCGTATTCTTTTGCTATTTCCAGAAGATAATCATATTCTTTGTAAAACGGATTTTCTTGCTCATTGTGAATCATCCATGCAATGAGGAAAGCGCCACCACGACTAACAACATCTAAGATGCGCTCGCTCCTCCTCAGTCTCTGCAGCGAATTCAGATTCACACCCGCATGAATGGTAACAAAGTCAATGCCGTCTTTTGCATGCTTCCTTACTGCATTGAACATATCATCTGAACTCATGTCCACCACAGCCCTTTCTCCTGCTTTTCCTAAAGCTGCCTGGTAGATCGGCACCGTCCCGACTGGCACATCTACTTCTTTCAAAATTGCCCTTCGTATTTCATCGAGGTTGCCACCCGTAGAGAGATCCATTAATGTATCTGCACCATATTTTACCGCAATTTTTGCCTTCTTTACTTCTTCCTCTAAATTGGCATAATCCTTTGATGCCCCCACATTCACGTTCACTTTCGTGCTCGTCCGTTCACCAATTGCTTTTAGCACGAAGTCTCTATTCTCTGCATCATCTATTCTTTTTGCATTTCTCGGAATTACAACTCTACCGGTTTCGAGAAGTCTTCGCAGTTTGCCCATGCTGAGTCCTTCAGCTACGGAAACTTTCTTCAATTCCTTCTCTTCCTGGTTGATGGCAAGAGAATTAGCGTTCATTTTTTATCGTATATAACGTATAACTTCCTTCTATTTAAGACACGGATTTACACTGATTTTTTCTTTCTTTTGGTGGGTTTTGGGTGGACTATTTTTAACGGTTTTTTCATCATATTTTTTGGTAAAGCTTTTTGCTTGCAAAAAGGTTTGTGTTAATCTGCGTTAATCTTGTCAACGATTTATTTTTTCTTGTTCAGAGCAAAGCTCTTAAACCCTCAACCCTCCAAGAATAGCGATAAACAATGCCGCTGCTATTATATCCGCAGTAGATCCAGGATTTATTCCCTCTCCTATTAACTCACTATCAAATTCCTCCATCTCTTTAAGCACATATCCTCTCCTTACAATCTCTTTTGCCCTTTCAAGCACGTATTTACTCTTCTCAGCTCCGAACTTCATTTTAACAAATGTATCCTCCTCCTCTGAAAGCAATTTCAGATAAGTATGTGTTATGGCATCGTTTATACTCTTTTTCCTTGCAAAATCCCTTAATAGCGATGCATATCTAAAGGTTTTATCAAACCCACCTACCAATTCACGTGAAATCAAATCATATGGTGCAGAGATTGTAAGTGTCTCATACAAAGACAGTTTCTTTTCCATTATTTCTTTTACCGAAGCCTCATCCATTACATCAAGCTCTGGCACATCTGTCCTCACTTTTACTTTTGCCTTCGGAAACGCACGATAAACTTCTACTGCATCATCTACGCTGGTGTTCAGCATGATCTCCTTCGCTTTCTGCCTTAACCCCTCATGGTCATTGCTTTCGCAAGCTCCCGCAGCCATTGCTAAGGGAATCAGCAAAAGTAGTGCGCCGAAATGTGTATTTCCTCCACTTTGCCACTCCATGCTTTCTTCTACTCCTCTTCTTATCAATTCTCCTACTCCTTTCCCTCTCGAAGTCGCTTCTCTCAAAACCGGGTACACGGCAACCGAAGATGCGAGAAAATGCTCATAACGTGTGTTCTTGAAATCGTGCGTTCGACCTACGTTACCGGGTTTGGGATATGCAGATACTTCCAGGAGCAAAGCCAATTGCGCACTTCTCGCTACGTATTCCTCGTTCATTGTCCAGATGTTATTCTATATATACGTAAGTAAACATTGAAACTACACAGTATCTCTTCTGGTAGTTTTTGCTCTTTGCAGCCACAAAATCCCGAAAACCAGAACTGCGGAAACAACTGCCAACACATAAGCGCCAACACCGACTGCCAGCCCTACCGCACCCACGCACCAAAGACTCGCGGCAGTTGTTATTCCTTGAACATGACCTTTTTCCGCGATTATAGAGCCCGCACCAATGAACCCGATTCCCGCAACAATACCGGCAGCTATCCTTGCGGGGTCCACATCGAAATGCTGAATTGATATTACCGTGAATAAACATGCCCCAAGCGAAACAAGTGCATGCGTTCTTAAGCCTGCCGGCCTGTGCGATATCTCCCTTTCCACTCCTACCAGTATGCCAAGCACCACTGCCATCAGCAGCCTTACGATCATCTCAATCTCAACGGGTATCATATCTTGCAAATTAAATTAATACTTACGTTTTTCTTTTATTTTTGTGCTTATCACATCGTATTCATCGTATATACTCCCCACTATCTCTTCCAAAAGGTCTTCTAAACTAACCAAACCTTTTGTCCTCCCCGCCGCATCCACTACAATGACGATGTGGAACTTACCGCGCTGGAATTCCTCGAGAAGATCATCCACCCTTTTTGTCTCGATGACAAAATGAGGAGTTTTCATCAGCTCTTTTAGCGAAACGTTGGCTTCCTTCGTATTTGCATTCGTTTTTATCAACAAATCCTTGGCATATAAAACACCCACGATGTTATCTTTTGAGCCTTTAAAAACAGGAATTCTTGAGTATCCGCTCTTTCTTATTAATTCCACAGCGGAATCCACGGTTTTATTGACTTCCAAGCAAACCATCTCCTCCTTTGATGTCATTACGTGCTTCACCACGGTTTCGTCAAGCTTTAACACACCTATCATCATCTCCTTTTCGTCCTCTTCAATTGCTCCCTCCTCCTCCCCTATGTCCAGCATCGACTCCACTTCCTCTTCTGTCATTAACCGCTTCGGATGCCGTTTTAAACCTAACAGCTTCTCAAAAGCACCCGTAATCACGGAAGCAGCTTTTATAAGCGGTTGGAAAACGGAAGTCAAAACCCCCAGGGGCTTGGAAATGAGAATAGAAATCCTTTCCGCATGGTGAACTGCAATCGTCTTGGGCATGATTTCTGCAAACGTGAGGATTAAAAGGGTCATCACCCCGGTTGCAATGCCAACGCCATAACTACCAAAGAAGTCTATTGCGATAGAGGTAGCTATTGCTGCGGCTGCAACATTTACTATGTTATTCCCAATAAGCACGGTTGTGAGTATAGCTTCAGGCTCGTTTGCCAATTTATCAATTGTCTCTGCTCCTTTCACGCCACGCTTCAACAAAGCTCTCGCTCTTATTTTACCTATTCCAATCAGAGCGGTTTCAGAGCCGGAGAAGAATCCGGATAAAAGCAACAGTACAAATAGGAGTAAAAGTTTCGCAATAAGCCATTCAGACACCTTTTTTCTTTTTCCCCCCCCATTATTATAATATATAGCATAGGTATTTAAAAAGCTTGAATTTGTAAATAATTACAAAAGCTTTTGCACTATTTTTTTCACATAGTCATCAGCCTTCAGGTCCACCGTCTCGAACTCCGAGAACTTTTTTATCACGTGTTCTTCTATCTTTCCAAGTCCTTTTTCATTCCGAGCTTCCACTCTCAGAATTATTACAGGAGAAGTGTTTGAGCGACGCACAAGCGCCCAGCCGTTCTCCTTCACAAACTCTACCTTCACGCCGTCTATGTCGTTACCCTGCGGGTCAGTTCTTCTTCTGTATTTCTCCGGGTTATTTGCAGCAAGCTCACGGTAATAATTCTCCACAACATCGCAAACCCGCTCCTTCTCTTCATCGCTAACCACGGGTATCCTTATCTCCGGCGTGTTCACGTATCGTTTCAAAAAGTCCGCAAGCATTTCGTCAACCACATTCGTTTTTTTGCGGTGTAATAATTCCGCGGCGGTAAGCAGTAAAAGCTCGGAAAATGCGAATACCGCATCGTCAGCACGATTGTTTTTCGCGAAGTACATATGCCCTGACATCTCACCGCCTGCAACTGCATTAATTTCTTCCATCTTCGCCTTTATGAATGAAAATCCCGTCTTCCACTCCACGGGCACGCCTTCATTCTCAACGATTATCTCCCGTATCGCATCTGAGCATTTCGTATCATAGACAATCTTCGCATTAGGATGTTCTTTTAGAATGTGCTTGCAGAGCAGTGCCAGAATTTGTTCGCCGATTATCAGCTTCCCCCCAGGAGATACTGCACCTGCTCGGTCGCCGTCACAGTCGGAGGACAGCCCGATATGAGCTTTTTTACGAACCACTTCGGCATGCAAATCCGTCAAGAATCTCGGTATTGTTGGGTCGGGGAGGTGATGCGGGAAATTACCATCTGGCGAGCAGTAAAGTTCGAATACTTCTGCACCCAAATCGCGGAAGATTGATGGCGCAATTATTCCAGTAGTTCCGTTTCCAGCATCATAAACGATTTTTAAACCGCTTAACGGCTTTGTGCTGCCTTCAGGTAACTTCGCAATCTCTTGCATAGCGGTAGAAATTGCCTTTCGTAATGAAATCTTTCCTGAAAGGGCGTTTAATGCCAGTTCTTCCCATCTGTCCTGCAAAATAACGTTCGCAAATATCATAGAATGGTAATCCTTAAGAACCTCCACTTCTTCGTGTTCGCCTTTAACAGTGCTGGTAAAGAACAGGGAACCCGTTTTAAGCGTAGCTTCAAGCTTCTGTGCCGTTTGAAACATCTCGCTTATTTGTGTCTCCGTGGTGCTTTCCGAACCAACGCATAGCTTGAAACCGTTCCATTCCTTGCCGAGATGGCTGCCCGTGACTTCAACACCGCCATCTGCATTGAACAGCCATGTAGCGAAATACATCATTGGAGTAGAACTTACCTTTTCCGCAGGTGCAATGTCTATGACATGGACGCCTCTACTTAGCATAGCTTCGGCAAATGCGGTTTTTAGCCGCGGCGAGCTATTTCTGACGTCTTTACCAACTATGACTTTTAGCTCCAGGGGTTCCTTGCGGCGGTGCTTCCGCAGTAGCTCTACGTAAGCTAAAGCGGCAAAAGTGCAAGAGTCATCACTGAGCTGGAAGTTCGGATGTCCCTCATCGGCAATGCCCCTTATATCGTTCGCACGATATGTGGTTTTGTCTATTGTCATGTTAACACTTAGTTTTTAGCGCTATTGACTTGTAAAGTAATTTACCAGCGGTATCTACTCTTTCCGATAACAATTATTTCCACTGAACGATTCATCATTGTCACCGTTGTGCGCACTTCTTATTTCTGTCATTCTTCTTCTCTTGTAACTAACAATACTATACATAAAAAAAATAAAAAGTTAAAAGTGTGTGATGAATTAGAATACTTTTCTAAGGAAATGCGATTAAAAGAAGTGAAAAGCATTAGAATAGGTGAGTGTGGGACTCCGCTCCTACCACCCCAAAAACCCTGTAAGGGTTTACCCGCAAACCATGTAAAGGCTTATATGAGCGTAGATGAACTTGTAAAAGAGTTAAGAGGCTGCGCCTTCGGAGCAGGTAGATTAGCAACGGCAGTGGACATATACGAAGAAATGCTGACGGAAGAAACGACAAAATTCATCGGCATTGCCGGTGCTCTGGTCCCTGCGGGAATGCGAAATGTGATGGCAGAGATGGTGAGAGAGCGAGAAGTGGACGTAGTGGTGACGACTGGTGCAAACCTCGTGCATGACATTATAGAAGCTCTTGGCGACCATCACTATAAAATAGGCGCTCTAAGTGCAAGTGCAGATAAAAATGCAGAGTCAGAAACGGAGGCACCGATAGACGACGTATGGCTAAGAGAACATGGGTTGGAGAGAATATACGATGTGGTCGTGCATGAAGACGCATTCGCAAGGTTAGAGGCTTTTTTAAGAACGGTTTTTGATACGCTCGATTGCGAGAACCATGATAGGAGTTACAGTATAAGAGAGCTGACAAAAGCGATAGGAGAAAACCTTTCGGACCGCGGTTCTATACTGAGAGCCGCCGTGGATAGCGATGTTCCCGTATTCTGTCCTGCGATTGCAGATTCTATGATTGGACTCCACGCATGGATATATAAACAAACATGTCCCTTGAAGGTGGATGCATTCAGCGATATGAAAGAATTGGTGGATATTTTCTGCGAGGCGAACCGCACGGGTGCGATAATACTCGGTGGCGGTGTGCCAAAGAACTTTATATTCCAGACTGCGTTGATTGCGCCACGCGAGCAAGAGGGTTTCGATTACGCTATTCAGATAACTACCGATACGCCAGAGAACGGCGGATTGAGCGGTGCAACGTTAGAAGAGGCGAAATCATGGGGTAAAGTAGGTGCGAAAGCGAAAGCAGTTACCGTTTATTGTGATGCTACAATTGCATTGCCGGTAATTATAGCGGCGGTGCGAGAGAGGATGCAACGCTTTAGACGGTGACTTCAGCTAATAAATTATTCTTCTCATTACTACTAAATTACCTTATCAGGATATAACTCTTTCGCTGCTGATAAAACTTCCTCTATTTCTCTTCCCTCTACCATTTCCGCCCCTATCTCTTCCTTATTCAACATGAACGGCTCATCCAGTATTATTTTCGCTTCATTAAGCACCATCGTTGACCAGCTAACACTTCTCACATGCGACCCATACCTTCTCAACATTTCAACCTTGAAAAATTCCCTCGTCTGTTCAGGTGCATTACTCAATGCGTATTTTACTCTATCTGACAAAGAAGACCAATCAACTTCCGGCAATTCTTTCTTTGCGAACGCCCGCGACTCCTCTGGATTGAAAAGGCAACTGCCCTTTATACTTTCCTCTCTATCATCGAGGTAATACCTCACGCTTTCGTCCAGCAATGCATACTGATTACAGATGCTTATTCCTTCGGCGGCGCTTTTTGGCTCATAATTCACAAGCAATGCCAACTTCGTCACCCAATCAATACCATCCACGTATTCCTCCATTCGCCGAGCTTCCAGCTTCTCTATCACCTCCTTCAAACATCTTTTCCCTATTTCATCCCACTTCCCTTCTTCCCCCATCTCTTCATACATCTTCTCTATTGCGTCGAAATAAAATAGGAGAATGGAAACAGCGTCTGTGGACTCACCGTTCTTCAATTTTATCTTCCACTCACATTCCTGTGTATCCATTGATATTTTCTTAAATGCACTCACAGGGTCCTCTATCTCCGGTGCATCATCCAGGTAACCCGATTCGAATGCACAAATTACCATCGCCTGTGCGATGTCACGCAAGAAAATTGCGTATTCAGAACGAAGCGCCTCGTAATGTATATCGTGCAGTCGCCAGTATTGATGTGCAGCATGCGGCTGGTCTCTCGTGTTCAAGATACCTCTCTCAACGGTGGTTGAAAGAGAAGACTTCTGAACAACAAACATCGCTCTTGGCGAAATAACGAACTTCACTCCCTCTTTACCAACGAAGCTTCCTGAAACAACATCACCTGAGCCGGTGAACAATATTCTTGTAACAACCCAGGGTATTAGTGCTTTTTCTACACGACTCCAATCCTTACACGCTTCTCTTTTGGTTATTATGTTCCCATGCGTAGCATAAGTATTCGTTTTTATTTTTTTCCCTTTTCCTATACTTATGCTACTGCCGGTAGCACCAGCATGACTGAAGAAATTGGCGACATTGTTCTTATGAATAGTTACTTTTTTCTTTAACGCCAGACTCGCCTCTCTTGACCCTACCAAAGCATATATATCTGATGCTTTATCGTATGCCACGGCATCAAAGGGGTTATTGTAAGAAGGCGTTGATATTTCAAGATGGCCCATATCGTTATAAATCCGGCAACCGTTATCACCAAACGAAGACGCTATTCTGGATTCATGCACCTCCTGCGATATTTCGGTAACTGTGTCCCACTTCACATCGCGTGAAAATCTTCTTCTTTTTAAACCTTGAATCGCGGCATTAACGAGCAAAGAAGGATTTAAAGTCGCTTTTGCACTCACTGGATATTCCTGCTCTACCCCTCTTATCTTATTTTCTGTTTCTGTCACTTCCCTCTCTCCTTTATAAATTATAAATACGTCATCTGTACCTACACCCTACCCTTTCCTGATTCCTTGCATATACTTCAAACCCCGGAATAATCACTCTTACAACAGGAATTCCTATCTCCTCTCTCGTTAAATCCACCACTATCACCTGGTTCACCACCTGCCTCAATTTTTCAAGTGCTACCTCTATATCACCATCTATTGTATCAGTCGCCAGGTCGGGAAGTTCATCCAACCTCACTTTTTCTTCTTCACCTTTGTCTTTGCCCTTATCCTTGTCTTCAAACCAATGCCTATTTCTCTTCTTTATCCCCTCGTAACTCATTACTCTCGCCAATGTCGCCTTCACAGCATCCCTCTTCGCACTCTCTATTTGCATAAGCCGGGATTGCGCAGCTTCTGTTATCGCCCTTATCGTTGCTATTCTTGGGTCACTGTGCGCCCCTGCACCATAAACAAGCAAGGAGCCATCCTTTGATTCATCGTCTAAAGCCAACGCAACGGTCGTAAATCCCGTATCCGAGGGGATATACCAGAAATGTGGAACAATACCAGCAGATTCAAATCTCTCTTTTAACTCAAATATCCTTCCATCGTCCTCACCAACTTCTATTTGTTTACCCGCGTTCTTCTTCAACTCCACATAACTTAATGCGTCTCGCTCTATTACCTCTGTTATTCCGTGAAAGATAGCTTCCTCAAGGTTATTCCCTGACGCTATACCGTTAGTGTCACTTCTAAACAGCCTACCTCCTCTGTTCGAGACGTATGGATGAAATACCGCATTCGCCGGGACAAAAATCTCCTCCTCTCTTAAAAGGTCATAACCCTTACACCACTCTAATTTCGAACTCGGACCGATGGTGGAAAGCTTGCTCAATATAAGTGAAACGGGATCCACTTTTTCTCTTTCTTCTCCCCCGTTTCTATTCTCATCGTAGGATTCAACCAAAAATTTCGCCTTATCTTCATCTTTTATTTCTGCGGAATACCGTTCTATCGCTTCCATGATTACCGATACTCTTGCTTGTTCTCTCGTAAGCCCTTTTCCCGTATAAACCGAAACAGCCCCTTCTTTAGCGCCCGGTCTGCTCGCAGAATAGATAGGTATATTGAGCTTATCAAGTGACGTAATATCTTCCATTCTTGTTATCCCTACTATTTCTTTCAGCTCCTCTACCTTTTCCAGAGTCTCCTTGGGGATCAAAGCGCGATGTGTATCAAAGAAATACCTTTTTGGCGTTCGTTTGAGCCGTATTTTCATCTTATTCATCACTATTTATATAAACCGAAGAACAATTAAATTATAATTAAACAAATGGTAGAAGAAAAGAAGAAAAAAAATTGGATGGAAATAGAAGCAGAAAAGGCTGATAGAGAAGAAGGAGGAAGAAAAGCAAAGATATTCGAACATGCAAAGTGTGCAAAATGTGGTAAAGAAGTGGAAGAAGGAGATTACATAGCGAGTCGAGGTAGAATCCTTTGCTCAGAGTGTTACGAAGCCGAACTGGAAACGGAAATAGACATGGGTGCTGCGGAAGGCACTGGAGCAGGTTGAGGTAAGAGGAAAGTAAAGATGGAAGAGAAAAAATACGAGTTACCCATCCCGCGGGCTATAGCTACTGGTATAATATTTGAGGCGGCAGAGAAGTTCGGGTTGGAAGTGGACCAGGAGAAACCACCCGAAGATGCTTTTGATGCAAGAACCGATTTACCAATCAAGGATTACGTGCCCCGGATAATACTACGGGGAGATTCGCCAGAAACGTTGCTGGCAGCAAAAGAATACATACACAAGAAGCATGAGGAATGGATAACGGGTTTAGAAGAGAGGCGTAAGGGGAGAATGGAGCAAATCCAGAGGAAATTTCGAAAATAAATCACATATACCGACACAAAAAGTTCCTCATCTCCTTTATCATAAACTTTTCATCGCTCATCTTAACCTTTTCAGCAATTAACTTTAATACATAGCCGTTTTGCGGTTCCTCTGCTACTACATTCCCCCTGGCTCTAACTGGCATTGCAAACAAAATACCCGCTTCTTTTTCTTTTTCTCGTAATTCCAGAAATACCGCTCCTGTACCATCGTCTAAGAGCATCTTTTTTCTATTTTCTTTCCCGATCGGCGATACAGACACTATATCTCCTTCTAATATCACATCAAATGCACCTTCACAACTGACTATTTCTTCTATTGCCCTTTTTTTAGGCTTCATCAACTCAGTCCAACCGGGAAAATCAATTTCTTCTTCAATTACGCTTACACTCGTGTTTCTCCCTATATACAACGTAGCCAGTCCGTTCCAGCTCTTCATGTAGGCATTCCCGATTTGCACTACCTTGTCCTTTCTAAGCTCTTCCCGCTCTTCCCAAGAAAAGAAGGGGATTTTTGCAGTGTAGTCTGCAAGTATTCCGTTAAGAATAACCTTTTCTTTCCCTCCTTTCGTCTTTATCCCCTTTCTTGATACCTCCAGGACCCGGCATACGCTGTTTATTTCTGATTCGCCGTGCTTCAAGGACCAAAGTTCTCTGTTTCGGCTGTCTGAAGGCACAAAAGAGAAGAAACCGTGTTTTTTATATTCTCGTTGCATAGTTAACTCACTTTCTTTTTAGTAAGCTACAAGAAGCTGCGCTAAGAAAAATACTTTTTGTTTTTAATTTTAATTTGGATATCTGCATTCTCTCGTTGTCAAAAGTTCCAACTTCTCCACCCCGCAATAAAGGGACTATCCTATAATTACTTTTACCACTAAAATTTTTGCTTTTTTGAAATTTAAAGCTTTATTTGCTTTTTTTTCTTTCGATTTTGAATTTATGGGATAAGCTCTAAATTAGGGTGCATCATTGCGGTTGATTTGACCTATCCCCCTCAAATCTTCTTAGTAATAGATTATCCCTAAATTTTCTTATGCATCGCTTTTATGGGATCAACTTATAATCATAGAATAAGAGGGATGAAGATTGAGATTCATTGGAAGCGGTCTGACATCGAACATATAGCAAAGCACGGAGTGAGGGCAGAGGAGGTGGAGGAAGTGTTAAGAGATAAAGAGAAGAGGTAAATTGTAAATATGGTAAAATTTGAGGATAGAAGGGTTAAAGAAGTAGAGATAAAGGATGTAGAAAATCTATTAAACGCACCTTTGAATGAGATACAGATAATCAAGGGAGGTCTCACAGTGGAATCCAATCTATCAGAGCTTGTTGAAGAGGCTGACCTCGATACGAAAATCCTGATCATGGGAAATGA
>Ga0209986_10002714_pt1 | contig 15980 bp, 10 predicted proteins | sample BlataG_FD_183168 | JGI IMG/M metagenome (GOLD analysis project Ga0209986, IMG submission 183168) | Deep subsurface microbial communities from Black Sea to uncover new lineages of life (NeLLi) - Black_00105 metaG (SPAdes) (version 2) | ecosystem: Environmental > Aquatic > Marine > Oceanic >...
CATACCCTTTCTATCCTTATATCTTTCAAGTTGCCTCTTTCTCGCCATATTAACCCTTTTCCTTATCACCACACTTTTCTCTCCAGATGAACGTTCTTTAAGCTCATCGTATGTGAGGGCTGGCACCTCTATATGTATATCTATCCTGTCCAGGAGGGGTCCTGATATCTTTGAAACATACTTTTGAATCATCCCCGGTGTGCAGGTGCAGTTGTGGTGTGGATCTCCAAAGTACCCACAAGGGCAGGGATTCATTGCAGCCACAAGCATAAACCTTGACGGGAATGTCAGTGATATAGCTGCCCTTGATATTGTGACCTTTTCATCCTCTATTGGTTGTCTCATAACCTCCAGCACATTCTTGTTAAATTCAGGCAGTTCGTCAAGGAAAAGTACACCATTGTGTGCCAACGAGACCTCTCCTGGTCTTGGGTGCTGTCCACCGCCAATGAGACCCGCATCCGATACCGTATGATGTGGGCTTCTGAATGGCCTTGTAGCAACTATTGCCTTTCCCCCAAGAAGCCCCACAACCGAGTGTATCTTTGTTGTCTCAAGTGCCTCTGGAAGTGTGAGTTCCGGTAATATTGTAGGCAGTCTCCTTGCAAGCATTGTCTTGCCAGAGCCGGGTGGGCCAATCATCAACAGGTTGTGTCCTCCTGCTGCAGCAACTTCAAGGGCACGCTTTGCACCTTCCTGCCCCTTTACATCTGAAAAGTCCTCTATATACTGCGATGCCTCCTCCCACACCTCGTCAAGGTTTACTCGACAGGGTTGAATCTCTATTTCATCGTTCAAGAATTGAACAGCCTCCCTCAGTGACTTTACTGGATAGACATCAATATCCTGAGTTATAGCTGCCTCTCTTGCATTCTCCTCTGGCAGAAGCATCTTTGTGAAGTTATTCTCCTTGCAGGAAAGAGCTATGGGAAGCGCACCTCGTATCCCCCTCAATGTGCCATCAAGAGAGAGTTCTCCTGCTATTATGGTTTCTTCGAGTTTATCCTTCTTTACTGTGCCATTCGCAGCGAGAATGCCAAGTGCAATAGGAAGATCAAATCCTGAGCCTTCTTTCTTCATATCCGCAGGGGCAAGGTTCACGGTTATTCTCTTCAGTGGGACTTCAAATCCTGAGTTCTTTATAGCAGTCCCCACCCTGTCTTTTGCCTCTTTCACCGCTGCATCTGGCAGACCGACGGTTGAGAATGTAGGAATACCCCTTGCAAGGTCAACCTCTACCAGAACAAGGTATGCATCTATTCCCAGAACTGCTTCGGAATTTATACTTGCTACCATAATCACAGATTTAGATTGTAGTATTATTTACCACAAAGGCACAAAGACACTAAGATTACAAGATTGAAAGATAAAGGATAAATGCTAATTGCTAATTTTAGTGACCTAATTTACCCTCTTTGTCTATCCGTCCCCGCTAACAACGGGGCGCTCAATTTATGTACCCTTTTTGCTTCACCAGGCAGAAAACCTGCTATAGTCCCACTCTCTGTCCTTATTATAATCTCTCCATCTTCGCCCAAGTTAATAAATTCACCTCTTACAATCCCGTTCTCAGTTTCTATCTCAACATATCTATCTATAAAAGACAGGTATTCTCTCACACAATCCATTATGTTTTCCCTCGTTAGGTTACTCTCGAAAATAGAAAGAAATGAGGAGAGTATTGCCTCTCTACTGGCTGGTATTCCAGTTTCTATCCTTACAGATGTCGCATTCTCAAGGAGAAGCACAGTTTCATTGATATTCATTCCGACTCCAATAATTGCAAGATTCCTCTCTGTCTCAATCAGTATTCCGCATATCTTTCTGCCATTCACTACAATGTCATTGGGCCATTCAATCTCCGCACGAAGTCCACATTCTTCTTCAAGTGTTTCAGTAACAGACAACGCAGTCCTCATAGACAGAAGCGGAATCTTCTCTGTAATGAAAGAAAATATGAGTGATTCGCCCATACGAGAAGACCATACCCTTCTAAACCTTCCTCTCCCTCTATATTGCTCATCCGCTACAATTACATATCCTGGCCTTCCTACTCCATTTTTGATGAGCTCTTTAGCACGGTCCTGTGTGGATGGTAGTCTCTCATAGAAGAGAAACTTATCCTTTGTAAAGAGACCGCTTCCATATACCCTATCTACATCCATTATTAAATTAAAATGTAAAAATCAAATAGTAAAAATACAGATTAAAATTTAAAATGAAAAACTTTAGCCTTAAAGAAAAGAGGGTATAGACGATTCATTTGGGTATCATTTAGTCTCCAGTCTTTAGTCAGCTGCAAAATTTTTGATATTTGATATTTGATTTTTAATTTTATTTATATTCTATCACCTTTATCTCAATATTTCCAACAAGGTCCATTATCTTTGCCCAATCTTTGAGTCCACCCTCTTCAAGTGTAATATGTGTGGCGTCTGCTATTATCTGATTGAATGTCGGATCCACCTCAATCCATTTTCCTACCCATACTTTATTCCAGGCATGGTAATAAAAATATCCATCCATCAGGACCAGACCTACACATATATCCGCAGGAATCCCTGCCGCTCTTGAAAGGGCACAGAAAAGGACAGCGTGTTCATTACAATCACCTTTGAGGGTTTCAAGAACATCCAGAGCACTTGGGATTGTTGCAGATGGAAAATCTTTCACATTCTGCGATGTCCAGTTCACGAGTTCTTTTACCTTTTCCCAATTATTTCTTGTGCCCCTTATTATTCTTGCAGATTTGTTTCTTATTCTCCTGTCATCCACCTGAATAAGTGGAGTGTCTTCAAGGTATCTCTTTAGCTCTTCAGGAACCGGCCGAGGCTTGACTTTACTGCACCCGGAGCCTGGTGGAGATCTCGGTATCAACTTCTCATCTGGGCCAATACTTTTCACTGTGAGTGTATCACCTGAGAGTTCCTGCCTTTCTGTCTTTTTGAATCTTCCCTTCACAATTGCCTTGAGATAAATTACATTCCTCGAATTTTTTACCTCCATACCAGCGGGTATGGCAAACATTGTGAGTATCTCTGGAGATGTCTCTCCAAACTCCAATGCCTTTTTCTTATCTTCCTTGACTATTAGAACACCCATTGGTTCTTCCGACCGCAATACCTCCCCATTTTTTCCCACCCAGGTTGTTGATTTCGCCCCCAGCAATTCTGTCTCGATCTTTATAGAATCACCTGTCTCCTTTATTATACTTACCTTTGCCTGATTAACTGCAAATATGGTGGGGTCAAATACAGAAAGCAAGAGATTCTTTCTTAAAGTAGAGACAAGAAAAGGGATTGACTGGGACACATATACATCCCCATCAAGTTTTATTCTCTCGCTTCTCTCTCTATTTCCTGTCTTCACGCTGTATATAAGTTCTCGCTCTTTTATCTCTCCGTTAGATGAGATTTTCTGTGTCTCTGATTCGAGTTTGAATGAGAAATTTTTGAGTTTGTATTCCTTATCAATTTCATACACCGACGATGTCTCCATACTTCTTTCTGCCCCCATCATACCAAGCCTCATAAACATTACCTCCTTTAAAATATACCCGCTTTCTGTAGGTTTCATATCTATCATTGTATAACCTATCTTCTCGCCTCCAAGATACATTCCCGAAAAGTACGGTGCCATTATCATAAACTGTAAAACCAAAGACATCGTTTTTTTCCTTTTCCAGCCACGGATTGCACGGATAAGATTAAATCCATACGAAAAAGATTAAATAAATTAAATCTGTGGGAATCCGTGGCTCTCTATCTATTTACTCCGCACTGTTCACAATAATTGCAAAATCAGGGCACTTGTATTCACAAATAAGGCATCCCGTGCAGTCATCTTCTTTTACTGGCTCTGCCATCCTGTCTTTTCCTATTGCAAGGACATTACGAGGACAGAAGGCAACACAGAGCTCGCATCCCTTACACCAATCTTTATTTATTTTAATAGTATATTTTTTCATAATAGCAATTTAAAGAAGTTCCTTAAAAAGAGCGCCTACCTCCTCGGGTTCGGATGCAACCCTAATCCCTACGCTCTCAAACTTCTCTATCTTCTCCTTTGCAGTTCCAGCCCCTCCAGATATTATTGCACCAGCATGCCCCATCCGCTTGCCGGGAGGTGCAGTCTTTCCTGCCACAAAGGCGACAACAGGCTTACCTATATTATCTCTTATAAAATCCGCCGCATCCTCCTCATCATGTCCTCCAATCTCTCCGACCAAAAGAATTGCTTCTGTCTCAGAGTCTTCTTCAAATAGTTTAAGACAGTCTATAAACTTGAGCCCAAGCAAGGAATCTCCACCTATACCTATGCAGGTTGACTCTCCAAATCCCGACTTTGTTATATGCGAAACGAGTTCATATGTGAGGGTTCCACTCCTTGATATAACTCCGATACTACCCTTTTTAAAAATATTTGAGGGGAGAATACCCACCTTGCTCTTGCCCGGGGATATAAGCCCAGGAGAATTTGGGCCTATAAGCATAACCCCCCTTTCTCTGTAAAACTTTAATACCCTTGACATGTCAAGCACGGGTATACCTTCGCTTATGCACACAACAAGCTTTACTCCTGAATCTCCTGCCTCGAAGAGGGCATCTACCGCAAATTTTGCGGGAACAAATATTATGCTTGTATTCGCCCCTTCTTTCTTTGCAGCATCTTTTACCATATCATATACAGGAATACCCAGGAAGTTTGTTCCTCCTTTACCGGGTGTCACTCCACATACTACCTTCGTACCATATTCAACCATTTTCTCTGTATGAAATGAACCATCCCTTCCAGTTATCCCCTGGACACATACCCGTGTCTCTTCGTTAATAAGGATACTCAGATAACCTCCCTCTGGAAATCAGAAATCACAAATCTCAAATTACAAATTTCAAACAAATCCAAAATTCAAAACCTACTCACTCTTTACCAAAATAGAATTAAAAATCTTAATGAACTCTGAAGACTCCTGGATAAGAAATTTACCTTCGCTATCCTCCATTAATTTATTAGTTTCTACAATCAACCTGATCCAATAACAACTTTCCTTTGATTCCTTACGACATATTTTTATCCTCATTTTAAAGTCCTTCTTGCTTAGCGAACTGAAAAGTTCTCTCTTCTAAATCATAGCTTTTGTTTGGATTTTTGTTCATTGGGATTTGGATATTGTCTGTTATTTGGTGCTTGTGATTTAGAATTTTTTACATAATCTATTGCCCTTACTGCTCCCTTCTTCATAGATGCAACAGCAACTATTGGGGAATCCTTAAGTATCTCCTTTGCCTTATCATCGTTTGTCCCTGTGAGTCTTGCCACCATAGGAAGTTCTATCTTCATCTTCGTTGTAGCTTGAACTATACCCTTTGCAACATCATCACACCTTGTAATACCACCAAAGATATTAAAAAATATTACCCTTACATTCCTATCTGTAAGAAGGATGGAAAGTGCCTTCTCCACCTTCTCGGGTGACGAACTACCACCAATGTCAAGAAAGTTTGCAGGTTCTCCACCATACTTCTTTATAAGGTCCATAGTTGCCATTGCAAGACCAGCACCATTGACAACACACCCTATATCCCCGGACAGAGGTATATACGAAAGACCCGCTTCCTTTGCTGTCAGTTCCTTCTCCTCTCCCGGATCAGGGTCTCTCAAGCTCTCAAGCTCAGGATGTTTTGAAATTGCATTATCGTCAAGTACTACCTTTGCATCTGTAACCCAGAGTTTTCCTGCTCTATCGAGTGCGAGTGGATTTATCTCAGCGATCTGGGCATCGCATTCTGCAAACAGTTTGTAAAGTGCCATTACTATATTTACACTCTGGAGTGCAAGTGTCTTGTCGTCAAAGAGTGAGAGTGTTATCTCCTTTGCCTGATGGGGAAGTAACCCATACACGGGGTCAACCCATAGCTTGGTTATTGCCTCAGGTTTCTCTCTCGCAACCTCTTCAATATCCATCCCCCCCTCTCTTGATGCCATAACGAGAGGAAACTTCTTATCCCTGTCCATTATTACCGCTAAATAGTATTCCTTTTTTATATCCACCGCCTTTGCTATCAATACCTTCTTCACAGGGAGGTTTTTAATCTTCATAGCAAGTATACTTGTGCCATAGTTCTTTACCTCATCAACTGTTTCTGCATACTTAACTCCACCTGCCTTTCCCCTTCCGCCTGTATGGACCTGCGCTTTCACCATAACAGAACCATTATACTCCTTTGCAATCTTTTCTGCCTCTTCTGGCGTTGTGGCAACCTTCCCCTCCTGGACAGGAAGACCATATCTCCTCATTATCTCCTTTGCCTGGTATTCATGCAGATTCATCTATTCTCCCATCAAGGAAAAAAGAAAATCAGACACAGATTAACACAGATTAACACAGAAAAAGAAAATATTCTTTGAAATAAAAAACATTTTGAAATAAATCAGTGCAATCAGTGTAAATCAGCGTCAAGAAAAGCAGCGGCAAGTTTATCTCATCTCTCCTGACATAAGTGCAACAATTCCCGGGAGTTTTTTGCCAGCAAGGAATTCAAGCGATGCACCTCCACCCGTTGATATGTGGGTAAAACCCTCTTTAAGACTGATTTTGTTTATTGCCAATGCTGTATCTCCCCCTCCTGCTATCACTATTACGCCTTTTTCTTTCGCATTCTTCAGGGCAAAGATAATTTCCTTCGTGCTATTTGAAAATCTGTTAATTTCAAATATACCAGGCGGGCCATTCCACAGAATAGTTTTTGCAGATCCTATCTCTCTTTTGTAACGTTCTATGGTTGAGGGTCCCGTATCAACTCCTATCCAGCCGTCGGGTATCTCCTCTACAACCTTCACTTCAGCATCTTCAGCAATCCTGTTCGCAACAATACAGTCGGATGGAAGTAACAATTTATCACCTGCCTTGTCCAGTATCCTCCTGGCAACATCCAGCTTGCCCTTCTCCAGTATAGAATTTCCCACTCCCTTGCCTAAACTCCGAAAAAAGGTATAAGTCATTCCACCACTTATTAGTAATTTATCACACTTCGGCAGAAGATTTTCTATCACATCTATCTTTGTTGATACCTTTGCTCCACCGAGTATTACTAAGAAGGGGTGTGGTGGTGATTCACATACCTTACTGAGCCACTTGATCTCCTTTTCCATCAAAAACCCGGGCATTTTTGTCTTTATATAATGCGTTACCCCTACTGTTGATGCATGCGCACGATGCGCTGTGGCGAAGGCATCATTCACATAAACATCGGCAGACCCTGCAAGTTTTCTTGCAAATTTTGGATCGTTCCCCTCCTCCTCTCTATAAAATCTTAGGTTTTCAAGAAAAATGGCTTCACCGTCTCTGAGACCTGCAATTGCATTTTCCACCTCGGGTCCGATACAATCAGGAATAAATTTAACAGGGCTTGAAATTAAAGAGGATAAGCGTTGAGCCACAGGTGCAAGACTCATATCCTTGACCTTTTCACCCTTTGGCCTTCCAAGATGGGAGATGATTATAAGCCTTCCCCCTTTATCAAGTATATACTTTATGGTTTCAAGTGATGCCTGAATTCTTGTATCATCGGCGATCTGGCCTTCCTTTAACGGAACATTGAAATCAACTCGCAGAAGAACCTTTTTACCTTTAAAATCAATATTTTTAAGCGACAACATAATTTCCCCTTAGATAACATTGTCAAAAGAATCAACCACTCCATACGGATCCTACGGAAGAGAACACAGAGCCAAAGAAATTCAAAAATGAGCCACGGATTTCACCGATTAGAAAAAAATTTAAATCTGTGGAATCTGTGCAATCTGTGGCTATAATTTTGATTTTTGATATTTAATATCTATTCTACAGCCTTTCACCTATATAATGAACAAGATCTACAACCCTTGATGCATATCCATATTCATTGTCATACCATGCGAGCACCTTTACGAGATTCCCAATTACCTTTGTTTCATACGGATCGAATATCATAGAGTGGGAGTTGCCTATAATATCACAGGAGACAACCTCATCTTTCAGATATTCAATATATCGCGGGTTTCTCTCGGATGCCCTTTTAAAGGCATCATTTACCTCTTCCTTCGATGTTTCCTTCTTTACGGTGCATACAAAATCCACAAGTGAGGCATCAATGGTTGGAACCCTGACAGAAATAGCGTCCAATGTTCCTTTCAATTCAGGGATAATTATCTCAATGGCCTTTGCTGCGCCTGTAGTAGTGGGAATTATAGAGTGAGCAGCGGCTCTCGCCCTTCTTAGGTCCTTGTGTGGCGCATCAATGAGTCTCTGGTCTGCTGTGTATGAATGGATTGTTGTCATAAATCCTCTCTCTATCCCGAATGTCTCATGCAATATCTTTACCATGGGTGCAAAACAGTTCGTAGTGCAGGATGCATTATCAATAACATCATGTTTCAATGGATCATAGATTCCCTCATTTACACCCATAACAACCGCACAATCAGCGGGTGTCCCCTTTGCGGGGGCAGTAATTATAACCTTTTTTGCACCTGCCTCAAGATGTAGAGCTGCCTTATCTCTCGAGCGGAACTTTCCTGTTGCCTCTATCACTACATCTGCTCCGAGGTCTTTCCATGGAAGTTTGTTAGGTTCTTTCTCCATAAATGTGGGAATTTTCTTCCCATCTATAACTATCGTCCCATCGCTTCCTTGTACATTCATATTAAGTACACCATAGGTAGAGTCATATTTAAATAGATGTGCCAGTATCTTTGCATCTACTATATCATTTATCCCCACAATCTCTATCCCTTTGTCCTTCATTGCAATTCTATTAACAAGTCTTCCTATCCGTCCGAAGCCATTTATTCCAATCTTTACTGCCATGCTACCCCCCTGTAATTATACCACAAGAAACTGTCAAATAGTGGTTCTTATTATAACATAAGTGGGTAGAAAAGTCAAGTAAAAAAACAAGCTATTGTGTCTGAACACCCAGCAGTTAATTTTCCCTTGACAAAGAGCAATTTTTATGGTATAATACATGCACATTTTATATAAGATTTTTAAAAAGCAAGGAGTACTAATGGCTGTCCCAAAGAGAAGAAACTCAAAGACCAGAGGGCGTAAGAGGAGAACGCACTGGAAGCAAAAAATGCCTCAACTAATAAGATGCCCGAACTGCCATCAACTTATACCTCCCCATACAGTATGTAGCAATTGTCATTACTATATGGGAAAGGAAAGAACTCTTTAGCAACAATATATCAAAGAGGGGAAATGTTGAGAAGTATAAACACTGGCGATATAAGAACAATAGGAATCTTCGGACAATCGTCCACAGGAAAGACTTCTCTTGGGGAGGCACTATTTTACCAGGCGAAGGTGACCAGAAGACTTGGAGCAGTAAATGACGGCACTTCAATTCTCTCTTCATCTCCACTGGAGGTGGAAAAAAAAATCACCATAAACCTCTCTATTGCTTCCTTTGATTATGAAGGGGCGTTTTTGAATATATTAGATACTCCGGGATACGACGATTTCTATGGCGAGGTTCTCAGCGGAATAAGAGCGTCAGATATTGCTATAATAGTTATAGATCCTTTGCAAGATCTGGGCATTGTCACAGAAAAGGCGTTCTCAGACATAAAAAAACATAATATTCCCCTTCTCTTCTATCTGTCGAAGATAAAAGAGAAAGAAGTGGATATAAATACCGCACTTTCAAGAATGGAATCAACCTTTGGGAATATTGTGCCTGTGACTATTGTTGAAGGAGACGATGTAAGCCAGGTTCTTGACAGTGATTCTCGTTATCACAAGGATCTGGTGGAAGCAATAGCAGAAACCGACGACGCACTATTGGAGAGATATCTCTCAGATGAAGAATTGAAACGGGATGAGTTAGAGGTAGCATTTTATAAAGGGTTGTCATGCGGGAAGATAATGCCGGTCTATATGGGAGATTCACTGACAGGAATTGGAATACAGACATTACTTTCTTCTATAATCAGGATTTCTATAAAAAGAGAGCAAGACAAGCTCCTCGCCTTCGTATTCAAAACATCTGTAGACCCTCATCTTGGAGATATAAGATATACCAGGGTATTGAATGGAGAATTAACACCTGGAAGCACACTGTACAACTGTACACAAAATGTAAATGAAAGAATAAATCAGATATACCTTATGAAAGGCAAGGAAAGGGAGGAGGTTGATAAACTGCCTCAGGGAGGAATTGGAGGCCTCGCCAAGTTGAAGAATACCCATACGGGGGATACCCTGAGAAGTGAGAAAGGAGAATCTTTACCTGGAATAGATTCCCTACCTCCTCTTGTCTCTGTGGCAATAGTCCCCAGAGAAAAGAAAGATGAAGAAAAACTTATGGAGGGACTTTCCAGATTGCATGAGGAAGACCCGTCATTTACTTACTACTACGATACAGAGACCAGACAGACCATTCTAAAGGGAAGAGGAGAGCTCCACATAGATATAATTATAGCCAAACTAAAGAGAAAATATGGAGTTGAGTTAAGCACAGAAAGGCCCAGAATCCATTACAGGGAGACGATAAAACGCACAGCGGAAACACAGGGTAAGTATAAACGACAAACCGGTGGACATGGGCAATACGGTGACTGCTGGCTCAAGATAGAACCCTTGGAAAGGGGAAAGGGATTTGAGTTTGTGAATGCAATTGTTGGTGGTGCAATTCCGTCAAAATACCTTCCTTCTATTGAAAAAGGGGTGAAGGAAGCAATGACGGCAGGAGTACTTGCTGCCTATCCGGTAGTGGATATGCGAGTAACCTGTTACGATGGGAGCTTCCACACAGTTGATTCCTCAGATATAGCATTTAAAATAGCAGGTTCACTTGCATTCAAAAGCGCCTGTGAAAAAGCAAATATGACAATAGTTGAGCCGATTATGCGTATCGAGATCGTAGTGCCTGAGGAATATCTGGGTGATGTTATGGGAGATCTCAATGCACGAAGAGGAAAGATTCTAGGTACAGAAGCAGTTGGAAGGTTCCAACAGATAAAGGCATATATACCAGAGGCTGAAATATTTGGCTATTCAGCATCCCTCCGCTCTATAACTCAAGGCAGAGGCTCATTTACGCAGGAGTTTTCCCACTACGAAGAGGTACCGGGAGAACTACACGAGAAAATAAAGGCACAAGCAAAGAGTAAGCGACAAAATTAAGTCCCCATCTGCCATTCCTCCAAGTACGCCTTTTGTTCTTCTGTAAGGGTATCCATTCTCTTGCCCATACTTTTAAGTTTCAGCTCAGCAATCTCACTGTCTATCTCTTTTGATAGTCTGTGCACAGAGACGGGCAGTTTATTGTTTATTATATACTCTGCTGCAAGTGCCTGATTTGCAAACGACATATCCATAACCTCCGGCGGATGCCCCTCTGCGCAGGACAGATTTACAAGCCTACCCTTTGCGAGCAAATATATCTTTCTACCGTCCTTCATCGTATATTCATCCACAAGATTCCTTACTTCTCTTGTGCTTTCCGCCATCTCCTCGAGTGCCTTTCTATTTATCTCGATATCAAAATGACCCGAGTTCGCAAGTATTATTCCATCCTTCGCAGCCTCAAAATGGGCTCTATCTATCACATTTATATCCCCTGTCACTGTAACCATAATATCCGCTTCCTTTATCGCCTCTACAGCGGGCATCACCGAAAAACCATCCATCAATGCCTCAATAGCCTTTACAGGGTCAACCTCGCATACAATAACACTTGCACCCATACCTTTCGCTCTTTTTGCTATTCCTTTACCACACCATCCATAGCCACATACACAGAATATCTTACCTGCTATAAGTGTATTTGTCGCCCTTAATATTCCGTCTATGGTTGACTGTCCCGTTCCGTATCTATTATCAAAGAGATGTTTGGTAAGGGAATCATTCACGGCAATAACAGGATACCTCAAAACCCCCTTCTTTGCCATACTTCTGAGCCTTATCACCCCCGTCGTTGTCTCCTCCGTTCCCCCCAGAATGGCGGGGATAAGTTCCTTCCTCTTTGAGTGAATGGTGGAAATAAGGTCTGCACCGTCATCCATCGTTATATGTGGGCTAAAGTCCAGACAGGAGTTTATATGTTTATAGTATATCTCGTTGTCCTCTCCAGTTATTGCAAATACAGCAATACCATAATCCATAACAAGCGATGCTGCAACATCATCCTGTGTTGAAAGTGGATTTGAGGCACATAGTCTTACCTCTGCCCCACCTGTGACAAGAGTCCTTACGAGATTTGCTGTTTCTGTTGTTACATGTAGACAAGCAGAGATTCTTTTCCCGAGAAGAGGACGTTCTTTTTTGAATCGCTTCTCTATAAGCGAGAGAACAGGCATATTCCTTTCTGCCCACTCTATTCGCCTTTTCCCTTCTTTACTCAAGCCTTTATCCCTTATATCACACTCCATAATACCTCCCGGTATTGGTTATTAGGCTATCGGGCTATCAGGGGATTAGGTAATTAAAATATTCAAACTTCGGTGAACAGACTTCGGTGAACAGTTCGGCGAGCTCACTGCCGAGCCGCTCAGTTGAACCGTTCGGCGAGCAGACTTCGGTGAACAGTTCGGCGAGTCTTCGGCGAGCTCAGCCGAGCCGCTCACTGCCGAGCCGCTCAGTTGAACCGTTCGGCGAGTCTTCGGCGAGCATTTCGTCCCGAGGCTCAATACCGAGGGGCTCAGCCGAACCGTTAATAATGTCCCGCTTTTGGCGGGATCCCGCTTCTGCGGGGCAAAATTAGCAATTAGCATTTGTCCTTTATCTTTCAATCTTCTAATCTGAAATATTAGTGCCTTCGTGCCTTAGGGGTGAATAATCTTCAATCTTTCAATCTCCTATTCTATCTGTAAATTCTCCCAGGACTCACTTATCATCTCCCTTAATGCCTGCATTCCTTCTCCAGTTATTGTAGATGTGAAAAATGAATTTGGGAATCTTCTTCTCAGATATCCAACCTCATCCTGTGCCAGGTCAATCTTATTAAATACATATATATATGGCTTTTCTGCTACACTGAGTGCCTCAAGTATCTCATTGCCTGCACTTATTTGAAGCTCAACATAAGGGTGCGAAACATCCACTACATGTAGTCTTAAATCTGCAATTATTGCCTCCTCAAGTGTGGAGCGGAACGAAGAAATGACTCCGTGTGGAAGTCTTCTTATAAAACCTATAGTATCAGTAATGAGATACTTTACCCCATCATCCAGCATAAATATCCTTGTAGTGGCATCAAGCGTGGAAAAAAGCTGATTATCTATCTTTAATCCCGCATGGGTCAGGGCATTCATAATGCTTGTTTTGCCTGCATTCGTGTATCCTACAATGGCAATCCTCCTTTGCCCCTTCCTTCTCTTTGATTGTACTCTCTTCGCCTTCTCTATATTCTTTAACTCCTTCTTTAAGGTTCCTATTCTTGCTCTTATCCTTCTTCGATCTGTCTCAAGTTTTGTTTCACCGGGACCCCTCGTGCCTATTCCCCCTCCAAGTCGTGAGAGCGCAATTCCCTTGCCTGTCAATCTCGGAAGTCTATACAAGAGCTGCGTGAGTTCTACCTCAATCTGTGCACTCCTTGTATGCGCATGTTGGGCAAATATATCAAGTATAAGTTCTGTGCGGTCAACGACCTTTCTGTCTGTTATGGATTCAAGATTTGCAACCTGTGAAGGTGAGAGTTCCTCGTCAAATACCAGAGTATCTATACCCAGTGAGGAAGAAATTGCTCTCAACTCCTGTGCCTTTCCCTTGCCAATGAATGACCTCGGATTGGGTCTCTGGAGATTCTGGAGAATCTTCTCAACAACGATACCCCCTGCAGTTTTTGAGAGATTTTCAAGTTCCTCCAATGAATCTATCTTTTCCCACTTCTCTTCATAAGGAAAATGAATACCTACAAGCAGTACTTTCTCCTTCGCTTCTTGCGTAAGATACATAATGAAAATTTTTGATTGTAAGCAGTAATCAGTTATCAGTGACCAGTTGTTTAAGACCCGGATGTCTTTCAGCGGTCAACACTTTATCTTAGGAGTTTCAAGAGGAGTGACTTCTGGGCATGCAGACGATTCTCTGATTGATCAAATACTATTGAATGGGGACCATCTATGACATCGCCTGTTATCTCCTCGCCTCTATGTGCAGGAAGACAGTGCATAATTAGATAATCCCTTTTTGCATTCTTCAAGAGTTCTCTATTTATCTGAAATCCTTTGAACCTTTCGAGCCTCTTTTCCCTTTCAGTCTCCTGTCCCATACTTGTCCACGCATCTGTATATATAATATTGGCATCTTCCACGGCCTCCTTCGGGTCATTCGTAATTTTGATTTTTGATTTTTGATTTTTGATTTTTAATCTTGGCTCATACCCCTTCGGAGTGGCAACACTTATAGAAAAACCGAGGGTTTTGGATGCAAGAATTAGGGAATTACAGACATTGTTTCCATCACCCACCCATGCAAGTTTAAGACCCGAAAAATCCCCTCTCTTTTCCCATATTGTAAACATATCAGCCAATACCTGACAAGGATGCTCGAAATCTGAAAGTCCATTTATAACAGGAATACTCGCATATTGTGCAAGTTCTGTGATAGTCTTATGTTCGAATGTTCTCGCCATAATACCAGCTGCCCATCTTGACAGATTTCTTGCCACATCAGGAACAGATTCTCTCTTCCCGAGTCCTATATCCTGAGGGGCAAGATAGACAGCATGACCACCAAGTTCAAACATTCCCGTCTCAAATGTAAATCTGGTTCTGAGAGAGGGCTTTTCAAAAATGAGGGCAAGCACTTTGCCTGTAAGTGCAGATGAAATCCTGTGTTTCTTCAGTTTCTTTGATAGTTCAAACAACTCGTTCAGATCGCTGGCTGTCATATCAGCAAACGACAGTATATCTTTTTTCATACATCCTCCACTCTCACCTGCTCCTTGTTATATGCCTCAATACCTTTGCCGAGTATGTATATCGCATCCTTAAGGTCACTCTCTTTCAACACAAATGCAATTCTTGCCTCGTTTGTGCCAAGTCCTGGTGTAGCATAAAATCCTGCACCGGGTGCAAGCATAATGGTTTTCTTATCAATATTGAATCTCTCTAACATGTATATGATAAATTTTTCTGAGTTATTAAGAGGCAGTGTAATCATTGCATAGAAGGCACCCTCTGGATTGTTCACGCTGACATTCGGTAGTTTGCGAAGTTCGCCTATCGCTACATTCCTGCGATGTTCATACTCCCTTATCATAGTATCTATATAGTTATCTATACTTCTAAAGCCCTCAAGTGCCCCATACTGTTCAATAGTTGCAGGACACAATCTTGACTGGGCAAGCCTTATAAACAGGGGGATCATCTCTCTATCTTTACACACAACAAACCCTATCCTTGCTCCACAGGCACTCATCCTCTTTGATATGGAATCTACAAGTATAGTGCGCTCGGGCGCAACAGCAAGAGCGCTTGTGTGTTTCATCCCATCAAATACAAACTCCCTGTAAACTTCATCCGATACGAGATACAGGTTATATTTTCGGGCGATATCTGCAAGCATTTCCATCTCCTCTTGTGTATATACTGTTCCAGTGGGGTTATTGGGAGAACATACCAGAATTGCCCTTGTTCTACTCCCGATTTTCTCTGTGATCTTTTCCCTTTCTGGAAGATGGTAATCTTCTCTCGGGTCTGTTGTTACGGGAACGAGTTTTACACCGGATACAACAGCAAGCCCATTATAGTTTGCATAGAACGGCTCAAACACAAGAATCTCGTCTTCCGGATTACACAAAAGAAGCATTGAGAAAAGTATTGCCTCACTTCCACCCTGTGTAATTACCACCTCCTCGGGTGATACCTCGAGACTATATCTCTTGAAGTAATCTGCTATCGCCACTCTCAATTCTTTTATCCCCTCTGATGGTCCATAGGGAAGCACGGGATTGCTGAATCCCCTTATTCCTTCCAATAACTCTTTTGGTGTT
>Ga0209986_10002715_pt1 | contig 15955 bp, 16 predicted proteins | sample BlataG_FD_183168 | JGI IMG/M metagenome (GOLD analysis project Ga0209986, IMG submission 183168) | Deep subsurface microbial communities from Black Sea to uncover new lineages of life (NeLLi) - Black_00105 metaG (SPAdes) (version 2) | ecosystem: Environmental > Aquatic > Marine > Oceanic >...
AAAAAAAAAAAAAACAAAAAAAAAAAAAAAAAAACAATGCGATTGCGAACCTCCTGAATATTACTATTATCGTTTCCATCAACCAATTAAAAAAAGAGATAATGAATGTAATAGTGATTTATTGTTGAAATATTTTAGAAAATGTGATTTGAAACATCTCAATTTTGATTCAACTTGATATATATTTTTTTTAAATATAAATACTTAATGATTACTAATTGTTTTAATAGTATTTAATATTTTTTAAAAAAAATTGATATAAAAGAATAAATATAAATTAATAGAAGAAAAAATGGCTTTTGTTGAATACCACAATAATATTGTAACTGTAAATGATATAATATATGATTCACATAAATCTCTAATAGAAAAAGTAACTATGGAATTAGGATGTTATGAAAAGAGCGATGCGCTAATTGAAAAATTCCTTGACAAACCAAAATTAAAATGTAAAATTGATAAGAATGCGCCTAAAAAACCTAAATCAGCTTTTATGCATTTTTGTGATACAAAGAGACCAGAGGTGATGCAAAAAATTAATAAATCAAATAAAGAAAAAAATATCAAATTTAATTTAGGAAAAGTTCAAAAAGAGTTGGGACAATTATGGACTTCATTAAATGAAGATCAAAAAGAAATATATACAAAAATGTCTGAAGATGATAAGGAAAGATATAGTGATGAATATGAAAAATATCAGGATTCTTTATTTGGAAATATTTATCAATAATTTGTGATTAATATAAAATATTAAAAAATTATTTTTTTTTTAATATTTTAAGAAAAATGAATGAATTAACTTAATTGATTTATTCGCTTGATTCTTCTTCATCATCATCCTCAGCTTCTGAATCTACAGCTTTTGAGTTGTAGTCTTGTGGGTAGGCTGGGAGTCCAAGTTTTTCGCAGATTTTTTGGTAGTGTCCGTAGAGACCTTCGTCATATGAATCACCGTATTCTTCTTTTAAAGCTGATTCGGTATCTTCATCTTCTTCAATCCCTTTGTATTGTGCGCTGTATTCGTGATGTTCATAATCACCGCATGGTTTGCATGGGTTTAAATATGAAGGACCATGGGGTTCGCATGGTTTGCACTTAGGTCTTGGTGGGCAGCATGGAGGAGGTGGGACACATGGTTTTGGGCATGGTCTTGGTAATCTTACACATTTAGGTGGTGGGCACCAGCATCTACTTGGGTGAATGAATCTTGGGCATGGGCAGCATGGGTTGAATTCACAGCATGAATCTGGTGGGCAGCAATGTTTTTTGATTGGGCGGCATACTTCTTGTGGGCATGGTCCAACTACTGGTGGGCAGCAGTATGGTTTAGTTGGAGCGTTAGGAATTTGTTGTACATAGCATTCTTTTTCGGGTGGTGGTAAGTTAGGTCCGCAATTAACTCCACATGGTGAGTGATGTTCGTATCCGTAATCTTTGGCGTATGACATTTCTTTGTTTTATATGATAAACAAATATTTTTTTTCTTGCTTAATAAAATAAATTTAAAAAAAAAAAATCTAATTAAAATTTTTGTAAATTCCTTAATATTCCAAACGCATCTAAAAAGTTCAAATCACAATTTTAAAAAAAACTCTAATACTTAAATACCTTAATATACAAAATTTATTAGTTAAATAAAAAAAAAATATCTATTAAAGATTTAAAGATATTATTATTTAATTAGATGCAAAATTTAATTAATGATATTCGTAATATTATAGATATCACAATTAAAGAAAATAATTTAGAAAATCACCTTAATGATAAACAAACCTTAAAAGAAATTTCATTGATTACTCTCCTTCTTATAAAACAATTCCATTTATATCCTAAACCTCTTATTAACAAATTTATACACCAGGAAATTCACTCTCTCACAAATCTAATTTCAAATAATTTCCCTAAATACTCTATTCATCATAATACATCCTTAGTATCACAAACTCTCACTATCTCACCTATTCCCAATCAAATCGAAAATTATAATTTTAATTCCTCTCAAAATTTAGTATCAAATAAATTAGATAATAAATCTATCTTACCTAAATTAATACAAAATAACACAAAATATACAAATAATTTATCACCTATTCAAATTATTAAAAAAAAAAATGATCCTATTATTATTGATACATCCCATCTCATTCCTGCCAATTTTGATTCATCTATATATTTATCCAATCCTCAAACAACCTGTTTAAACAAAAATAATCAAAATAATAATCTTATTCTTCCATCACCAGATCATATTTCCTTAAATAATAAATATTCTAATCTCACAAAAAACAATCTATCTTTCATTAAACAAGACAATATTCTTATTCCATCCCTCATTGACCAAAATATTCGTATACAAAAAAAAAAAAAAAATTTATCTCCACCCACCGAAAAATTAGATCCCAACATTATTCATTTCTGCAAAAATCTAGAATCACTCTGGACACAAAAAAATAATTTACAAAAAATTAATTACCTAAAAAATAAAATCCATTATCTTAAAAATATAAAACAACCCGAACAACGAAGCACCGAATGGTACAACTTTAGAAGACAAATGCTTACCGCAAGTGACCTCTACAAATCATTATCAACTATCGGTATTCGAAGAGCATTAATCATCAAAAAATGTAAACCATATGTACATTCAGGTCCCGTAGGTAAAGCATGTAAACATGGAATCAAATATGAAGATGTCGCTATTCTCATATATGAAAAAATAAATAAAGTCAAAATTTATGACTATGGATGTATACAAGATCAAGAATTTAAAATCTTTGGTGCATCTCCAGATGGTATCTGTGGTGAAGAAAATTTAGAATTTATTGGAAGAATGGTAGAAATTAAATGTCCTATCAGTAGAACAATCATCCATGGTAAAGTTCCAGATATGTATTGGAAACAAATACAAGGACAACTTGAAGTTTGTAAATTATGGGACTGTGACTACTTTGAATGCAAAATTATAGAAATCTCTGATGATGAATTCTATAACTCTAATCATCAATATAAAGGTATAGTCCTCACAATTTACAATAATATCCAAGAAAAATCAACTTTTATCTACTCACCAATATCTCTCAATAATAACGAATTCAAAAATTGGATCGATCAGGAATTTGACAAAATTATCGAATTTGATCATCTTTCATTCTTATCATCATCCTTCTGGATTCTAAAAAATATGAATTGTGTTCTCGTTAAACGCAGACCCCTATGGTTCCATTCCATTAAACACAAAATTCAAAACTTCTGGGATGAAGTTTTATATCACCGAAAACATGGATACGAAATCCTAGAACAACAAGTCAAAAAAAAAAAGAAATTAAATCAATCATCATACACAAAAATTACTGATATTAAAGAATGTATTATCCACTCAGACTCAGATTAAAAAATTGAAACTTTTATTTATCCATTAACTTACAAAAAAATCACCAAAAATATAATGGAATGGCATTATAATCAAACAAAAGATATCATTTACTCATTCAATGGGAATCAAAATTTATCTAATTGTGCCTGCTTTGATCTTGATTGGACTCTCATAAAACCAAAAAGTGGGAACGTTTTTCCAACTGATAAAAATGATTGGCAATTTCTTTTTCCTAATACTCTATCAAAAATCTTACAATTACAAAATAATTTTAAAATTATTATTTTTACAAACCAACCCTCCATTTCTAATGATCTTCTATCTAAATTCAATAATATCATCCAACATTTTAATCACAATGTATACTTCATTGTCTCAATTACAAAATCTTATTATCGTAAACCTAATACAGGCATGTGGGATTTTTTAAATCAATATTTGATCAACTCTAATTATCAAATTAATAAACTAAATTCATTTTATTGTGGTGATGCTGCCGGAAGATGCAAAAATTGGAAACCAAATACTAAAAAAGATTTCAGTAATTCTGATCTATGCTTCGCTAAAAATATTGATTTACAATTTTATACACCAGATTATTTATTCAATCAAAATAACTATAATCAATTTTACATCCAAAACCATATATATCATCCTAATCAAGAATTTAATATACCCATTAATCCTAACGAAAATATTAAAAATCTTATTGTCCTCATAGGACGTCCGTCATCTGGAAAAAGTCTATTCGCAAATTATCTCAAATCCTCTTACAATTTTAAAATTCTTAATAAAGATCTTTTGAAAACAAAAAAAAAAATTACATCCAAATTTCTCTATCTTCTAAACCAAAAAGAAAATATTGTTATTGATTCTCAAAATGTTGATCGTAAAAGCCGACATTATTTCCTCGATCAAGCACCCAATTATCATAAAATCGCTATCTTTATCTCAACTTCTCATGATAAATCTAGACATCTTAATAAATTTAGATTGCAAATCTTAAAAGAAAATGCTATTCATATTCCTGATGTCGTATATCATCTATTCAACAAAAAATTTGAATATCCCTCTCTTAATGAAGGATTTCAAAATATTATTGAATTTGATTTTCCATATTCTTTACTTCCTCTTTCAAGCAAAAAAAGACTTAATCATTTCTATTCTTAAATATATAATTAGACCTTTTAAATTAAATTTATTTTATTTTTTTCTGTCTCGTTATATGAACTTAATTTTATTATTAAATTATATAATTTATCAACCTGCTCTCCCCATATATATTTTTCAGTAATCTTATTTTTACATAATATAGAATGTTCATTATATTTTTCATCATCATAATAATATTCATATAACTTCTTTGAAAAATCGAATGCATCACAAATATAACCATATCCTCCATGAAAAACCATATTAGGTATATAAATTTTTGAAATCGGTTCTATTAAACCATCATAATAATCATCACCGAAAATATCTGTTAATCCTCCAACTCCAGAAACTAATTGGGGTTTTCCAAATGATGCATGTTCCAAATTACTCAAACCAAAACCTTCACCAATTGCAGTATTTATACCGATATCACATGCAGACATTAAAATATTTAATTTTTCTTCTGTTAATTGACCATTATTCGGCATTACCATAATATAATTATTTTTTATTAAATCAGCATCCAATTTTTCCATTCTACAACCAATTGTAATTAAATCTAATATATCATATCCAGTATCAGACTTTAATTGGCAATTTATAAATAATATTGGTTTCCTTCTTTCCATTGTTTTATTATCAATCATCTTAAAAAATTTTAGAAATGCATTTATTGTTATATCCCATGCCTTTCTATATGAATTTCTATTTGTATTTAAAATAACAAATGAATTTAATGGTATATTTAATTTACTTTTCGCAACACTTAAATCTGTAATTTTAATGTTTTTAAGACCATGATATAATATATCACATTTATTTTTATCAAAACCAAAATCTATTGCCCAATTATACCAATAATCACTAAAAAATAATGTATAATCCACATTTTTCATATAAAACCTCATAATAAATTCTTTTTTATCAGGAAAAACTAAATCCAAATAACTTAAAATTTTAAATTTACATTTTGATCTTAAATCTTTTGTCTCATTTATTTTATTCAATATTCTACAAGTAATTAGTATATCATTATATATTAGAAATATATCGGGGTCGATTTTGTATAAATATTCATCTATTAAATCAATTCCATAGTAATCTAACTTTCTCTCTTTACATATCTCTAAAACATCTATAAATATTATCTTTTTATCCATTTTTAAATCTTCAATGATACTGTTTTTATAATTATGAATCCCAAAATAATAAAATTCTATATTTTCTTTATTCACTAACAGATTCGAAATATAATTACCAACTTTCGCATATCCTGTACATTGATTTGGCGATGTCGCATAAAATAAAATTTTAATCATTATCTCTATTTAATATTTATCTATATTTATAATAAAAAAATATTACGTACTTAGTTATTAATTATTTCTTTATTATCATGAAAATAATATCCAATAACAATTGCTAAAATAGGTATTATATTGACTGTAAAACACCAAAACGACTTCCATTGTCCAGGACCTTTCTTACTTGCCAGAATATGCGCAATTACAAACAAAAAAATATATAATCCTCCATAAATTAATCCAATTTTAATAGGCTTCCAAAATAAAAAAAATATAAACATACCGAAATATAATATCCAAAAAATTTTTTTCAAGTTTGAAGGCACAGTCTTTAGAAATTCATTGAATCCCCATTCCAAATGTGGATTTTTACATCCATCAATAGCTAATGAACACATTTTACCCTCAAATGTTAACAAGTAATATAACATTAATAAAAATATTATTGAATAAAATATTATTATCATAGTGTATAATCTTCTATCCAACATCAATTTATTGTAATAATAAGCACCCAAAACAACACTCAATGGTTGTAATAATAACACTAAAAAGGCAAATTTTGTAGCATAATAATTATATTTATTACATTTCGGATTTAACCACATGAAAAACTCAGCTAATTGCATTAATGCTACAACAAAAAAAAATATTGATAAAATTCTATCATTAGTATAGTTCCTTTTATACAAATAAATTGAACATATTGATGTCACCGAAAATGTTAGGATAGATACTTCCTTATTGTAACACATAGTATTTTTGATATCTTATATATTATTTAAACAAATTAAATCGATAAAAATAGCTTTATTTCTATTGATATTTTTTTACAAAAAATTTATTCACAATTTAAACATGGTGTCACATCTGAATCATCACATGTTTCAACATCTTTCATGGTCTTACTTGGATCACCACAAAATAAACAAAAATCACTTGAATCCTCACCATTATCTATTGGTGGAAAAGAATTAACTCCAAAACATCTCGATCCTGGACCAAATGCATTTCCGTCATCGCTCAATCTTGCACCAGGTATTGCTGATGAATGAAGTTGCGCAAATTTTGGCTCACCTAATTTATTTTTTGTAACTATAAACGTCATTCTAGCCAATGTATTTGGACCCACAGGAACTGAATTGCAACCAGTATAATTAAACCATGCTAATGCATTTGTAATCCATACTTTTTCACTCACTTTAGTTGCTCTAATATACGGATTTGATTTCCTTCTTGCTCCTTTACTATCTCTCTCATATAATAATACTCTTTTATTTTGATCCTCGGGAAATGGACTTAAATATCCAGGTACAGATAACCCCAAAAATCCACCAAACCATCCAAAATAATCTTTTATATATGGTAATATTTTTTCATCACCTTTTTTAAATGTCTGCAGATCTCTACCTAATGTTCCCCATAATAAACCTTTATCTTTTAAAAATAAATTACCAACCAAATTTGCTGCCACTTCACAGGTTACACCATCGTTTTTTTTTCCATTTTCATCATTAACAGCATTAATAGTTCTATAAAATGCTTCCGTATGTTTTATTGCTTCATCTTTAGTTAGATTTTTATGAACATCATAATTTAATTCATTATTATCATCATTTAATTCATTTTTATCATCATTTAATAATTTTTTAGTTATAAACATTCCAACCAATAATGCTAAAGCTGCCATTTTTATAATAATATTTAAAGATATTATATTACCTATCTTATTTTTTAATTTTATGAATTATTCCAAGATCTATGCTTTAACAATTATTAGATTTTAATTTTTAGAGGGAAATTAAAATCTAATTCTATCCTATTAAAAATATGCCTCATAGATATTCAACACAAGGAATTTATATTGGTACATACAAAAACGAGAAATGTTATTTATTGCCATATCATGACTTTCGGAAACAGACATTATTTAAAAATGGTTATTGGAGCAATAACTCACAAAGTCAGATTAGGGATTTACATTGTGATCGATGTTCCCTAAAGGAACCATCGCGTAAAGAATCAACACTAGGGGAAAAGCCATATCAAAACAATTCCAATTTATCAAAATCAAACTTAAAAAAATAAAATAAAATAAATGTCTTTTAAATATACAATAAACAACAGAATTTGATTTTAGATTGTACATTACTCCAATAAATATAGATAAATTTATAATAATATCATGATTATTATTAAAATACATTTTTTTATTTAGAAATATTATTTTATGAATTTAGATCCTAAACATTTTGATAAAATAATACAAATAAATTAGATTGAATTAATTATTTACAAAAACATAAATTTTAATTTTTTTTTTCCCTCCAAATTCATTCCCCAAAAAAAGATAAATATAAAAATATAAATTATGGTCTACTACATAAAAATAAAATTATATTAAATAAATAGATGATTATAGTGTATAAAATGAATAATAATCAATTATAGAAAAATATAAATGTTAAAAAAACAAGCTTTTTTATAAATTTTTTCCGCGGATGGGAAAAAAGTGCTCCCTCCTACTTTTAGTTGGGGAGAGCACTTTTTTTTTGGATCGTAAAAAAGTATATTTTTTTTGAACATTTTTAAACACTATTTTGAAAATCATTAAAAATTGTATACTTAGAAGGTAAGAAAATTATGAATAATCTAAGAATGTAAAATTTTAAAAATATACTTTTTTTCGATCCAAAATATACTTTTTTACGATCCAAACACAAAAAAAGTATATTTTGGATTAAAAAAGTATATTTTGGAATAAAAAAAGTATATTTTGGAATAAAAAAAGTATATTTTGGATCAAAAAAAAGTATATTTTTGTTAAAAAATCTAATATTGGATCCAAATATTATTACTATTAATGGTTTAAAAAATAAAAAAAAGTATATTTTTTTTTATGAATCCAAAATATACTTTTTTTGGTTGTGAAAGTATAAATTTGGAATATAAAAAAGTATATTAAGGATTAAAAAAAAGTATATTTATTTTAAACGATAAAAACTTATTTAAAAAATTATTTGAATATAATAATAACTAATAAATGGTAAAGATATATGAATGTAAAAAATGTTTATTTAGTACAGAAATTAAGACTCATTTCACTCGTCATTTAAAAACTAAAAAACATTTGAGAAAAATGGATGATAACAATGAAGATCAAGCCTCTGATGATCATATTAAAGTTAGTAATGTAAAAGTCTTTAGGTGTAAGAAGTGTCTGAAAAATTTCTCTTCAAAATCTAATCTAAACAAACATATCAAAAAAAACACTTGTAATGGTGTGAATGATAATCCATTGATGAAATATTTAAAAGACCATAAAACAATTTTGAATCATTTTGAATCCAATGTGAATCATTTGAATCATCAAGAATCCCATTTGAATCCTCAAGAATCCATTTTGAATCCTCAAGAATCCATTTTGAATCATGAAGAATCCATTTTGAATCATACAGAATCCAATTTAAATGATTTTGAATCTTATTTGAATTATTCAAAAACAGATAATAAAAATAAAGATTATCGTTGTTTTTATTGTCAAAAGGTATTTACAACAAGCAGTAACATGCATCGTCATATGCGTAAATGTAGATTTAAAAAACAAATAGAAGGTTCTGGATTATATATAATGTGGAACCATAAGATGGTTGACAAGAATGGTAATATGTATTATAAATTAGGAAGGACTAGTTCAAGAAAGGTGAGAATACAAAGTTATGCAAGTGAATATAAACTAAAAGTAAGTGATATAAAATTTTTGTATGAAGTTGAAGTAAATAATGAAAAATTAGCTGAAAAAATTGTATTTAATATACTTGAAGACTATAGAATTGATAATATTAGGGAGTTATTTTTGGTACCTTTTGATATAGCAAAAAGAGCATTAGATGAAGTATCATATATAATTATGAATTATAAATATGAAAAATTGCCAGATTTGACACAAGATAATATTGATATTCTAATGGATCACGAAGAATTGGAAAGTGATGATCCTGATTTTGAAGATGAAGAATTTATAAAAGAATATGATAAATTTCTTTATCTTAAAAATATAATAAACGGTGACTATGATGTTATAAAAGAAGCTAAAGATAAAAAGAAAATATTACAAAAAAGGGAACATAGGTGCGAATATTGTAATAAGAATTTTAGCAAAAATAGTAATATGCATAGACATATGAGAAAATGTAAATTTAAAAATAATACAGAATTAACAACAATAAAAGTGGGTGATAAAACAATTGAAGAGAAAATAATTGAGAAGATGGAAAAATTATTTGATCGTAAGATAGAGAAGATGGTGGAGGAAGGTAAATTATGTTCGACGACGAATAATAATACATATAATGATAATAAGATAATTCAGCAAATAAATCTTATTTATTCGATGAAGCCTGTAGAGTTATTAAATAAGTATTGTAGTAACAATCCATCTTGTGAGGATGTGTTTGAGTATTTGGAGATTAGGGGATTAAATGTGGATGAGCAGAATAAATTATTAATAGCAAATAATGCAAAGAATATAGATTTTGTGGCATCGGAGATAGATAATATTTTAAAAAAATGTAATAGGGAGTTAATATCTAATTCGAATGAGAAACAAAATACGTGTGAAAATGTTTTATTTTCGAATGATGGAAGTTGTCGAAGACATATTTCAAAAGGTAAAAATAATTGGTTATATATTAATAATGAGAAAAAATTAGATTGGGCAGTTTCAAAAATATTAGATAGTGTATCACTTAGGTATGAAATACAAATGAACTATATTAAAAAAACTAGGGCACAAATTATCAAAAAAATAAAAAAAATGAACGATTGGGGATCATTTCAAGATAAAATTATAAACAAAATTGCAACCAATATGCCAATATCTATAGAAGATAAAAAAGAAGAACGGAAACTAATATGTAATAAACCTAAAATAAATGAAATGAATTCTATTGTTAAAAATTTTCCAAATAATGATGCAAAATATTTTATATTTTCAGATAGTGAAGATGATGAAAATATTATAGATGATCGTGGTAAAAATGGTTTAAATGATGATAGTAGTTATTTAGTATATACGGATAATAGTAGTAATGAATCTGATGAGGAAAATATAAAAAGCGAAAATAATGAAATAAAATACAATCATAATGAAAATTATGAAATCATGATAGATTGTGGTCGAGAATATCTTTTCCATCTAGAAAATTTAAATGCATTTGATAAGAATACATTAGAATATGTAGGTAAAGTAATACATGAAGATGAATGTCCATTACATCATGATTCCAACAAATTAAATCCTACTTGTTGGAAATACATTGATTATAAATGTAAAAAAAACAAAAATTAAAGTTAAAGTTATTTAATAATAATGATTCCTAGTAAAAGTTTATAATAAAATTTTTATTTTATTTTTCAAGATATTTTTTTTTTTTTTGAATTTATGTTTACAAGAGTTATTACAAAAGAAGAAAATTTTGGCGGAACGATTATCAAAATAAATATAATCATAATTGAGTATGAAATTATGACAAAAACTACATTTATTAATTTTAGGAGGAAAACAATTTTTAATATTTTTAAAATAATCAAATGTATTAAATTTTGTAGAATAAATTTTATCATTATTATTTTTTTGTCTTTTAAAATCATTAAAGTTAGTAATAGTAGCATATTCTATATCTTTTTTTGGTTTATTTGTTCGTGAATCACAACAATATTTAGGAAAGATCATAAATAAAAATAATATTTTTTTTTTGTAATTAAAATTAAATTTATAATTTTATAATTCTGGATTTTTTTGAATGAATAATTGATCTTTATATTTATCATTAAAATAATTTAAACATTCGCATGTACAAAAGTATTTAATTTTATATTCATTATTAATCATTAATAAATATGAATATTTATTATTTTGTAATTTTAAGTTACACATAAAACATTTATTGGTTTGTGTATATATATTTTTTGAATTCCAATGATGGTTATAATTTGATGATAGATATGTTGGAGTAAATAATTTAGTATTGAGATCCAATTGATGATTATATTGATTTTGTTTAGTTTTATTTCGTGAATGGAGATTATAACAATATTTTAGCATGAGGTTTTTATATTTTATATAAAAATTAGAAAATATAATTTAAAGTATTTGTGAATTTGGATTAAGATTATTGTTTATAATAATTTTATAATGGATGAGAGAAACAATGGAGCAGATGGTGATTCCCCATAATATATCAACAATAGCGATAAATTTATTTTTTCTGTATAGTGGATTAATAGTTAATTCAACGCTATTAAAGACGCTATATACAATGAGACCTAATAAACCTCCGTATATGATTGCTTGTTTAATATTATTAGGTTTAGAACTAGAAATAGCAAATGCGAGTGAAATCCAGGATAGAAATGCATAATAGATAACAATATTATTTTGGTTGATAAAGGAGTAAAGGTTTTTAGTAAAAAAGAAATATATGGCGTCTAGGAAGATAAAGATAATTAGACAGAGAAGGAATGAGAGAAAAGTGGGAAATATAAATTTCATGATAATATTAAATAACAATTTTTTTTTGTATAAATTATTATTTAAAATATATTTCTAGATAAATAGTATGGTTTATGAAAAGTTATTGAGAGGATTAATAAAAGTTAGAGATTTGGAGAGACATTTATATCCAAATTTTTTGGAGGCTGTAAATTTACGAAGGAAATATTATTTATCGCTGACAAATGAATCAATTAATAAGATACCTGTGAATAGTGAAACTTTTAATTATGAAAATATATATGGTAAGAATGTGGAAAATGTAATAGGAACGATACCTATACCAGTGGGAATGGTTGGACCATTAGTATTAAATGGAGTTACGAGGTATGTTCCATTTGCGACAACAGAGGGTGCGTTAGTGGCATCATTAAGTAGAGGATGTAAGGTATTGAATTTATCGGGGGGTGTTAAAACGATAGTGGAGGATGTTGGAATAACGAGAGCGCCATTGGTAAGATTGGATAATATTCATAAAGTGGCATTATTAAAGATTTGGTTAGAGAATAATTGGGAGAGATGTAAGGAGGTGTATGAGAAAACATCAAATTACAGTAAATTGAAGTCATTTAATATATTGCAGAGTGGAAATTATGCACATATACGATTTAGTGCATCAACGGGGAATGCGATGGGTATGAATATGATAACGATTGGTGTGGAGAAAGTGATGGAATTATTAAAGGAGGAGTTTCCGGAGTTAGAGATTATATCATTTTCGGGGAATGTATGTGTGGATAAAAAGGCTTCTGCAATGAATTGGATTAATGGAAGATCGAAGAAAGTTGTTGCAGAGGGATGGATAAATTATGAGGATATGATAAAATATTTAAAGATAAATCCCTATGAGTTTGAGAGGATTCATACGCAAAAAAATTTGGTGGGTTCATCATTGGCGGGAACAATTGGTGGGAATAATGCGCAGGCGTCGAATATAATAGCTGGATTATTTGTATCAACAGGACAAGATTTGGGTCAAATAGGTACATCGTCATTTGGTATTACGAATTGTGAGTTATTGGACGACAAGGTTAGATTTGGGATAACAATGCCATCATTAGAAGTTGCTACAATAGGTGGAGGTACATCATTAGAGAGTCAGAGAGCATCATTGGAGATGATGAATATAGATCGAAACAAGGAGAATGCTTCGTGTATATTAGCGAGTGTTTGTGCGAGTTTGGTATTATCGGGAGAGTTATCATTATTATCGGCACATACATCTGATAATTTTTTAAATGCGCATAAGAAATTGGGTAGAAATTTAACAATAAAATAGATTATGATAGTTTGAAAGTATTATGATAATGTTCCTAATGGAACTTTGTTACAATTAATGAACTGGATCATGGGGTTGAGTAAGATAATTTAATATTTTCTGTAATAATTTTTGGTTTGTTTGGGTTTTGAAAATGATATTTTAATTTTTTTATATTTTTTAATTTTTGTATGAGTATTTCGGTATTTTTGATATCCGTATTTAGAATCATAAGTTTTGTTTCGTTGCGAGAGAAATAGCCTCTAATATTTTTTTGTAGGAGGATGGTTGGTTTTATGAAGTGTGGATGTTGATTGTAATAATTAGTGCGATGGATTTTGATTCGGGTGAGGAAGCCTCGAATAATTTTTTGTATGAGAATAATATGAAAATCTTTATGATTTCTGAAGTTGTGTAGGATATTGTTAATATTGGTGGATTTATTTTCGAGAGAGTTATCTAAGAGATTACGTTCATGAAGGAGTTGTTCATAGGTTTTAGTGAGTAAATTTGGGTTATAGAGTTGTGTTTCTAGATTTTGTTCTTGAGAGTTGAATGCGATTTTGTAGTCGGATAGGTTAAGATTTTGTGAGAAATGTGAGAAGTCATTAATTTCGGATTGGTCGAGATGGCAGTGTGTTCCATATGTATTTGGGAGAGAGAAGGGTTCTTTATAAATGACGAGTTTTTGTTTAAAATTATTTTGTGTATTTTGTTCAATGATGGATTGTGATAGGGGTTGATATTGTGGGTTGTGGTTGGTTTGTTGTGAGAAGGATGATTTGTCCATAAATTCTGAATAGCCTTTTTGGAATGGTGATGTGAAGTCAATATTGGAGTTGGATTGTTGTTGTATATATTGTTGTTTGAAAGTTTTATTGAATTGGTGTATGAAGTCGTTGGTTTCGTCGAAGATATCTGAGAATTTGGGTGTATATTTTTCTTGTTGTTGGCAGAAATCTTCAAATTCTTTTTCGAGGGAATGATATGATTTTTGTGTTTTACAGTTTTGGAGTTGGTTGGAGATGTATTTGTAGGAGTGATGGAGGACGATCATTTCATCATCATTGCCTCCTTTATCTGGGTGACAAAGTAGAGATAATTCATAATATGCTTTTTTGAGATCTTTAATAGTTGATTTGGATGATAAACCGAGAAGTTGGTATGGATTAATATTTTGTGACATAATATTGTTAGGTGTTAATAGATTATATTTTTTAAGTATGTTAATGTTATAATTTAGATTAATTAAATTATCTAATAATATAATTAATGGAAAAGATAGATTCATTTATTTTGGATAATACTGAATATGTTGTGGAATACAACAAATCTGATAAAAATTTAAAAAATAAAAAAAAGATTAATGATTATTTCCATTATGATATATGTGCAGGGAAACAAAATACATCTGATAAGAAAATACTCTGTAAAAAAAAAAAAAAAAAATAATAATTATTTATATTTTTTTAGTAATTCTTTTAAAAAATTTCTAAAAAAATTTTTTTTTCTCGTAAATTATATCCTAATTTACGGATATTCGCCTTAGCAAACGAATATTTTTTTTTGATGTTTAACAATTTTCAGCTGATCAACTTTTTCTCTGATAATGAATAAATAATTTTTGAAATATAATTATTTATTGTTTTTGTTGTAAAATTTATTTATCAATATTAAATTTTTATTAATTCAATTCTTTTAAACCAATTATTTATGGCTTATGATAACTGGTAATATTATTATCCTGGGCGTGGTTGTTAGCGGATTCCATACCGCTATAATAATATTTTGACTTGTATAAAAGATATTGAGTAGAAGATAATCAATATTTGAAAATCTCTGACCTTATCCCGTCGGATTTCGCTATTTAGCATGTCAGCAATAATTAAATCTTATTTAAATTTCATAAGGAAATTTATTTAATTTGTCTACATTGGATAAATAAATCATCTATTGGAAGGCTTTTTTTAAACAATAATAAGTATTGCCCACTTCTTCCTTATATAAGCTTTACATTTAATAATGTCTTTTCACAATGATATGCCAAATCGATTGTGTTATATACTTGCAAATTTTAATATTTTTTCTATAAAAATAACTTAATATTTTTATTATATGAAATTTGTATCTAATAGATGAACAACTTTCTTTGAATTCTAAATTTTTTTTTTTTTTAGTTTAAACATCACACTTTTTTCCTCTAATATACCTGCGCAGCAACAAAAATATGGTTAGTTTTAAATAATCTACATACACCCACAAAACGTTTTTAATTATACTTATCTTTTTTTTTAATGCATTTTTTTTTTTTT
>Ga0209986_10002716_pt1 | contig 15955 bp, 11 predicted proteins | sample BlataG_FD_183168 | JGI IMG/M metagenome (GOLD analysis project Ga0209986, IMG submission 183168) | Deep subsurface microbial communities from Black Sea to uncover new lineages of life (NeLLi) - Black_00105 metaG (SPAdes) (version 2) | ecosystem: Environmental > Aquatic > Marine > Oceanic >...
GAATGGTAACTCTCCGCCAGCATCGAAGATGAGCCGCTAAATAAAGCAGCTACAAGCTTGAAGATAGCAATACCAAGATTACATATTAGAGCAGTTATGACCGCTTTCCTGCTTCTGTGAGTAAATGTGGTCTGTTCTTTCATTATCACCTGTTTACTATGGATCGCATTGGTAACATCGGGGTCAGACCTTCATAACTTTTATAATTAGGAAACTTTTAAAGGTCTTATCCCATACTTTACATTCCTTATTGTAAACATACTCCTAAAAAATATTTATATCAAAATGAAAAATAAAATTCATCTTGATTTTAATCAATCCTTTTTATACTTTAATCTTTTAAATTTAACACAAAACCAAAAAAAAGGATTTTCCCATGAAACGAAACATCATTATTCTATTAACAATTTTAGTTTTAAGTTTAATGGTTATGAGGCAATGGTCCCGGGCTTGTTCAAGTTTTTTGGTGACAAAAGGGGCTTCAAAAGATGGGGCAGTTATGATCACCTATACCTGTGATGGGGAATTTCATCCAATCCTCCGATATGTTCCCGCTCAGGACTATAAACCTGACGAGTATTTCGAAATCAAGGAATGGAGCGGTAAGCTCAGGGGAAAGATCAAACAGGTTCCTCATACTTATGCTGTCGTAGGCTTGATGAATGAGCATCAGTTAGCTATCGGTGAAACTACATTTGAGGGACGCAAAGAACTAAGAAATCCAGACGGATTGCTTCATTATTGGACACTTATGAGACTTGCCCTCCAGCGAGCCAAAACCGCAAGAGAAGCCATTAAGGTCATGACTGACCTGGTGGAGGAATACGGATATTCAAGTACAGGTGAATCTTTCTCTATCGCCGATCCTGATGAAGCCTGGATTATGGAAATGATTGGGCCTGGCCCTGGTGGCAAAGGTGCACACTGGGTTGCTTTGCGCATTCCAGATGGCTACATTTGCGCCCATTCTAATATGTCCCGCATCAGTGAATTTCCGCTCGACGAACCTGAAAATTGCCTGTATTCAAAAAATGTTATCTCCTTTGCCGAACAAAAGGGTTACTATGATAAGAAATCAGAGAGGCCCTTTAGCTTCCGGTATGCCTATGACCCGCCAACACCCTCATTACTCAGGACTTGCGCTGCCCGTGTCTGGAGTATGTTCCGGCGCAGTGCACCTTCTCAAAATTTCTCCCCGGACTTTCACCGCGGTATCAAAGGTGCCAAACCTTATCCTTTATGGATCAAACCCGATACAAAACTTTTCCTGCAGGATGTTATGGCCATCATGCGCGACCACTACGAGGGAACAAACTTTGACATGACCAAAGGCGTTGATGCTGGTCCTTTTGCAAGTCCCAACCGCTGGAGAGACCTCACCTGGCAAGTGGATGGTGTCACATATTGCTGGGAACGGCCAATTTCTACCCAGCAGACGGGATTCTCTTTTATTTCGCAGTCACGAGCCTGGCTTCCCGATGCTATTGGAGGTGTCTATTGGTACGGAGTAGACGACACCTACACAACCTGTTACCTACCGCTCTATTGCGGCATTAACAAGTTACCTCAACCATATACTGTTGGCCGCCTCCAAAAATTTTCATGGGATTCGGCCTGGTGGGTTTTTAATTTTGTGGCCAACATCGCCAATTTGAAATATTCATATATGATTCAAGATATTCAAAAGGTCCAAAGAGAGCTCGAGCATAGTTGTTTTGCCCTTCAACCAATCATTGAAAAAACAGCTCTTGAGTTGTTTAAATCGAATCCTCAGCTTTTAACCCAGTTCCTAACAGACTATTCTGTCAGCCACGGAGAAAAAGTTATTCAACGCTGGCGTGAACTGGGTGAGCATCTATTAACAAAATACAATGATGGATATGTCAAAGATGAAAATGGCCGTCCTCAGGAAGTCGGCTACCCTGAAGAATGGCTTAAAGAAGTGTTAAAATCTAAACCTAAGCAATTCAAATTGCCAAAATTGGACGATCATAAATAGTAAAAAGAACAGCACTAAAAAAGAGTTATAATATACAAAAAAATAGTATAGACATATATTTAAAAGAGGATTATACTCATTTGTTTGAAATGATTTTTTTTCTTAAAATAATGGAATAAACAGGTATAGTTTATGTATAAAGATCTTATTATCGGCAGTATTGTTGTTATTCTCTCCTTGGGCTTTATTACCTATATCGTGCTCTGGAGCCGAAAAAGGATTGAACTTATAAGAAAGAAAAAGCTGCGCTCAGCCCGTGAGATAATAAACGAAATGAATGGCAGAAGATAAAACTTACATTTCCTCAGAGCTCTCCCGGGAACTCTCCCTCTTCCACATTACCATGATGGGTCTGGGAATGATGATTGGGGCGGGCGTCTTTTTGGGCATAGGCAATGCAATCTATGTTGCTGGACCAGGCGGTGTTATCCTTACCTTTACCCTCAACGGGGTGATAGCCTTATTCACAGCCCTTTCTTACGCTGAGTTAAGCTCGGCAATTCCACGTGCTGGCGGTGCCTATAATTTTGCCCGTCTTGCCTTTGGACGAGGAACAAGTTTTACTGCAGGCTGGATGGAGTGGTTTGCTTCATGCGTTGCCGGGAGCTTGTATGCAGTTACTTTTGCTATTTACACCGTACGATATTTTGAAGGTCTGAAGTTACTTAACTGGCTTCCTTTTTCCACACCTGTTATTGAAAAGATCGTTGCTTTTCTCATCGCTTCTTTCTTCCTGTATATAAATTATAGAGGCGCTTCAGAAGCCGGAAAAATTGGTGCCTTGTTTACGCTTGGCCAAACCGTTTTCCTTATTTTTATCGGGCTTGTTGGTGTTATTGTAGTGGCCATAGATCCCTCACGGCTTCAAAACCTGACTCCTTACCTTCCCCATGGCTGGTCAAAAATCCTAATCACAATGGGTTTTACATACGTTGCTTTTGAAGGATTCGAAGTTATTGCCCAGGCAGGTGATGAAGCCATTGACCCAAAACGTAATCTTCCCAAAGCAATGATATATTCTGTTTTTATTGTAACAATTACCTATGTCCTAGTTACTTTTGCCGCAATAGTCTCGGTAAAGGCGGGATCTCCAGGAGTCGAGGGCTTGCCCTGGGAATGGATTGGCCAATTTAAGGAAAGGGGTTTTGGTGAAGCAATCTCACATCTTATGCCCTTTGGTAATTTTCTGCTGACATTGGCAGTAATATTCGCCTCTGTCTCGGCTCTGAATGCTACAATATTCTCAGCAACGAGAGCCTCGTATGCACTCGGCCGTGATCGTATGCTGCCCAAGTTTTTTGCAAATATTTCCCGGAAATGCAAGACTCCCTGGGTGGCATTGTTGTTCACCGGATGTATTGTTATAAGTGTGGCCGTACTGCTTCCGACAATGGATGTTGCTTCCAGCGCAAGTATTATGTTCCTCTTTCTCTTTTTTCTTGTAAATATGAGTGTGATTAAAATACGTCTGAACATGAGTGATGAATTGAGCTATGGATTCATTATGCCATTTTTCCCATGGCTACCAATAATTGCAATTATATGTCAGGTCATACTTGCTGTATGGCTGGTTAATATGAGCTTGATATCCTGGATTGTGGCGCCGGCGTGGATAATAGTAGGAATTGGAATATATTATTTCTACTCAAAATCACATGCACTATCAACCAGGGATGAAATTCAGGTCATTGAAGAAGAGAGAGAGCCTGAGAGCGACCAGTACCATATAATGGTAGCTGTGGCCAATCCCAATAACGCTCTTGAGATGATTCGCACCACCTATTATCTCAGCGAGGCTAAAAATGCCAGGGTAAAACTTCTTCATATGGTACCGGTTCCTGATCAAGTTCCTTTATCCGATGCAGAGAAATTTATGATGAAAGGAAAAGAAGGAATTGTTGAGGCTATGCTGTCTCTTGTTCTCAAATTTTCTATTACCACAACCATACAGTATTGCAGAAATATTGCCCGGGGCATTTTAAGTGCAATAAAAGAAAAAAAAATCAATATGCTTATTATGGGATGGCATGGTCGAACCAAAAGTCCTGCCTTCAGACTCGGCAGTACTGTGGATGTAATAATTGAACGGGCACCATGCAATGTGGTCATTCTAAAGGGTCTTGGAAATCGTGAATTCAAGCGGATACTTGTGTTATGGGGAGGAGGCCCTAATGGACTCTTAGCTCTCGAAATTGCAAGTATTCTGGCTGAAAAAGATGATGCTGAAATAGTTGCTTTTACAGTAAACGACCAGAAAAAGAAAATTGATATACCCCAATTTTCTGAGATGAACAGAAACCGGCATCATATAAATTATAAGCGTATAAAAACAAAGTACGTGAATTCTCAAAACACGGTTAAAGCCATCCTTGACGAAGCTAAGAAGCATGACTTAGTAATCCTCGGCTCCACAAGAGATCCATTGATTTACCAGTTTAAGAGATATTCTATTTCCCATGCTGTGGCCCAGAAATGCAAGAAACCCATGATTATCGTCAAAGCATCGGGCGGTATAAGGTCCTGGATTAAACGCTGGCTTTAAACATCCTTCCATTTAATATATAAAAAACACACTAATCCAAATATGACCCTTCCAACAAAAAACAGTATTCCAAACTCTTATTTGAGGTATTTTTCGAGCCAGAGGTGAATTTCCTTCCACCAGCGCACATTATTCTGAGGTCTGGAAATAACATGCCCCTCATCGGGAAAGACAACCAGACGTGAAGCTATTCCCTGTTTCTGAAGAGCTGTGAACAGTTGTAAACTTTCGGCAAAAGGAACCCGATAGTCACGCTCGCCATGAGTTACCAGAGTTGGTGTCTTAAATTTGCTGGCGTAAACATGCGGCGACCATTTTTTATAAAGTTCTGGTTCCTCCCACGGGCTTTTACCCATATCCCAGGCAGGAAACCACAATTCCTCAGTTGCACCATAAAAGCTTGTCAGATTATATAAACTGGCGTGACTAACTATACATTTAAACCGGTTAGTATGACCTAAAATCCAATTCACGGAATAACCGCCAAATGATCCTCCGATTGCTGCCTGCCGTGATTCATCAATAAAATCATATTTCTCAATAACAAAATCCAGGCCTATCATTAGGTCTTCATAGCACCGACCACCATAATCCCTGCTAATCTGCTCACGAAAAGTAGAGCCGTATCCGGAACTCCCCCGCGGATTTATGAATACGCCAACATATCCGGGAGAGCAAACTAACTGAAAAGTAAACCAGGTTGTCATCAACCTATCAGCCCACATATTTTGTGGACCGCCATGAATATTGAGCACTACCGGGTATTTTTTCTCTGGATCAAATCCAGGCGGCTTTTGAATAAAACCATGAACCCTGGTATTTTCAGCACCTGTAAACCAGAATTCTTCTAACTCGGGAAGATCCAATTCTTCTAAAAGTGTTGAATTGGTAAAAGTAAGCTGGTAAGCTTCTCCTCCCGCAGCAGGCATCTTAAATAATTCATAAGGTTTGTCGTTATAGGAGCGAATAAAAACAAGATTTTTTCCATCAGGCATAATATCTATCCCAGTATTGTAACCATCATTGGTAACTCTCTTGAAATTCCCTTTTAAATCTGCCCTGTAAATAGAACCATGTCCTTCTTCGCGAACAGTGAAAAATAGAGTTTTGCTGTCAGAAGCCCAGAGAATCTGTCCAACCGAGCGGTCAAGGCCATCTGTTAATCGAACATGTTTCGCTTTTTTTCTATCATAAACAACCAGGCACCTGCGGTCTGCTTCATAACCGACCTTTTTCATGGCTGCATAGGCAATGTAACGTCCATCAGGGGAATAATGCGGCTGACTATCCAGGGCCGAGTTAGATGTAATCTTTTTTTCCTTAAGCGTTTTTATATCAACTATGAAAAGATCGTGATTTGTACTTAGAGCGAGCACTGGGTCTTCATTTTTAACATAACAAATCTCTTTTCCGTCAGGAGAAATGTCAAAGTCATGAGCGCTTGATAATGATACTGGAGGCGTGTCAAAATCTCCGGGCGTAAGATCTTTTATTGAACTATCTTCAACACCAACAAGGAAAACATGGTTCCTCTTATCTCCCAGCCACCTGTCCCACTGCCGAAAGAGTAACCTATTGATTGTTCTCGCTTTAGATTTTGGAAGTTCATCTTTCGTCCAATTTTCAATATCTTTTTTCCCTTGAGGAATAATTCTTGAGCCACATAAAACGTATTTACCATCTTTTGACCACAGGGGAGAATACAGGCCGGCTTTAGAAGAGTTAATTTTCTGTGCCTCTCCCTCATCAATTCTGATGAGGTAAAGATTGGCAACACCATCTCTTGTAGAAATAAAAGCTATCTTCTTTCCGTCAGGCGACCATCTCGGTGAATGGTCAGATTTCGGACTTCGTGTTAATTGGACTGGCTCTCCCCCAGAAACAGGGATAAGCCAGATGTCACTGTTAAAATTATTTTCCTTTAAATTCGGCACAGAGACAGTATAGGCAACCCATTTTCCATCCGGTGATACCTGGGGATTATAGACACTTTTAATTTTATAAAGGTCTTCTGGAATCATTGGGCGCTTGGATTGAGCCAAGGCTGGAAAATTCAAGAGTAAAATTACAACACAAAAAAAGGTCACATATCTTCTCATTTATTCCTCCTTTTGCTTTTTATTAATAAACTTCCTTTCTGTGTTTGACTCGGTATATGTAAACGGTTTTTTCCTTATCATTGATTCGGTATATGATACGATAATTACCTGACCGTAGACGATAGCCTTCCTCTGCTGTTAATTTAAGACAGCCATGAGGACGAGGATTTTTACCTAACGAAGATATTTTATCTTTTATTTGTTGGAATGTCTTTCCTCTAAAATTATCCAGATCTTTCTGCGCTTGAGAAAGGAGCAATATTTTATACACGCCGTTTTTCTAAATATTCCTCGAAAGGAATAGCCTGCTTTTCCTGCCCGCGTAATACTTTTAAATCCAATAAATCTTCTTTTAGTTCTTCACGTTCTATACGTTCTTCTAAGGCTTTTTCAACAAAAAAACCATATTTAATGCCCCGTTCTTTACAAAATTTCTTAACCTTGGTTACAGTATTATTATTTACTTTCACTGCTAATGTTATTTTTTTCATTTTTACCTAAGAAAGAAATAGCACAATTTATAAACTTTATCAATAAAAAGTTTATTTTAATTTAATAAAGTTAATAATTCTTATTTCAGCTTGGTGAACACTGCGTCATTATTTTTTGAGGGTTTTCCCTGGACAGCTTTCTTTGTGGGGTAATTATAAGAATAACTCCATCCAGCCACATAGACTTCACCCGTAGAATCAACATATATTCCTCTGACATATTCATCACTATCACCGCCGAGGAGAGTTAAATAGTAGAATTTTTTTCCGCTCTTCTTGAACTTGCCGATGAACATATCACTCTCAAAACTACCACTCCGCGGCTTGAGTGATTTTTTAAGCGGAAAATCGTTCGACCTGGTGGATCCTGCGACATAAGCATTTCCTTTGGAATCCACATCTATGGCTCTGCCATATTCAAATGATATCCCCCCCAGATAGGTGGAGTAAACAAGTGCTGTTCCGGTAGGATTAATCTTGGTCACGAAGGCATCGTCGACATATTGTCCGCCCCCGTACTTTTTTTGGAATGCCTTCTTCAGAGGAAAATTCAAAGAGTCGGTTTCTCCGGTTACATAGGCTGCTCCGGTGGAGTCGACAGCTATGGCACGGGCTATATCTTCCTTAGATCCACCCAGATAAGTGCTGTAGATCAGTTGAGTACCAGCAGGACTTATCTTGGCTATATAAGCATCACCATTTCCGAAATAATTATTATAGAGAGACTTGGTCGGAAAATCAGACGACCAGGTATCGCCAGTAAAATAAACCGCCTTGTTACTATCAATAGCAAGGCCGTAGCAATCATCATTCCCAGAACCTCCAAGATAGGTGGAATAGAGAATTGCACTTCCAGCAGGGTTTATCTTGGTTACAAAAGCGTCTCTTCCGCCAGATCCAGCATGAATAGGTTGAACTGCATTTTTCACGGGAAAATTAAAGGAAGACGTTTCGCCTCCCACATAAGCCGCACCTGTGGAGTCAACAGCTATGCTCCAGCCTTTATCATGACTATCTCCACCAAGGTAGGTGGAGTAAACAAGTACTTTTCCAGAAGGGCTTAATTTGGTAACAAAGGCATCCTCCCAGGCGCCTCCGAAAACACCCTGAATAGCGTTTTTGAGGGGAAAATCATTCTCAGAGTAGGTCTCACCTGTCACATAAACCGCACCATTCTTGTCAACGGCAATGCTGTGAGCATATTCAAAATCAGAGCCTCCAAGAAAGGTACAGTAGACAAGCTTTTTCCCTTTTGGCTTTACCTTGCAGACAACAGCATCAATCTTACCCTTTATCTTTTTCTGATAAGCCTTTTTGGTAGGGAAATCTGTAGAACTCGTCTCCCCTGTCATATAAGCTGCGCCTTTGCTATCCACAACTATATCACGGAGACGGTCTGTTACTTCTGCTCCGCCAAGGTAGGAGGAATAAAAAATTTTAGGGTCTATAACCAAGTCGTTATCTCGATTATAATCGCCTACTCTAAAATTATAAGTATTCTTACCAACTCTCTTGAATTCAGCTTCCACCTCCACTCTTTTGCCTCCAACAAGCTGATAGCAGACAGGCCTGGCATGCTTGAGTTCTCCGAATTGTGTTTTTATAATGAGATCACTGTTTTTTTCTATTTTTGTCTTGAGCACGTCCTGGTATTCAAAGCGGATGTCTGAAATATTCCCGCCTGGTTTAACGACCCAGTCATACTCAACCTCGTCCTCCACGCCATAAACTTTAAGGTCGATATTCTTATAAAGCTCCCTGTAGAGAACAGCCTTTGATGTGGGAATATCTGTTTTCCATTCCGATTGATCTCTTCCTTTTAAATAATTAACCCTCAGCTCAGTCACATCAACGGGCACGACTTCAGGGTTTTTATTGGCCCCCATAAATACCAGTCGAGAAACCTCCCTCTCAAACATGTAATTTTCCGGCTTTCTCTCAATTCTACGATGGTCTATACCGGATTCTCCTCCTTCTCTTCTGATAGTGTCAAAAACCAGTTCTTCTCTTGTCACCCAGAGAGTATATTTTATAGTTTTGGCATAAAAGAGCGCTTCCTCATTGACCTGGCCCTGGTTATGAATAAAATGGAGAGGCATTCTGCCATAATTAAGGTTTATTCTTTGAGATTTGGATACTTCACCGGCTCTTATCGCCTGCTGCATCTGGAGGGACTGGTCTTGAATTTTTGGCTCTAAACTTATTGAGCTTTGAAAAGAAAGCAAAATTAATAACATAAAAAGTAAAGAAATTTTTGAAATTAGCTTACTCATTCTAATCCTCCTTCCTCCTTTGGGGTCAGACCTTCATAACTTTTCTAATTTATAAAACTTATGAAGGTCTGACCCCAAAGCCTGAATCGAGCCGCTTTGGCTCGCTGGGACAAAGCGAGCGTGCCTTCAAACCGCATTCCCCTCGCTTTAACTACTTTATCTCTTATCACGGGAAAAAAGATGCTTACATCCCCTAGTTTACAATTGAAAGCAGTAGGAAAATTTGATAAGAAAGACATTGTGGGGATGAATATCAAATAAATCCCGGACACCTTCGCTAAAAGAAAAATCTCCATTGGACAAATAGTCGGTTCTCCCCTGCGACCAGACCAGATACAAAGTAGAGCCAGGAATATATTCCCACCTGACGACAAGATTTGACCGAAACTGAAGAAAATTAAAATCCGGATTTTCGAAGCTGTAATCCATTGTCCCATCAAGATTCTCATCAACGTTATACAACTCTTCGTCCAGGTCATAATTTATTTCATTGTCTGTGATGCTGTAAAAGCGGTCTTCATATGCTCTTGCTCTGGAGTCGGTTATACGTTTAAAATCAGAATACTTTCCGGCAGAAACAAAAGGCTGCCCGTAAAACTGGATGGACAGGTCAGGTGTCAGGCTTAGATTCAGCCTGATAGTGATAGCCAGAGTTTCTTGATCTATCTTTCCAAAAATATACCTTTCCTCCGTATCAAAGTCTTCAGTAGCAATATATTGAAGCTCACTTAAATTGAACTCATAAGAAGGCGAAACTGATATAGAAAGAGCTTTATTTGGACGAAATGTTACACCAAATTCGAAACCATTCATCCTGGAATCATTTTGATCCAGGTAGTGATGATAAGTCCCTATAAAAAAACGAAATCTTTTTCTACTATCTGAATTGATAAAGCACCAGCTATTCCATCTCCCTGGCCACCGTAGGGCAGGACCGCCTCGAAGGCCGCTTGTATACAGGCCTTCCCCTTCCCGGTTCATTCCAACACTAAGTCTCCAGTAATTTTTAAACTGGCCCCACATACCAACATTTCCACCCTTAAAAATCTGCTCACCACTGAAATCCCAGCCCATCCACTGATTATAATTAAAGGAAATCTGGCGAAAAATGCTGAAAGGCTCCGTAATTCTATAGTTTGCCCAAATCCACTGCAATATTGCGTCGGCTCTGCGAAGATAACCCATATCGTTGAGTTCAAGGCCTGGAGAACGCCAGGTCACTCCACCTGAAAAACGAAAGCCAGCGCTGCCGCCTTTTCCGATGTTGATTGTTCCACCGTGACCGGAGAGAGAAGTCCGTTCAGGGTCAACCCAGACATGGTCTGTATCAGGCCGCTGGAAATACCGGACTGGAGATTCCTGTGTTCTGAGAATTGCCTCTGTGCTCCCCCGAACATGGCTGAAAACAGTCTTGAGGGAGAAATAATACATTTTATCTTTCCATTGGTGAATGAAATCAAATCCACCAGAGTAGGCAGCATCATGAAGAAAATTCAATTCCTCATTTTTAATTTTGCGGTTTGTGGCTGTGAACATGCCTCCAAAGATCGTATTCCCCCTGTTGTAATCCTTCTGGAGACGGATGCTAAAATAATTGGTCAAAGGCTCCACTGTCTCCTCTCGGTGCTGTCCCAGATAACTAATCTCTGCATTCTCTCTGGTTGTAATGCTATCGAGGATACCAATGGACAGGCCGCTTTTTGTCTTTCCGGTAATTTTGAAAGCACCGATTATGGAAGTATTTTCAGGCATATTTAGATATTCATCTTCCTCTGTATCCGGATAATATTGAGGCCTGCGGCCGATGCGCCTCGAATAAAAAAGGTTGTCGCTTGAAAAGCTTCCATCTCCACCCATTATTTGAAAACTAAGAATATTTCTTCCTTCGATGAAAAAGGGCCTTTTTTCCGTATAATATGTTTCAAAGGCGGTGAGATTCACCACTGAAGGATCTGCCTCGACCTGACCGAAATCAGGATTAATGGTGAAATCCAGAGTCAGGTCACTAGTGAGGCCAACCTTACCGTCTAAACCGCCATAAAGATTGTTCAAGCTCCCGGTGGCAAAAGGATTACCTTTCTCTTGTTCAAATCTTTGCGCTTTCCCGACCGTATAGGGAGTCAGTTCGATCTGGCGCTGAGCCTTGATTCCTTTTATCCCATGCAGCTCCCCGAATTGATGAACCCAGCCAGGAGAGTTTTGGGGAATTAACTGCCAGTGTGACATCTCTTCTTTGCGGAATAATCTTCGTTTGACTTGAAGCCCCCAGATTTGATTTTCTTTTTTTCCATAGCGAAGCTGAGAAAGAGGAATTCTCATTTCCGCTGTCCAGCCCTGCTCATCAACAGCAGTTTTCACATACCAGATAGGATCCCAGTTGGAATCCCAATTATCCCCATTTTCAGAGATGAACTCGTCGCCTTTAACTCCAGCTGCATTGACTGAAAAAGAAAAGGCTGTACGAAGGTCATAGAAACTATCAAGGCTGATTGCAACCCAATCTCCTTCAAGGTCATCCCGCCTCGACATTCTCTTCTCAATCTTATCAAGTTCTTTATCATAAGCCCGGATTGCAACGTAAATATTCTTGTCATCATAGAGAATTTTAAAAGCTGTTTCTTGAGAAGGCTCTTTACCTTCATAGGGTTGTCTTTGAATAAAACCACCTTCCCATTCCACCCTTTCCCAGACAGGTTCATTCAAATTTCCATCAATAATTGGAAAATTAGGGTTGATATATTTTGTCAAATAAATCTTTTTTTGAGTTGAAACAGGATAAATGAACTGCTGGATAAATAAAACCATAAATAAAAATGCGATTAATTTTTTCACTTATTCGCCTTAGTCACAAGCACAAACACTATTATTTTTTTCCTTTAAACTACATATACTCTCCAAGCACGAAAATGGTTGCCTCACTTCTGTCTACTCGGTTACTATTACAAACGCATTAAATGCTGTTACATTGTCATTGCGGTAGGGGGTCAAGTCTTGCATTATGACATTTTGTACTATTTTCCTATAATCAATCCTTTTATACAGAAAAAATGTAATAATGCAAGACTTGACCCCCTACATGACCCCCTACAAGGCTGATTGCAAGCCAATCTCCTTCAGGACTTTTATACAAGGTGACCTTGTAAATGGATTATGATAAAATATTAATAAGCTCATATTTAAGCTTTACACTTCTTTTTCGGGTTTTTCTATATGAGGAACTTAAATCGATTCCCCTTCAGGCAAACTTTTCAAGTAATTCTTCTATTACTTTTATCGATAAGCTTTCTCTTAGTTCATCAAGGATTTCTGGCCCAGGAAAAACAGTATTCGAAGGCAATTGACGCTACAGAAGTCGAAGCTGTTATCCAGTGGTTATCTAAAAATGCAATTACTTTAAAAAGTCTGGAACCAGGCTACAGTTTTGAAGATTTAAAACCTCTAAAAAAAATTCTAAAAAATATTCGAATTGTAGGCCTGGGTGAGGCAACGCATGGTTCTCGGGAGTTTTTTCAATTCAAGCATCGAATGCTGGAATTTTTAGTCAAAGAAATGGGCTTTACTGTACTTGCCTTAGAGGATCCTTACCCTGCGAGTTTTAGAATAAATGATTATATACTCCACGGAAAAGGTGCCTCTGCAGAGGAAGCGTTAATCAGGAAAGGGTTTGTCATGTGGAATACGGATGAATTTTCAGAGATGATAGAATGGATGCGAGATTACAACAAAAAAGCACCAGAAGGTAAGAAACTTAAAATTTATGGCATTGATATTCAAATCCCGGGTCAAGCCATAGAGGTTGTGATCTCCTATATAAAGAAAGTAGCACCAGAATATACGGAAACAGCTGAAGACGCTATCAATCCTCTCCGTTTCCAAAACTTAAACCGCCTTAAATGGGGAAGAAATAAAGAAGAAAAAGCAATAACAAAATCTCGGCTCTTGGAATTGGTCGGTTTTTTAGCTCTTAATCAAGTAAGATTCATCCGAGAGACCTCTGCTGAGGAATTTGAAAAAGTGATGCAACATGCCCGAACCCTGGCTCAATTTAATGATACTTTCAGCAGACCCAGGATTAATCCCAAAGATCCAGCCAATTCTATGGCAGCCAGGCGAGATTTCTACATGGCTGAAACTACCGACTATATAATGAATAAAGAAGGCCCTGAAACTCGCATTGTTGTCTGGGCTCATAATTCACATATTTCTCTCGGGGAAACCAGATATATGTACGGAGAGACGATGATAACCCATCCATCAATGGGAAGTCATCTCCGCAAAAATCTTGGGGATGCCTATTATGCTTTGGGTTTTACCTTCAACCAAGGCTCATTTCAATCTTATAATGTGAATAAGGAAGATGAACAATACAGAAAATTAAATGAGTTTAATGTTGGTCCAGCTTCTGAAGGACAGGTTGGCTGGTATTTTGCTAGACCTGGAATTGAAAATTATATTGTTGACTTTCGTTTTACCCCTAAGGATGAGAAAATAGCAGATTGGTTGAATTCTCCTCTTCTCATTCGCCATTTTGGAGCCACTTTTTCTCTAAAACGGCCGCTTAAAAAATATATATATCCCATCATTTTAGGGGAGCAATTTGATGGAATGATTTTCATCGGAAAAACTACGCGAGCCCATCCTGTCCGCTCCAAGATAGAGGCCCCTTAAAAGTATATCCTTCCCTTAATAAAACAATGGCACTTGTTTCAGGTCCTGAATGCGGCAAATCTGTCAAATAAGTATTATCACACTGTCCAGAGTTGGTCCTAGTTTAATCTGTGTTGTGAGTATAGCTTTCGGAGTGCTACTTGGATTAGGTGGAATCGTAACAGGATACTTTGCCCTTACTTTATTAAGGTTTTTTTAATTCAGAATTGTGAGGCCCAATCACTCTGAGAATAATCTCATTTTCCTTTTCGTATTCAAAAGTAAATCTATAGGAATCATTCACCCTGGCTTCAAAAATTGACCTGGTCCCTTTTATTTTCTTTACTCTTAATGAAGGATTTCTAGGATTAGAGATTAATAGTTTCAGCTGTTTCTTTAGCTTTTCCTTTGTTCTTTGGTCTAAATCAAGAGCGCTTTTTTTGAACCTTTCTGTTCTTATCAGTCTTAGAGCTTTCTTCAATTTCATCAAATAATTCCTCAACAGAATTAAAAGTTTTTACTCTCCCTTCTTGTATGTCTTTTTCAGCCTCTACTTCGAGTTTCTGCCATTGTTCTGTCCAAAACCAATCCTGATTCTTTTCTATTGTCTTTTGGGGAATCATCACAACTGTATTATCAACAATCTTGGCTAAAATAAGGCTGCCTTTTTCCAAATTCAAACCTTTCCTTATAAACACAGGCAGAGTCACCTGTCCTTTTTCTCTCACTTTAATTAATTCTTCCATTTATATCTCCTGAATTTTCTGATATTCTTATTTTCTTACTTTCCTACTTTCATACTAATGATATTTTCATTCTTAAAAAATGTCAAGAGCAAATTAATATTTGTTTGAAATATAAGTTTTTTATTTTCCCATCAATTCAATAACAGCGGCTGTCATGGCTTTCATTCCTGTCTTGATGGTCCGATCAGGGAGCGGGGCCCAATAAAGCGAATGGAGGCATTAACTCACCTAATTATTCATCTGGGAAAATCCTTTTAAGAATGAATAAAGATTCAGGATAAAGCTCCTCAAGGCTGACATATTTCCATTCGGCATATTGAATCTGCCACCTGTCATTTTTCTTTACTAACCCAATTCTAAAGCGGTAATTATCGGGTGAATATCTAGTCAATTTCCGAAAAACTTTAGCAGCCCCTGAGGACAGGGCCACTTCTGTTTGAATGGACGCTTGCGGAAGATTAATTTCATCGATCCGAGTACTCAACATATGGATGACAATGCCTTTATATTGTTCATAATAATACTTAAGCATATCCTCTGTTTCTCCTTTTCCCCTGCCCTGAAAATCAGAATAATCATCAGCAAGATTCATCATTAAACTGCTCACATCCTTTTCTTCGGCAAACCTGCTTATGCTATCCACCAGTTCCAGGATCAAATCTTTTTCTGTTTTTTCTTTGCACAGGCTTAAAAAGAAGGCCATCAAAAAAAATAAAAAAAGGGGGATTATGAGCTTGCTCTGGAAATGATTTTTCATTACTAGAAAGCTAATATCACGCAAAAAAATTTGATGCCAAATTTTATAGTGCTATTGGGTATTTCATATTTTTATTTCTTTCTATTTTTTTTCCTTTTAAGTTCATAAAAATATTTCAACTCAAATTCGATTTCTTTCTCTTCATCTGGCTCTTTTAAAACAAGAATGCCTTTGTTCCTGTATCGATCTATTCTATCCATGATTCCATTTTATCAAAAAGATAATTATCACTCCAATCAATTGTTAACTATGAAAAACAGTGTTCCTCATCCAATTGTCATTGCGGGCATAAAGGTCACAAAATGTTGTTGATCATATTTGTATTTTTAATTAAATAAGCATCATAGAGATGAATTTTAGTGTTTTTATTGAATGTATTCAACAATGATAGTAAAAAACAC
>Ga0209986_10002717_pt1 | contig 15950 bp, 16 predicted proteins | sample BlataG_FD_183168 | JGI IMG/M metagenome (GOLD analysis project Ga0209986, IMG submission 183168) | Deep subsurface microbial communities from Black Sea to uncover new lineages of life (NeLLi) - Black_00105 metaG (SPAdes) (version 2) | ecosystem: Environmental > Aquatic > Marine > Oceanic >...
CCTCGCCCAGCTTGTTTGCTTGACGCCCATTTACGGCCAGGAACATACCAAGAAAAGTTTAACATACCCCAATTTGAATATTTTGCAGCAGGACCCGTGCTCACTACCGAAATCCGCTGTCTCTCGCTATCGTCTTTAGCGTATTTTTCTGTGAGCTGCTGAGTTAATTCGTGAGAATATTTAGATAACCCCTCAGAATCTTCAACTTCTTTAATTTGAACAATTCCCTCAACACCATCTATATATACTATAACCTCTTTTTGAGCTTTACCTTGAATTTCAATCGCATCAAAACCCGAGAATTTTAAATACGGACCGAAATAACCGCCAACATTAGAATCCACGATAATATCAGTTAAAGGAGATATTGTTGTAACAATTGATTTCCCCGAACCAGGGTAAAAGATGCTCCCTCCTAAAGGTCCAGAAGAAATGCAAATTTCGTTTTCGGGATCGTTCCATTTAACAATTTTATCTTGCGGGAGTCCATTCCACATGAGCCAAAGATCGAAACCTTTACCTCCTATGAAATTCTCTTTCATTCCATCTGTTACAGGCTTTATTTCAACCTTGCTATCCGAAAGATTTACGTATAGAGTTCTGTTAGTATACCCTTTTTGAACTTCGTGGAGTTCATATTTCATTTCTGCTAAAACCATAGAATTTCACTTTATTATATGGTGATTATTAAATTAAAAACATAATTTTAAACTATGGATGATTTAATGAGACTTTAGAATTAAATATTATTTAACTATATTCAAACTATAAATAAAAAAAAATATTCTTAAGTTGCTTCAATCTGAATAGATTTATTTTAAATCGTTCTAGCTAACTCTTTAGCCCATTTACGAATCTCATCCCAATTTCTTGAATCGTAAACTCCTGGTTCTGTTTCTTTAATTCCTGCCGGGATGAAATTTTCTCTTTCTGCGTCTAAGAATTTTCTATAAATTTTACCCATCTGATTATAATCCCAGATACCTCCAAACATGGTCATCGAGATTGGATTCAAATCATATTTAGAAGCTTTATCTTCAAGATATTTTTTAGTAATTCTAATAATTTCATCATGTTCTCCTTTATATTCCATGAGTGCTCGCGCTCCTGAAGACACGAAGATTGCTACTTTCTTTTTCTTTAGTTCACCACTAAACTTCTTTAAAAATTCTTTAGCTTTACTCGTCCACATTTCCATTTTCATTCCACTCGCAATTATAACAAGTTCAAATTTTGAGATATCTTTGACCTTCTCTTCTTTGAGATTTACAACTTTTACCTCAAATCCTTCACCTTGAAGAACTTTGGAAATTTCTTCTGCGGTACTAGTTGTCGCTCCATAACGAGTGCCATACGCAATTAATGCTTTAGTTTTTTCCATTTTTGTTCTCTCTTTTTAAAAAATATTTTTTTCTCCAGCTATGCCTTGTAATAATACATTTGTTGAGTATTGAAGATATTCTTTTTTTGTCATGCCATACATCTCCAAGATCATATGAATTTTGTTATGCTAACTTTACTTTAGACAAAATAAAATATTTCAAGTGATTTCATATCTTAAGAATTCTTAAAAATAAATAATGATTATTTTAGATTTTTTTTAACAAAATTATCAAGTACTTCTTCTATCGTCGGACTTTTGACTGGTTCTATATCGTAAGAGACTCTAATAATAGGTTTATTGCTATTAATTAATTTTTCAAGATCAATCGGGCTGCCATCAATTATAATTTCGCATTCCGCTTTATTTAGAGTTTCTTCCATGTCTTTAATCTGTTGGTCGTTGTAGCCCATAGCTGGAACTATCTGTGTGATCTGCGGAAATTCTTCAAATACTTTTTTCATAGTACCTGTTACATAAGGTTTTGGATCTATAATTATAGCTCCACTATTGGTTGCCGCAACAAATCCCGCGCCGTACGACATACTACCATGCGTTAAAGTTGGCCCATCTTCTACAACAATTACTTTCTTGCCCTTTAAATCAGGATTACCTTCGACGGTAACAACTGAGTTTGTATATATTTTTGTTGCGTTAGGATTTAATTCGTTTAAATTATCCTCAACGATTTTAACGTCTTCTGGTTTAGCGTTATTCATTTTATTGATAACGAACGCATCGGCAGATCGGGCATTTACTTCGCCGGGATGATATTTCATCTCGTGTCCCGGTCTTAATGGGTCTACTACGATGAACAGTAAATCTGGAACGTAAAACGATAGCTCGTTGTTTCCACCGTCAAATATAATTACATCCGCTTCTTTTTCTGCCTCTCTAACAATTTTTTCGTAGTCTACTCCAGAGTAAATTACAAGTCCTTGCTCAATGTAAGGCTCGTATTCTTCCCGTTCCTCGATCGTGCACTCGTATTTATCTAAATCTTCGTACTTCTCAAAACGCATGACATTTTGTTTTATTAAATCTCCATAAGGCATTGGTTCTCTTACTGCTACAACTTTATAACCTTTACTCATTAAATACCTATAAGTTGCTCTAGAGACTTGGCTCTTACCGCATCCAGTTCTAACAGCACATATAGCAACAACAGGTTTTTTGGATTTGATTTGGGTAAACTTTCCAGAAATTAATTTATAATTTGCCCCAGCAGATAACACGCGAGAACCCTTATGCATTAATTCTTCGTGCGAAACATCAGAATACGCAAACACCACCTCATCTATTTGATGAAGTTTAATTATTTCTTCAAGGTGTTCTTCGGGAAGCATTGGGATGCCTTTTGGATAAAGTTTACCTGCTAATTCCGCCGGATATTTCCTTTTCGTCCCTTCAATTGTGCCTACATTCTGTTCTCCCGCAATAGTAAAAGCTATTACTTCGTATTCTTTATTATCTCGGAAGACGGTGTTAAACAGGTGAAAATCCATACCTAAGGCTCCGATTATAACAACTTTCTTTTTCTTCATAAATACAAACCATTCTAATAGTGTTTTTTACATTATTATAATAATTAATTTGGGATTTGTAATAATATTTATTGATAATATTATGGGAATGACAGCCCGCTTATTCGTTCAAGCAATTTCTTAAAATTAAAATAAGAGTAAAAAATAAATATGTGATCTTCATATATTATCATATATGATCATATTAGATTCTTCTCCATTAATCCATCTTACTAAAATTGGTAAATTAGAATATATCATTAGTCTTTTTGATTTTATTATAATAACTGATGCCGTATATAAAGAAGTCATTGAGGAAGGGATAAAAGCGGGATATACTGATGCTACTCTTATATTAAATTATCTTAAAAATAATAAAATCAAGAAAATTAAGATTGAAAACCCCGACCCATTACTAGAAGAATATCTACATCCAGGAGAATCGGAATCAATTCAATTGGCAAATCACTTAAAAAGTATTTTAGTTATAGATGAAAAAAAAGGGAGATTAATAGCAGAGCAGAAGGGGATTGAATTTTTAACCACTGTTGATGTGATATTACTCTTATTGAAGGAAGGTTTAATAAATTTTGATTTTTTTAAAAAAAATCTCGCAAAATATTCTGCGGATGGATGGTTAGGAGCTAATATATATCAAAAATATTTAGAAGAGGGAAAAAAATATGAGTGAAAGGCTATCAATTATAATTCCGTCAGAAATGAATGATGATCTTGAAAAATTACAAAAGATATTAAAAATGGATAAAAGTACGGTAATTAGACACTTACTTTCTAAATCTATTCAAGATGTAAAAATAAAAACCTTGTTAGATGAATATAGGAAGGGAAAACTGTCTCTCGGGAAAGCTGCTGAATTAGCAGGAGTTAATTTATGGGAATTCATTGAACATTGTAGGAGGAATCAAATTAAATTAGATTTAACTGAAGAGGAAGCGGAAATTGGAATGCGCAGAGTTGAGAAAATTGACATTCAAAAATATAAAAAAATTATTAAAAACTCACTAGAATCACTTGAGAAATAAAAATTCACGAACTTGTTCATAAAAGGAAAGAGCATATTCAAGTGGGTCTTGCAATGTAATCAATAATCTCATTCAAATCATTTTCTGCTAATGTAGACCATTCTATATCAACCATTTTTTCAGCCGTTCTTTAGCTTCTTCGTGAGTTAAATAATTTCCTTCTTTCATTTGCTTTTGGGCTTTATTAATTCTTTCATCGAGATATAGTTTATACGCAATCTCTTCCACGGTTAGATCATCCGGTAAATTTTTAATGAAATCAATTACCGAGTTTTTTACAGATGGCATATGATTATTTATAAATTAAAATTTAACTATTGATGGAAGAAACTATAATTCTAATAAATTTTTTAAGATTTGCATACCATAAGGCTTCATTTTAATGGATTTAGGATGAAACTGTAAACCTTCTATTAGATATCTTTTATGTCTTACTGCCATAATCGCTCCGTCATCCGCTGTTGCACTTATTTTTAAGTTTTGGGGCTTGAAATGGAAATTTAAAGGTATTTTTCAAAAGGCAATAGATTAAGTATTTTTTTTGATTATCGTTTCTTTTATTGAATTTGGCTAAGGAGCTTTTTAGAGAGTGTTAATGGTAAAACTTATAGATGTAAAAGAATAAGTTTCGTTTGTTAACGGAAAACGCGAGGATTCTACCTGCTTTTTTTGCTTTTTGAACGATCAACAGTCACAAAAGAAAAATGTTTGAAAAATTTAGAAAAGCAATGCAAAGAAAAAAATTAGAGTAATAATATCCTGAACTTATTTCTATTGATTTTATAAGATACTTAAAACAATTTAAAAAAATTATGATTTAAAAAATTATTTAATTTTATTCTGATTCTATTGATAGCTTTTCCACTTTTCTTCAAGCTTTGGATCTTTTAATGTGTCCATGATATATTTACCGAATTCTTCACCTGTTGCACCACTGTCTCTACCAGTTACTTTTAGCTTTTTCTCGTATATCGCACAGATATCTAATGCCATTTCTAACTTCTTGGCTTTTTCTACGAACCCAATATGATTTAACAGCATAGCAGAAGCTTTAATAATACTAGTTGGATCTGCATATTGAGTTCTTCCCGTTTCTACCATTCTAGGAGCAGTACCGTGGATAGCTTCAAACATTGCATAGCGTTTTCCGATATTTGCACTGCCAGCGGTTCCTACGGAGCCCTGAATTTGCGCAGCTTCATCAGTTATGATATCTCCATATAAGTTAGGCGCCACAAATACTTTAAATTCTCTCTGACGTTCTGGATCAATTAATTTTGCTGCCATGATATCAATATACCAATCATCAAACTTAATTTCGGGATATTCTTCTTTTGCTATCTTTTTCGCCATATTTAAGTACATTCCATCGGTAGTTTTAACTACATTTGCTTTAGTAATTAATGATACTCTGTTAACTCCAGTTTTTTTAGCGTAATCAAATGCTAATCTTAGGATTCTGTCAGTACCTTGTTTGGTATGGACACAAAAATCAAAAGCTAAGTCTTCTGTTACATTGATTCCCTTTGAACCTAATACATAAGCTCCTTCTGTGTTCTCCCTAAAAAATATCCAATCAATGCCTAACGCAGGAACTTTAACTGGACGAACATTTGCGAATAAATCTAATTCTCTACGCATGGAAACATTTGCGCTTTCTAGATTTGGCCACTTGCCCGTAGTTAAGTCAGCTGACGAAGGAGTATGGGTAGGTCCCTTGAGAATCACATGGCATTTCCTTAGCTCAGTCACAACATCATCTGGTATTGCTTTTAATAATTTCGCTCGGTTTTCAATTGTTAATCCTACGATATCTTTGAATTGAATTTTACCACTTTCGACTTCTTCCTTTAAAAGAAACTTCAAAATATTTTCCGCATGTTTTGTAATTTCTGGACCAATATAATCTCCGCCAGCTACTCCTATGATGAGTGGTTTCAATGTGGAATAGTCAATCCAATTTGCTCCTCTCTTTAAATCCTCTATTCTTTTTAATTGAACTCTTACTAAACCTTCAAAGTGGTCTTTTGCCTTTTGTACTACATCTTCCATTTTTTATTTCCTCCATTTCATTTTTTCTTTGATTTGCTTTTATTTTTAATTATTTACATTTCTTAAAATTTATTATTTCTATAAATTAAACAAAAAAAGTTAATTTAAATTTGTAAAATTTCAATTTGGATATTCTCCTCAACTCCCAAATAAGATTTCATCCCAAGGTTGACGATATAATCCTGCACGTTGGCGTTTTTGATCAAATACATGTCCCATCATTCCAATTGACCTTCCTAGCACGAATAATCCATTTAAGGCTTCACTTTCGATAACATCTTCGATTTCTTCCTTAGTATAATCTAAATTTTCCAGTAAGTCCAAAAATGTTATACCTATGGTACCGTCGACATTGAGTATCAAATTATTGCGCTTAGAAGTTGTGAGTTTTTCTACTTCCAATGCATAATCTAAGTGAGGATGTTTTGGAAAATTCTTAAAAACGAATTCTTTGAGTAGAATAACTCGGACGTCTGGATTTTGAACTGATTTTATCCTATGTCCGATTCCCGGGATATTCGCTTGTACTACATTTTTCATATAACTTACAAATTCCAGTGGAGTCATTTGTTTTTGTAATGCTTCTCTAAAATATTTTGCTGCATCTGAAATTGCTCCGCCAAAACGAGGTCCAATTGTCAATATTCCCGAAGCAAGAGAGGACATTAAATCTTTACCAGCACGTGCAGCGACGATCGCATTATGAGCTCCACTTACAGCAGGTCCATGATCGGCAGTAAGTTTTATTACCATTTCTATGAATTCTTGAGCGAATTCTGGTAATTCTTTCTTAAACCATAAGAGACCGATCACATACCCAATCGATTTATGTTTGCGGATTATTTCGTCAAGTCCGATACCAGCAAAGGTTGGTACATCCCCACGATCATCTGAAATGGTGACAACAACATCACTTTGACGTCGAACTATTCCAAGACGAACAGCTTCATTATAATCAAGCGGAATTTTTGGGGGTTCTACTTCTTCAATTGGTTCAATTTTACCTTCAGATTTTAATTTGTTAAATGTTTTTTTAATAACTTTATCGAAATCTTCATAAGAAGTTGGAACTATGGCTCCAGCCATTTTAAGTGCTTCATTTTTTGATTCTGCCGTTTCTCTATCACTTCCAGCCATCGCGCCCGCGTGACCAAATTGCAATCCTTTTGGTAAAATTCTTGCAGCAGTTCCGGTAACCCATATAGCAAGAGGTTTTTTGATCTTTCCACTCTTTAAGGCGTTAACTATTTCATATTCTTCGGTACCTCCTATTTCACCTAAACAAACCAGCATTTTGATTTTTGGGTTTGCTTCGTATCTTAAAAGGTGATCGATTAGGCGTGACCCCGGATAGCGATCTCCTCCTATTGCGATACACTCATAGACTCCATCTGTATTTTGGGCAATCATGAAATTCATTTCATTACTTAATCCACCAGACTTAGATACAAAACCTACTGAACCAGGACGATAGAGTTTTGATAATATAATATTTTCAAGTGTACCGGCAGTGTTAGCGATTTTAAAAGCTCCAGCATGTATACCTCCTACTGTGGCTGGACCAATGATAACTTTTTTGCGTTCATTAGCAATTTTATTTAGTATTTGACTTTGCCTTTCTGGTACACCTTCAGCAATAATTACAACAACTCGAATAGTCTCTGAATCAAGAGCTTCCTTACTAGTATCATATGCAGAGCGAAAAGATGCAAAATTTATCATTACATCTGCTTTAGGATGTTTCTTGATTGCCATATTTAACGTTTTATAAACGGGAATAACAATTTCGCTACTTCCCCAGAATACTTTATGATAAGCAACCGCAGCCTCTTGAGTAGATTGAATCATTGCAGCAACAGATGGTGTCTTCCGATGACAAACGTAATCAAAATCTAACATTCGTTGAACTGGAGCTGCTTGTAGCCCATATATTATGGCCTGAGATTTTTCATCAAACAATTCATAATTTTCCATTTATAACTCACCCTCTAATTTTTCTTTCATTCTAGCTATTGGTCGTGTCATGCTATCATATCGATCATAAATTTCTATTGGAATGCCAGTTTCTTCTCCAACTTTCCTCATTAATTCTAACCCTTGCTTTTCATTAGGACCACCTCTACGAACGAGGATTTTTACGTTAGCGTTCTTTAATCTTTCAACAGAATTCTTGATTGCTTTCACAATTCCTCCAAATGTCGCTTTAACATCAGTAAAGTTAGCAATTCCCCCGCCTATAATTAAAAATCTCTCTCTTTCTTTAGGATCAGGGGATTCTGTAATGAGATCAATTATGGTTTGAGCGTAAATTTGCGTATGGTCTTGATTAGGGTTACCAGAATATTCACCATAGTTACCAAGTTCATTTGCAAGTCCGAGATCTGCAATTGTATCTGTATATACAACACTTGCCCCACCTCCAGCAATCATAGTCCAGATTCTTCCGTCCTTGTTTAAAATGGTTAACTTTAATGAGGCTCCAGTTTTTTCATCAAGTTCCATAATCTTCTTTTCTTCAACACTCAATATTTGGCCAAAAGCTGCAGGAAATTCAATGGGGTTTTCAGGATTACCCCATGTATCAGTATGAAGAAATGCAGCAGTATCATCGAGTCTCGCTTTCACATCTAAGGGAACAACTTTATTATCTTTAGTTATTGCAAAAGGATTAATTTCTAAAAACGTAAAATCTTGATCAATAAAGACCTGAAAAAGCCCCTTAATAAAAGGGATTATAGTATCTTTTAAATCTCCAAAATTTGGAAATTTCCCTTCTAAATCAAAACTGTTAATGTCAGTTTCAACAGGAATGGGAATATGAACCACTTTATCCCAGTTTTCCTCGACAAATATCCCTCCTTCAAAACTGAAATGAACCACATTATTATTTCTTTCCGTGGTGATTGAAACATAGTACTCTTTTTCGTGAGGAATGAAAGGTTCTACAAGTAAGCGTTTCAATGCGCCCCTCACATTCCCAATCTCGCAAACTCTATCCAAATTGTTGTAACAGAAATCTTTCATTTCATCACAATTTGCATCTAATAAGAGTAGATTTGCCTTCCCTCTTTTTCCAAAAAGTTGATCAGGTTTAACTACCACTTTTTCTGTATTTATCCAAGGATTATCTGAGATTGCTTTCTCTAAGTCAGTCTCGCAGTCAATAATCACTAACTTGTTATGGTATTTGAATTCTGGATAATATTTTGGCAATTCATTAGCTAAAATCTTTTTAGCATCATACTCATAAATATTTTTTTGAGCCAATTTTCTCTCTAACTCTTTAATTATTTTATATTATGTTATAAACTAGTAATAAGTGTAGATTGTTTTTTTATATAAATTTTTCCCACATTATCTATATGGGATTCTTTTCCCCTTTATTAACTCATTACATCAATTTTTTCAAGGAATTGTTTAATTTGAATTATGAGGTGTGCGTTTTTAAGCCCATCTGGGCACTTTATAGATAATAAGCAATTAATTTAAATAAACAACACTACAATAATAATCTAACTACTTAGAATATTAAAACTAAAAGAGGAATTTCAAGGTTGCATCACGATTTTATAATTATCTGCAGGAACAAATTGCTCAAGTTAATTCTTGTATCATTTTTGGAACATCCCAGGGTAAATTTGCTATTGATGCACCAGCAGCTTCTAATGCTTGAATTTTCCCTATAGCAGACCCATAATTGCCCGAAATTATCGCACCAGCATGACCCATTCTTCTTCCTTCTGGGGCGCTTTTTCCTGCGATATAAGCGATGACTGGTTTAGAAGTATTGCTCTTAATAAATTCTGCTGTTTTTTCTTCCTCGTCGCTTCCAATTTCTCCTATTATAACAATTATTTTAGTTTTAGGATCTTTTGAATAATAAGCTACAGCTTCTTGCATAGTTGTTCCTCTCACAAGGTCTCCGCCAATCCCCACATATGCTGAAACTCCGATATCGCTATTTCCAATTGCTTTTGTTATTTCATAAGACAAAGTTCCGCTTTTAGAGATTACTGCGACATCACCGTAATGACACATGTCGCTTGGCATTATTCCTAATTTGATTTTATCGGGGATTAACATACCAGGACAATTCGGACCGATTAAATGCAGTCCTTTTTCCTTAGCTTTCTCAACAAACCTAATCATATCAAACACGGGAACATTCTCGGTTATAATACATGTCATCCTGATTCCCGCATTTAGACTTTCCATAACTGCACCTAAAGCGAATCTTGCTGGAACAAAGACTATACTTGTGTCTGCGCTCGTTTCTTGAATTGCTTCTTTCACTTTATTAAAAACTGGAACACCGTATACTTCTTGACCTCCCTTTCCGGGTGTAACCCCCGCAACAATTTTAGTACCATAATTAAGCATAATTTGAGTGTGAAACATCCCCTGTTTTCCCGTAATACCTTGAACGATTACTTTTGAGTTCTCATTAATATACATGCTATTCACTCAGCACCTCTTTTACTTTTTTAACTGCATCCATAACATCTTGAAACACATACATGTTTGCCTCTTTAAGCAAGTCGATCCCTTCTTTTTCGTTAGTCCCAGTTAGTCTAATAACCATTGGTGGAGCATCTAAAAAATCTTTGAGAGCTTGAATTATCGCCTGAGCAACTATGTCACATCGAGTGATACCTCCAAAAATATTTACCAAAACAGTTTTCGGCTGCAATTTAAAAATCAATTCCAGCGCTTTATATACCCTTTCCTTACTAGCTCCGCCCCCAACATCCAAAAAATTAGCTGGTTGTAAACCTAAATCAGACAATACATCTAACAAAGCCATCGTTAGTCCTGCTCCATTTGCTAAGATACCAATCTCTCCGGATAGTTCAACAAACGAAAAGCCTGCTTTTTTCGCAAGCTTCTCTAGGTCACTTAACTTCCTCTCTTGTAGGTTTTGAATGATTGGCTGACGAAACGCCGCATCATCATCTAGAATCATTTTTCCATCTACGGCAATTAATCCAGAAGGAGTCATTACCAGAGGATTTATTTCTACAAGTTGAGCTTCTAATTTTTTTGCGATCTCCCATAATTTCAGAAAAATATTAATCCCTAATGGTAATGAAGGACCAGACAAACCAAGTCGAGTGGCTGCAGCTCTAGCAATATTCTCAGCTAATCCTGTTGAATACGAAAAATTTAGTTTGATTATTGCTTCTGGGCGTTCCTTGGAAACCTCTTCGATGTCTATCCCTCCATCTTTACTTACAATAAGGTAGAACTGCCTTCTTGAAGCGTCTAAAGCAATTGAGCAATAATATTCGTGCTCAATTTTAACAAGTTCTTCAATAAGAATAGCTTCAACTTGAAAACCTGCTACAGTTCTATTAAAGAATTCTCTACATAATAAAATAGCTTCGTCTTTCGACTGAGCAATCTTTATCAACCCTGCTTTCTTTCTACTCCCTATAGCAATTTGGGATTTGACTATCGCTGGAAATGGAAATGTTCTTACCCTATCTTCAATAATGTCGCCTCTTAGAATAACTACACTTTTTGCTAAGGGAATGTCAAAATTTCTAAAAATCTCTTTGCTCTCATATTCGAGTAATCTTATTTTATATCCCTCTGTTCAGGAGATTTCTTTTATAACGTGATTATACGATTTAAATTTAGAATCCTTTCATCTGGTGCTTTTTTTTTAATTATATTCAGTTAGGTGTTAAGTTTTATAAATCTTTAAGATGGTAACAATATAAAAATTATAAAGAATATTTTGAAGAGTTATGATATATAAGAAACTCGATAAAAAACAAAAGGTAGCGCTTAATCTAACGATTAAGTTAAAAGACGGAAGGAACCTTGGTTACGTGGATTTAGGTAATCCGGAAGCAAAACCATTATTTCACTTCCATGGTTTTCCAGGCTCTCGTTTAGAAGTTGCTATTTTTGAGGATAGAGTTGTTCAAAATAATATTAGACTTATTGGAATCGATAGACCAGGAATGGGGCTTTCAGATTTCAAAAAAGACCGTACTATATTAGACTGGTCAGATGATGTAGTTGAGCTAGCTGACGATTTAGGAATAGACAAATTTGCTATTGAAGGATTATCAGGGGGTGGTCCATATGCTGCAGCGTGTGCATATAAAATTCCTGATCGCTTAACGACTTGTGGTATTATTAGCGGTTTAGGACCAATGGATCTTGAAGTAGAAGAAAAAATAAAAAGTATTCGCAGATTATCTTTTGTTATTCGAAGAATGCCATGGCTTTTTAAATTGATGATATCTTTTCAATCACGAGGTTTGAAAGATTTAGAAAAAGCAGAAAGGAAAATGAGGGAAACTATTAAAAAGTTTCCAGAACCAGATAGGGAAGTTATGGACGATCCTAAATTACTTTCTCTTTTTATTAGAGAAAGCGCAGAAGCATTTCGTCAAGGAAATAAAGGAACATTTTACGAAGGGAAATTATACGCAAAACCTTGGGGTTTTAGCCCTGAAGATATATCTCCAAAACTTAAAGTGTATATATGGCATGGAGAAGTGGATGAAGCTGTACCTGTTGCTATGGGTCGTGGTATGTGTAAAGCAATTCCTAATTGTGAAGGAAAATTTTATCCAAACGATGGGCATTACTCCACGATTTTCAAATATTTTGAAGATATAATCAGCACTCTCATTTCCTAGATAAAAAGAGAATTTTTTTACTTATTAAATCCAGGTTACCAAACTAAATATCTATTGAAAATAGTCTATCAAGTGTAGTTTTAAGTCCTATGTGCTTAGCTTTATTATTTAAAAAAGTTAAATCAATAATTTCTTTATTTGCATGAAACAACGTCAAAAAATCAACGATATCTTGGTATTCTAACAATTCAGAATTGGGTATATCATCAATTAAACCCATATATATTAATTTACCAATTAAAACATATTCTAAAGGTGCAATAAATAATTCTTTTCCTAGAATTTTTTCTTTTTTAGCGTGACTTAATACTTCATTCTCCCGCTTCTTATCAGCAACTTTTATATCTAACCTTAAAAAACTATTTTTGTCAAATATAGATATATTAGTCTTTTCTTGATAAGCTAATTTAAATTGATCATCCATTATATCAAATTCATAAGCTTTAAGTAATCCTATAAATTGAGAAATTTTTGAGTAGTCATCTTCGATAATGATATCGATATCTTGAGTAGCTCTTACATGGCCATAATGGATTACGGCAATTCCTCCTACAATAACATATTTAAGCTTTGTGGCTTTGAAGATAATTTCTAAACGAGATAAAATATTTTCTATTTCAGCCAAGATGATTATACCTCTTTTTAATCGCTTTAAGTTTCTCTTTAAAAGATATATTATTTCTAATATGTTGTTGAATTTCTTCCTCAGTAAGATCGACATTCCTATTAGAAATTCCATCTCTCATTAATTCAAAAGTACTGTGAATAAATTTATCTGCTATTTCAAGAATATCGACATTTTTCTCAATAAGTCTCCTTGCAGCTTCTATCTCTTTTTGAACTTTTTGTTTTCTCAATAGGAATAGATAATTCCTAGAGATTAATTCCTTTTCGTTGTTAGTAGAATTAGAATCCATTTTTTTTGACTCTCTTTTTATTTGTAAGCCTTTTCTTATAGATAAATTATAAATTCTCTAAATATATTTATACTAAATTCATATAAATCCATTTGGAAAATTAATCATTCTTGAGTCAACCTAAATAATGAGATTATTAAATATTAGTATAAACTTTTTTTAATTATCTTATCCATTTTACATTATTAAAAAGGAAAATAATGATGGAATTAAATGAGTTTTAGAACAGAAAAAGATGTTCTAGGGGAGTTAGAAGTTCCAAGTGATGTTTATTGGGGGATAAATACTCAAAGAGCAATCCAAAATTTTCAAATAAGTGGAAAAACATTCCCTAAGATATTTATCATTTCGTTAGGACGGCTTAAAAAAGCGTGTTTGTTAGCAAATATAGAATTAGGAATTATTGATAAAGAAATAGGAGATGCCATCCTCCAAGCAGTTAACGAAATATTGAACGAAAATAAGCTTTTAGATCAATTTCCAATTGATATTTATCAAACTGGAAGTGGAACTCAAACAAACATGAACATGAATGAAGTGTTGGCTAATAGAGCCACTCAAATCTTAGGATTTCCTATGGGTAAGAAGCATCCGGTCCATCCAAATGATCACGTAAATAAGAGCCAATCTTCTAACGATGTGATACCCACTACTATGCATATGTCTACTTTACATATGATAACGAAGTTAATTCCGGTCTTAAACAGATTGGTAGAAACTTTAACCGTTAAAATCGAAGAATTTGAAGAAATTGTTAAAGTAGGAAGAACGCACTTACAAGATGCCGTCCCAATACCACTATCATTAGAATTTAAAGTATACAAAAAACAAATCGAAACTAATATTGGGCGATTAAGGCATGTAATGGATGAATTATTATTCATCCCAATAGGAGGCACAGCTTTAGGTACAGGTTTAAATGCTCATAAAGATTTTGACAAACTCACCGTATCCCATCTATCAAAAATAACTTCGCTATCCTTTAAACTCAATCCCATAAAAGCAGAGGGAATATCCTCACACAATACTATAGCGTACGCTAGCAGTAGTTTAAGACTATTAGCATTATCGCTTTTAAAAATGGCAAACGATATACGATGGATGGGCAGTGGTCCAAGAGCGGGTCTTTCAGAATTAATTCTACCACAAAATGAACCGGGATCGTCTATAATGCCTGGGAAAATTAATCCTACTCAATCTGAAGCATTAATTCAAGTATGTCTTCAAGTAATTGGAAACGACACTGTTGTTACAAGTGGAGAAATGTATGGAAGCATTTTAGATTTGAACATGAGTAAACCCGTAATGATTGTAAATGTTCTTGAATCAATTGAAATTTTAATAGGTGGTATTAATTCTTTTATTAGTAATTGCTTAATCGGCTTAAAGGCGAACACTGAACAAATAAATATGAATTTAAACCAAATGCTAATGATTGTTACTAATTTATCACCAATAATAGGGTACGATAAATGTTCTGAAATTGCCCAAAGGGCGCATAAGGAAGGTAAAACCTGTGAAGTAGTAATTAAAGAAATGGGTTTAAAGATCGATAATTTGGACGAACTTTTAGACCCTAAAAAAATGGTATAAAAGAAAATCTGATAGTAAATGCTTTATATCTGCGTTTCTTGAATGAAGAAATCCAAGAATCAGATGAAATTGCTAAAGGCATAATAGTTGATTATGGTAAAGGCGATCGGCTGATAGGCGAGGAAATATTAAATTTCACAGATCGCAATCTTAATCTCAATGATCTTGTTCAAAAAGACATTGAAGAAATAATACCAATGATTGTATAACGTCTGTAAAATTCACTAAACATGCTTTGCAAAGGATTAAAAAGCGGAATATATCCAAGGATGAAATCTTCGGGTTCTCCTACATTAGGATTTTTTTAATTTAGTATTCTGAACTCAATCTCCCGTCCTTTATTATTAAAGCATTTTATACTGCTTAAATTATATGGATAAGCGATAATAAAATTGAATTTTTTTGTTTTAAAAACGTTATTAATATCAATAAGAGAAGGATTAGGATTTCCAGAAGGATGTGAATGAATAGATCCCTTGAGAGTTGAATCAAAACCCAATCTACTAGGAATAAAAAGCCCAGAAGTGTTAGAGGTAATTGCTCCTGGAGGTAAAATATATTCTATCGCGATTCCATTAATGATTCTTAGAAGTCCTAATATTTCTCTAGGATGTTGATTTTTACAATACGCTAAAATTCCATTTAGTAATTCTTTTTTAATTTTTATACCTTTAGATTCCAAACCATTAATGAAAGTTAAAAATTCATTAATGAGATCAACAATAGAAGGAGGATTTTTTTTTTCCCATTTATTTAATATGGGAATAATTTTATCAACTTTTCGA
>Ga0209986_10002718_pt1 | contig 15942 bp, 13 predicted proteins | sample BlataG_FD_183168 | JGI IMG/M metagenome (GOLD analysis project Ga0209986, IMG submission 183168) | Deep subsurface microbial communities from Black Sea to uncover new lineages of life (NeLLi) - Black_00105 metaG (SPAdes) (version 2) | ecosystem: Environmental > Aquatic > Marine > Oceanic >...
TGAAGAGGTAGTTTCAGATGGATCAACTATGGAAACTGCGATAGCTCTGGGTGAGAAGATTCTCAAAAAACCACCTATACCCGTTTCTATGACAAAACAGGCCATAACCACTATAACCGCTGCTCTTGATAGAGCAGGTATCTATATGGACGCAGATCAGTTTCTTCTTACTACCTATTCAGAGGATCACGAAAAAGGGCTTGCCGCTTTTCTGGATAAAAAAACCCCATGGAACAAGGGGAATGACTCTTAAAACTTATTGCCCCCTATAAAGAAGTTCGGCCAGTTCGGATAAGCCAAGTTCCTACAAGATCTCTTTTTTGGGCACTCCGTCATCATTGAACCCACGCAGCTCATAAAACTCCTTTAACATCAGTTCCATATCAGGCACACTTTCTTGTGTAGGACCTGTGTGCATAGGTGTCAAAAGCCTTTTGGGTAACCTGTCGTGCTCGGACCTGGCTCCAAACAGATTTGACAACCCCCGCTTCAAGTACCAGATCCTCCTGCCGAGGTGCATCACTTCCTCGATGGAGTAGTCAAATCCTGTGACATGATTTACCATGTCCACAGCCTGGGTCGCGTTCAGGATATTCGCATCCAGGTTACAGAACACAGCGCAGCCAGAGAAAAACATCCCGAAATCCTGACAGGCAATGTTTCTGAGCGATCAGCTAATGATGAGTTTTTTCCGCATTTATTGACCTAGAAAGAGATAATTGGCTGGATTAAGGCAGACCTATGCCACTGAACCCATCTTCCATTTTAAAAATTAGACTGAAAAGGCTTCCTTATGCTGCCCATCTCCATAGAGATAATTTTCAGAAGTAGGGAGCTGAGACTCCGAATAGTCGAGGTAAGTTTCAGTGGTCTGTGGGGGAGCATTGGCATTAGGCTGGGGTTTCTTTTTGACTAACCAGATACCTAAGTATTTCAGAATCTTCTCTATAACCTCTTTATCGTCAATGAAACTTATGAAATTTTATAAGTTTTTGAGCTATTTGGATGTGAAATATGAGATGTGGAATGCAAAATCGCCAATCCCATGTCTATTGAGTTCAGTTTCTTAAATCTCAAGGTAGCAGAAAGCAAATGATCGAGTTATCCTGTGATATTTGGCTATATTTCTGCCCTTTTCTTCATCTTCTTAATCTCTTCTTCTCTCAAGGCGCGCTTGAATATCTTCTCGGTCACGGTTAAAGGCAAGTCATCTCTGAATTCAATGAATTTGGGAACAGCGTAAGCCGCCATTTTCTCCCGGCAGTAATCAATAATTTCTTGCTCAGAGACCTTTCCTTTGAAATCTTCTCTCAGTCTGATAAATGCCTTAATCCTCTCGCTCCCTGGTCTCTCGGGATCGGGAATGCCGATCGTTACTGCACCTTCTATTGCCGGGTGTTGAAATAAAAATTCATCGATCTCTATTGAATAGACTTTCATCCCTGAGATATTGATCATGTCCTTGATTCGATCCACCACATGGAAGTAACCATCTTCGTCCATGTTCGCAAGATCACCGGTTCTCAACCAGCCCCCTTCTTCAAGACCCGAACCTGCATTCGGCCAGTAGCCTTTCATCACCTGGGGCCCCCTTAACCAGATCTCACCAACCTCGCCAAAAGGGACTTCTTTTGAAGTTGCGGGGTCCACCAGTTTTACATCCGTATCGGGAATGGGTAGTCCGATACCAGGCCTGGTTGACTTTGCAAAGCGGGTCACTTTCGAAAAGGCGGAGATATTAATATGGGTACAGGGGCCAGTTTCAGTGAGACCATAGCCTTCCGAGAGGGGCATCTTTGTTTTTTCTTCAAGCTTTCGAGCAACTTCCATGGGGAGCGGGGCCGCTCCTGACATGACCAGCACCGGCATTCGCCTAATTTCAATTTCTGGGTGAGCCAGCTTTAATAGCTGTGTAGGGACCATAAATAATAGAAACGGACGATATTCATTCATCAACTGAACGATCATATCCGTATCCCTGGGATCCGGAATCAGAAACAGTTTAAGCCCCCAATATATGCTGGACTGCATTAAATAATGCCCCATGGCATGAAAAATGGGAATGGCCAATAAAGAAGAGGCACTCCCCCTGTAAGCGGGAAAAGGGGCCATCATCCAGGGGAGCCCTTGAAGCACATTGGCCAACCTCTGAAAGTGCGTTATCATAACTCCTTTGGGCACCCCAGTTGACCCGCCGGTAAAGGCCAGGATGGCCAGATCTTCGGTGGGATCAATCGCTACCTCCGGTGGGTCAGGTTCATGATCAGCAATTAGTTTTCTGAAATTATACGTGTCCGGCATTTCTTCTGGTTCCTCGCTCTCAGAAGGTGAGTAATCATTAAGGGAGGTAACAATAATATTCTTAAGGCTGGTATCGTCTTTGACCGAGTTAACCGTGTCCAGATGCCTATCTAAACAGATAATCGTTTCTGCTTTTGATTCCTGGGCCTGGTGTCTTAATTCAGGTGCCTTTAAAATGGGGCTGCAGGGAACAAGGATCGCTCCTGTTTTGAGGATAGCAAAATCACTGATAATAAACTGAGGGCATGTGGGAAGAAAAACGATCACGGTGTCCCCCCTTTTGACGCCAAGATCCACCAGGGCGTTTGCCAATGTATCCGCCTGGCGTTTTAGTTCCCTATACTTCATTCTGTTCCCCAGATAGTAATAGGCATCCTTACCAGGAAATTTTTCTGCTGCCTCGTCTAAAATGGAGAATAGGGGCTTTTCAGGATACTTAATGGTCTGCTTGAGTTTAAATGGGCCCAGCTTATAACTCTTCAGCCAGGGTTTTTCGGCATAAGACATCATTAACCTTGACCTCCCCAGACTTGGCTGATGACCTCTTCCAGCCCCAATTCCCTTAGTTTCTCCGGCCTCGGCTTGCCGGTCGCCTTATCCCAATTACGGAACTCATAATAAGGGTCCAGAAAAATGTCTAAATTATTGACATGACCCGCAGCCGGACCTTCGGGAAGGGGGTCTTCCAATAATCTCTTGGGCAGAGTATCGTCCGCCCGGGTTTGCCCCTCTCTCATGTTAAAGGCCCTTTCCAGATTATAGATTCTTTCTCCGGTTTTTCTAAATTCCTCGACTCCAAATTCCCAGCCTGTAAGGGCTTTAATAATGTCTGACCATTCTTTGGCATCCAATGTTAATCCCATAAACTTACAACATCCGGCCGCATCAAAAACCGTCAAGGCATCCTCCATCTCTTTGACGACTTTTGCCTCCCCGGGATTCTCCTTTAAAGGATCTTCAATTTCACTTTCATCTACCACCAGAAACGGGCTGGCAAGAAACGTTGGACCCTGGACATAGGCCGTGACATGGTCACCGCCACGATTGGCCGTGGCAAAGGCAAGGCCGGTAATCTTTGCCGCCCTTGAATCATAACATGCCAGTTCAAGGCCCTTGACATTCATGGCAAATTTTTCCGAATCTTTGCCCAGTTTTTTAGCCATAATACGAGTCCCCTCAGCCAGGAGATCACCGACACCCTCCCTTTTGGCGATTGCGTGAACAAGCTTTAACATGGTTTCGGCATCACCAAAAGCTATTTCCATGTCCCCTGCATTTTCTCTGGTCAAAATGCCTTTTTCAAAACATTCCATGGCGAACGCAATGGTACTGCCGCATGAAATTGTGTCCAGGCCATAATCATTACAGAGATACCCGGCCATGGTAATGGCCTCAAAATCAGAGACGTCGCACATGGGCCCGAAAACACCGACCGTCTCATACTCCGGACCTTCACCCTTGTGCCCGGCATAAGGCCCTTCTCTGATTTCAGAACTCCGGCCACATTCAATGGGGCAGGCAAAGCAACCGGTGGGTTTTATCAGGACCTTTTCGCTCAAGGCCTCCCCATTGACATCCTCTGCAAAAGAACAGGTCCCGGTCTGCCAGTTTCTGGTCGGAAGGCCCCCGCAGACGTTGACCATATCCAAGACCAGATTTGTGCCATAACCTCTTAAACCGGCAGCTAAGATAGATTCATCAAGAAGCTCGAACTGCTTATTAGCCACTTTTGTGAAGGCCTTTTGATCCGCAATCTGGATTTTCTTTGACCCACTTACGGCAATTGCCTTCAGTTTTTTAGAGCCCATGACAGCGCCCACACCGCATCGACCGGCCGCCCGATGAAGGTCATTCATAATGGCAGCGTATTTGACCAGATTCTCTCCTGCGATTCCGATGCTCGCAACATTGAATTTCTGGTCCAGCCTCTCTTTGAGTAGTTCGGTGGTCTCAAAGACATTTTTGCCCCAGAGATCAGATGCATCTTCAAGTTCGGCCTTTCCATCATCAATCACGAGATAAACCGGCTTTTCGGATGCGCCTTCGAAAATGATGCCGTCAAAACCCGAATGCTTGAGGTCAACGCCCCACCGTCCCCCTGAATTGGACTGGGTCCAGATATTGGTCAAGGGGGATTTCGTAACAACACTGTAGCGGCCGGCACTGGGAGAAGGAGTTCCGGTTAAAAGACCTGCCATAAAGATCAGCCTGTTTTCCGGACCTAAGGGATCCACACCAGGTTTCATTTCATCGAACAGGTACTTGCTGCCCAGCCCCCTACCTCCAAGGAATTTTCTGGCCATCTCTTCGGGTATTGCTTCTTCGCTTACCCTCCCTTCGGTCAAATTGACCCTCAGGATCTTTCCAATCAATCCAAACATGCTCTTACCTCCGAAAATCGCATAGTGTGTGGTGTCATGTCGTTTTGCTCCGTATTCTTTACCCTTTGCACAACTACCTTTTACGCTCAAATGCCAAATTGAGCCTTCAGGTCCCCGTACATGGTCTTGAAGGACTGAAATTTCTCCGCTTCCAATTCGTCGGGAAATTTGGCACCTACCTCACCCGCAAGGTCCACAAGCCTGATAGCCGCTTGGGTAGCGGCCGCCAGCTTTGCTGCTTTCTTTATGTTGAAGGGAACAAGTTTCAATTTCATTGTAGCGATCTCTCTAACCACATTAAGCTCTTTTCTCAATATCTTTTTCCATCGCTCATATTCCGCTTCAAGCACATAATCCCCGGTTCTTCCAACTTCAGCAGGGACGATTCTTGCTGAATGGCATTCGCCATGCCATAGATCCATGAAAACAAAAACATCGTCTTCAAATCCGGCTTCAGGATTTGCCTTAAAGACCAGAACCACTGATCCCTCCCAGGTCCTTGCGGCGGCCTTGTATCGGTCGTCTCCTTGAATCTTCTTCTCAAATTCAGAAGCCCATTCCGGAGTCCCAACGATGTATGGCTCTGATTCTGACTTCTTTCTCTCCTCCACCATTTTGGCATAATTCTCATCCCATTCTTTGGTCCCGGCTTTATACATAACATAACCTCCTGATCTAAGGTTTCATTCAATAGACACACTGGCCTGCGGCCAGGTTCATGCCTTTCCAACAGCCTCGGAAGGCTTGTTATTTTGATTTGCTTTCGGTTTATGAGGTATCTGGGATATGACATATTCTGCCAGTGCTGTAATTGTTAGACTGGGGTTCACGCCAAGATTAACCGGGACATTGGAGCCGTCCACCACGAATAGATTGGGATAACCGTGGACTTCTCCGTTAAAATCAACCACCCCCTTCTCAGCCGTTTCACCCATAACACAACCCCCCAGTATATGTGCGGTCGTGGGGACATTAAAAAGGACCTCTGGCCATGAACTCAAGGGTTGGCCATTGATTTTTTCACCCATGCGTCTGGCAATTTCATTGGCAATGGGAATGTACGAAGGCACTTTCCTGGTGCCGGGCACCAGTTCGGAATTCATACTCGGTTTTCCTAAACGCCACCAGCGCCGCCTGTAATTAAAGCTCATGTTGTTTTCTTCCTTTTGCATAACAAGGAGGATGGATGTCCGAGCGCCCCACCCGAAAGGCCATAAGGATTTCAAAAATGCCCACGGATGTAGAAAGGCATTACCAAGAAATCTTACAACGCGAGGAATTCGACCGCCGCCATCCGTGAGCAAGGTTGCGAGGCTCGCCATAGCGTCGGAGCCTTTGTTAAACCGCACAACTTCAACCTGGGTGTTTTCATCTGGATAAATACCCGACGTAATGCTGATTTGATCGGAATAATCAGCGTGTCTGTCATTGGCTTTTACCCCAAGGATTGCTTCGGAGTTGGTGCGGATGAAGTCTCCCAATTTATCGGAAAGACCGGGTAAAAGACCTCTACGTTTGCACTGAAGAAGCAGTTTTACAGATCCCATGACCCCGCCGCTGAACACAACACCGCGTGCCTTAAAAGCCCTTTTCGCATGAAGAAGGCCGGTGGATTTTTTGGCATAGACCTCATAGCCAATTTCCAATGGGCGAACGCCGGTCACCTCTGTTTCAGGAAAAATCTCGACACCATATTTGTGTTCTGCCAGGTACAGATAGTTCTTGTCTAACGTATTTTTGCTGCCAACAGGACATCCGATCATACAGGCACCGCAGAAGGTACAACCTGTTCTTTCCGGACCTTCTCCGTCGAAATAGGGGTCGGGTACGGTCTTATCCGGTTCACCGAAAAAGATCCCCACATCGTTGATGTGGAAGGTGTCCTCCCCGCGAATCTCTTTGCCGATTTCAGCCAGGATTTGGTCCGCCTTTCCCACCTGTGGACTGGGGTTTGCGCCCAACATACGCTGGGCCACAGCGTAAAATGGCGCTAATCTGGCCTTCCAGTCTCCGGGCCCCCATTCTGTCTTTTCAAAAACCTCATCAGGCGTTACGAGCAGTTGATTGCAGTAATTGAGGCTGCCGCCGCCAACCCCGGTGCCATGGAGAATAAAAACATGCCTTAATAATGAAAGCACCCAGATGCCGTAAAGCCCGAACTGAGGGATCCAGAGGTTTTTACGAAGATTCCAGTTGGTGCGGGGGAAGTCTTCGTTGCGGTAACGTTTGCCTTTTTCCAGAATCAAAACCTTGTAACCTTTTTCAGCCAAACGTAATGCAGATACAGAACCGCCAAACCCTGATCCAATAATGATGTAGTCGTACATTTTGCTTTCATCCATGAATTTGCCCCTGCTTACGTTTATTTCTCAAGTATGGCTCAAAGGATCCGAGCCTCATCATATTTACATGAACGATCAGATTGCCGTCGCTACATGGGCCAGCACAGCGTTCTCTTGTGGCTTTAAGTTGAGTTGAGATAGAATGTCAACAAGAAAAGCTTTACCTTGCCAAACCAGAATTTATGGGCGATGTCGGCACTCATGGACATTTCAACCTCTGCCTTTGTTTTAGTGTCCCCGGGCCTTATATCTAATTTATCACCCGAGCAGTCAATTAATAGTACAACGTCAGGGTCTTTGTAAGTGAACCGAATGATGAGTTTGAAGCCAGCAGCTTGTCAGCTATGCTTGGTGTATCGGCCACAAGCCTAAAAAACCCACTAAGTACCCCTTCAAACTTCTCAGAGCTTTCGAAAAGTCCCATGTATACCCTCCTTTTATGAAATAATGGATTAATAGGCGTTCTTTAGATGCGCCAATATCTCCCCCGGATCAAGCACAACCAGACTGGGAAGGAGAAATTTATCGGTAAAGGGCATCTTAACCTTATTATCCTTGTCATAGACCACTGCAGCCATAGTTACCTCGCTACCTGTACCAGCGGTTGTGGGTATTGCAACCAAAGGTTTAAGCGGCCTTGTGAGTGTTTGTGCGCCTGAGTGATCTTCTACAAGGTCATCGCCTTCGGAAATCAAGATGTTTGCAGCCTTAGCTGTATCGATGACACTGCCCCCGCCGATGGCAATCAGACCTTCAGTACCAGAGTCCTTGGCTTGCTCTGCGCATTCATTGACTGTTTTTACCTCAGAATCTTGAGGCACATCAACAAATTTTCCTGTAACCTCGATGCCCACAGACATAAGTCCATCTATTACATTCTTTGTTAGGCCAAGATCGCTGATGATTGTATCGGATATGATGAAGTATTTCCCAATGCCTAAAAGATCAAGCTCGGCCTTGAAATCCGAGGCAATACTCACACCATAGACCACCTTGGTCGGGTTGTAGAACTCGAAAAATTCTGGAAGCATGAAATCCTCCTCACTCGAAATGAAAAATAAGAATGGTAACTTTTTTGCATATGATATATTATTTGACGATAAGCTCCTCCAGTTTTCGCTTGGGCACATGGTGGATGTCTTTTTCGTCTCGCCAGTAGCGGATATCTCCTCCTGGCTCAAGATCTTCAAGAACTATGGTCTCTGCAGGTTTACCCAAGGCCAGAACGAGCCTGATCATGAGGTGATCGGGGATATCCAGCTCGCGCCGTAGCCTTTCCTTTTGAATTGCCCCCATCATGCAACCTGCAAGACCCTTCTCTACAGCTCCCAGGAGAATTGTCTGGGCGGCAATGCCATCATCGCACCACCAGTCCTTGGTGATCGTCTCGTCTATAAGGATCACGATGTAGGCCGATGGCCGCTGCCCGGGAGCAGGGCCATCCCAATCCTTAAGGTAGGCAGCCCAGATTAGGCAAGGGAAAATGCGGGCATTTGTTTGGGGGTCAGCAGAGAGGATGTACTTGAGGGGCTGACGGTTGGCTGCCGAGGCAGTGCATCGGGCAAGTGCAACCAGTTCTACCAAGGTATCTCGCAGGATGGTGTGGGATTCTTCAAAGCGGCGATAGCTTCGGTTGCGTAAAACAAGGTCATGTAGACTGTTCATGACATTTCTCCTTCCAGTGAGTTCTTTTAGTAATTGTTCAAAATCTTGCTTGCCCTGTTAAATATGGTTCCCTTTGGGAAATTTAACAGGGTGAAATTTAATGTTGTTGTTTCTTTAGGGCATAACAAAAAAAGATACCCATGCCCCTCCTTAAAATTTTGAGCAGATACTTCGCTTTTGGCAAAGAAATGTCAAAATCTCTTTTTGACTGATGATAATATAGGATAAAGAAGCTTGTGGGTCAATAGGTAAGCGTACAGTCAGCCTGCTGCGGACTAACTACTGAACGCTTCCTTTTCTTTTATTTAATAGTTTAAGCCTTAGCCTGAGATATGCCTTGCCGGCCTTTTCGTCATCTGGGGAGATATCAAGAATCCTTTTATATACTTGCAAGGCTTGATCAAGGTTGCCTGCCACCTCCTTTATCTTAGCAAGCTGGTGGAGTAGATTGGTATTATTTGGCTTCAACTTCAGAGCTTGTTTAATTTCTTTTATAGCTAACTCATTTTTTTTCAATTTGAGATAGGCCAGGATTAGATACTGTCGTAACTCAAAATTTTTTGGATTTGCCTTCACACCCTTAAGCATGTAATTAGCTAATTGTTCAAATTCGTCAATGGCTGTAAGATAGTTAAATATGTACCTATAGTAGGAAATTTTCCTTGGGAGAACTTTGATGAGCTCTAGGGCTTGATTAAAGGCAAAATCATTCCTTTTTTGCCTCTGATAGATATCAAAGAGGACCTCCCTGGCCTGTATATCTTTAGGGTCAACCTTAACCAGTCTATTAAAGTAATGGAGACCCTTTTTCAGATTTCCTTGCTCTGCCTCCAATACCCCAAGATTAAATAGGATAATTTTATTTTTCGGGTCGTGAGATAAGATCTGTTTATAGATTTTCCTTAAGGTCTTCTTATCACCTTCTTTTTCTACTATATTAGCCAAAAGTATAAGGGCATCTACATGATTGGGATCTTTTTTAAGGATCTCTTTTACATACCTTTTTGCCTCCTTTAATTTATCCTTATTAAAAAGAGACTGCCCGAGCCTTAACCTGCCTTCAATATCATCCTTTTTTAACTCTAACGCCAAACGCAAGTATTTTTCGGCCAATTTTGGATTCTTTAGCTCATCGTATATTGATCCTATGTTGTAATATAGGTTTGGATCTTTTCTGTCGTATTTGGCTGCCTTTAGATACCAGTGGAGAGCCTTGTTTTTATGACCAGTCTGAAATAATAGATAGCCTATATTCTTCATGCATACTGTCTTTTCATTCCGGGTTAGTTTTGGGAGAATGACGGTATATTCTTTTATGGCCTCTTTTAATCTCCCCTTTTTTTCGAGAAGCTCTGCAAGGCGAAGCCTGAGGTCCAGATCTTCAGGTGAATTCAAGAGAATTTTCTTTAAGGTGGTTATAACCTTATTATAGTGGTGCAAACGTTCGTAGGCATCCACAAGTTTTTTCATAAGGTTCGAATCCGCCCTTTCTTTAATTATATCCTCAATGATATTAGCCCCCTCTTTCCACCTCTTTTGGGCCAGATATTCATCTGCCAATCTAATCTTGAGCTGAAGATTATCCCTTTCTTCTTTAATGGCTGTATTCAAGAATGCTACCCTTTTTTGAGGATCTATTATTCTGTTTGCCTTTGTTAACCAATCTTGTAATGAAGGAGAAATTACAAGACCTACCTCACCGATAGAATCAATCTTGTGCTTTATTGTTATCATGTAGGTATAGTGGCGAAACATATTTTGGTCAGGAAGGAGTTTTTCTATGACTATCTCCTCTTGAAGGGCATTAACATCAAAACCCTCGGAAAATAGCCTTATTTCCCTGTTAAAGGGGATTGATGTATCTATCTTCACAATCTTAAGGCTATCATGGGGATGAATGTGGAGAGTCTGGCCTGGGATGAGCCTTTTTTTAACCCCATTGTGTTCAATTGTTAAGTGGTTAAATACAGGGACTGGATAGAGTAGCCTCTTTAATGATACCTTGAAATAATTGCTACCAGGGCCACCTATGAGAAGATAAAGAAATCCGGATAAAAAAAGAGCTACCACTAAGAAGATAGCCCTTTTCCTTCGTCTCTTTTTCCAGCGCGGGGTTTCCTCTTTAAACAATTAGCTTCCTTTCCCTCGCCTTTTAATACTGGCAGTACCTCCTTCCAATGACTGGCCTACCCAGATTAGAAGGACAGGACTTGCCACGTAAATAGAAGAATAGGTTCCAACCAGTATGCCAACTAAGAGGGCAAAGGCAAAATCATGGATCACACCACCACCTAATATAAAAAGGGATGCAACAACAGTGATGGTAGTTGCTGATGTAAGCAGGGTTCTACTCAATGTCTCATTAATGCTCTGATTTATCACCTTGGCAAAATTGCGACCCCTGGAGCGTCTGTTATTTTCCCTGATCCTATCAAAGACAACAATTGTATCATTCAGGGAGTAGCCAACTATGGTGAGCAGTGCGGCTATAACTGTTAATGTTACTTCCCTGTTGGTGAGGGCAAAGGCCCCTATTGTTATGATTACATCATGAAAGAGTGCAATAATGGCGCCAAGGGCGTATTCTAAGCGCAGGGACCAGCATAGGCCAATAGTAATTAGTAGGGCAACAGCAATAAGCCAGATAATACTCATTCCTATTGCCGAGATTATATAAACTCCAAAGGCAAGTGAGGCTGCCATAATTATACTCATTGTCCACTTGTATTCAAACCTGCCGGATATATATATAACCATAAAAAGGAGTGCATAAAAGATAGCAAAAAGGGCCTTTTCTCTTAAATCTTTCCCCACCTTTGGCCCCACCATCTCCACCCTCCTGACCTCCACATTCTCCTCCCCGAACATGCTATCTAAAGAATTTTTGACCTTATCAGATAGTCCACTGAGCTCGATATCGGTTCTGTTAACCCTTATCAAATATTCAAACTTCCCTTCTTCCCCGAACTCCTGGATAATGCTATCTTCCAGGGCGATCGATTTTAATGCACCCCTGATATCATCTGGTGTTATAGAATGATTGAACCTTACCTGAACCAGTATACCGCCCGAGAAATCAACACCATAATTAGGCCCACCCCGAAATATTAAGAGAATGATAGCCAAGATTATCAAAACCCCAGATAGAAGATGGGCTATCTTTCGTTGCCCAAGGAAATCAATATTAATATCCGGTTTTATAAATTGCATATTCTTGTCTCTCAATAATAATGTTTGTTGTGTTTATCGTGTTCATTGAGTTCATAGGGTTCTAACCCAACAAACTCGAGCAACTCAATAAACATTAAATGCTTACCTTTTTCATGCCCCGTTCAATAATGAGATAGTCAAAGATTAGTCTGGTGATAAATAGGGCTGTGAAAAGGCTGACAACAATACCTATACTTAAGGTTACAGCAAATCCCTTTACCGGCCCGGTTCCAAACTGAAATAGAACTAGGGCAGCGATCAGGGTGGTGATATTGGCATCAAGTATAGTTACAAGGGCCTTGCTATAGCCGCCGTCAACTGCTGCCCGCGGGGTTTTCCCCAATCTCAGTTCTTCACGGATCCTTTCAAATATAAGCACATTGGCATCTATTGCCATACCTATAATCAGGATTATGCCTGCTATGCCAGGCAGTGTTAAGGTGGCACCGAAAAATGCCAGACCTGCTGCGATAAAGATTATATTCAAAAGAAGGGCCAAATCTGCCAGGAGGCCAGCAAATCTATAGTAGAAAATCATAAACAGGATAACAACCATCCCCCCGATTATCATTGATTTGAGACCCTTATCAATAGAGTCCTTTCCAAGGGAGGGTCCCACTGTTCTCTCTTCAATGATCTTAACGGGTGCTGGCAGGGCACCTGCCCTCAAGACAATAGCTAGATCCCTGGCCTCTTCCATAGAAAATCTGCCGGTAATCTGGGCCCTTCCGCCGGAAATTTTATCCTGTATAACCGGTGCACTATTTACAATATCATCTAGGACAATAGCCAACCTCTTTTTAATGTTTGCCCCTGTAATCTGCCCAAAGAGCCTTGCCCCTCGGGAATCAAATGAAAGCGAGACATATGGTTCATTGTATCGACTGTCTATCTGGACCCTTGCATCGGTCAGATACTCACCGGTTATAACAGCCCGCTTTTTTAAAAGAAAGGGAATCTTTCTTTTAGAGCCAGGCTCTCCCTTTATCTGGTAGAGGATCTCATCCCCTGGTGGTATATTTCCCCTTAATGCCTCTTCCAGGCTATTATCCTCATCTACCAGCTTGAATTCCAGAAGGGCAGTCTTTCCTATTATATCAATAGCCCTTTTAGGGTCCTTTATCCCTGGGAGTTGAACTAAGATCCTATCCCTCCCTTGGGGCCGGATATCCGGTTCGGCAACACCAAACTGATCGATCCTGTTAGTTATTGTTTCTACTGCCTGATCTACAGCCATCTTCTTGATATGCTGCTGTGCCTTTTGAGAAAGGATTAATTCCAGCTTAAGATCAATTTCGCTAAATGATCCAGATTCAACAGCAAGGCCCGAAAAATCTTTTGTGACCATCTCTTCAACGGCCTTCCTGTCCTCGCCCCTTATTAAGGTAAGACCGATCCTGTCTGAGCCACTTCTTTTTAGCGCCTGATACCTGATTTTGGCTTTTCTGAGGCCGTATTTTATATCCTCAATTGTTCTATCGAGGTGGCTTTCCACAGCCCTCTGGGCCTGGACCTCCAACACAAGATGCATACCACCTTTTAGATCAAGTCCCAGGTGAATCTTTTCCTCAGGTAGTATATTAGGCCACCAAGAGGGCAGTGTTTTACTGATAGTGGGAGTTAAATAGATCAATGCAACAACAATTGTAATTAGAACAATCAATCCCCGCCACTGTAATTTTTTTGACACGATTTACTCCTTAGCTCGCACTCTCTGTCTTTCTGATTACCCCTGCTATGGAGCCTCTTGTAATCTTGACCCTGACTTTTGGGGATATTTCAACAGTAACTACATCGTCACCCAAACCAGTTATAACACCGTGCATACCCCCGGAGCTGACTACTTTATCCCCTTTTTTCAGGTCGGATAGAAGTTGCTTATGCTGTTTTGCCTTTCTTTGCTGGGGTCTGATTAAAAGAAAGTAAAAAATGGCAAATATAATGATCAAAGGTAAAAATGCACCCAGACCGCCTCCTCCACCACCTCCGGCACCTCCAGTGCCCATAGCGTAAACTAAATTAAACATGTATCTTCCTCCATTTCTCTTTAAGATTTATAAAGATTCGGCTTCCCCTGTATAAAAATCATCACTAAATTCAGCCAGTCTATCATCTCTTATGGCCTGCCTTATTTCAGTCATTAGATGAGTGTAATAATAGAGATTATGAATTGTATTTAATCTAAAGGAAAGTATTTCCTTTGAAAGAAAGAGATGTCTTAAATAGGCCCGTGAGTAATGAGAGCAGGTATAACATCCACACCCCTCTTCAATAGGAGAGCTGTCTTGTGCATAGCGTGCATTTTTTATTACAAGCTTTCCCTTATTGGTAAATAGCATACCATTTCTGGCATTGCGAGTAGGCAATACACAATCAAACATATCCACACCCATTTTCACTGATTCAATTATGTCCTCAGGTGTTCCTGCCCCCATAAGATATACTGGCTTTTCCTCTGGAAGAAATTCCATTGTTGTCCTAATTACTCCTTCTCTTGTAAGTTTATCTTCTCCAACAGATAAGCCGCCTAAGGCATAGCCGTCAAACCCCATACTTACAAGGCCCTTGGCACTCATCTCACGCAGTTCAGGATAAACCCCACCCTGAACAATTCCAAAAAGGGCTTGTCCATTTTTTTCCCCTTCCTCAAGACATTGTCGGGCCCATTGTTCAGTAAGCTTAACTGAGGCAAGGACATAATCATGCTCAGCACCAGAGGGTGTGCATTCATCAAAGGTCATGATGATGTCTGCTCCAAGGGACCTCTGGATTTCCATAACCTTCTCAGGGCCAAGAAAATGGGTTGAACCATCTAAATGTGACCTAAAGGTAACCCCATCAGGTGATATCGTCCTCAGTTTTGAAAGGCTGTATACCTGATATCCTCCACTATCAGTCAGAATTGGCCCTGACCAGTTCATAAAGCGATGAAGACCACCGATGTTTTCTATCAGTTTATGGCCTGGCCTAAGGTACAGATGATACGTATTGGCCAGGACTATTTCAACCCCTGCATCCTTTGCCTCCCCAGGTGAAACACCTTTAATAGCTCCTGAAGTCCCAACAGGCATAAATACAGGAGTTTCAAGTCTGCCATGATCTGTTACTATCTCTCCAAGCCTGGCATTGTTTGATTTACACCTTTTTAAAACTCTGAATTCCAAAGCATTGAGTCCCTTTTTGACTTAACTTATTAGCATTGCATCCCCGTAGCTGTAAAACCTGTACCTGCTTTCTACTGCCCAGCGATAGGCCCTCGTAGTCAAATCAAGTCCTGCAAAGGCTGCCACCATAAAAAAAAGTGAAGAACGGGGTAAATGAAAGTTTGTTATAAGGGCATCAATCACCTGAAACTTAAATCCCGGATAGATCAACAGATCAGTGGTTCCAGAATCAGCTACTATTTTTCCTTTTCTTTTGAATATAGTCTCTAGGGTCCTTACAACTGTGGTTCCTACGGCAATAATTCTTCTTCCCTCTTTTTTTGCATTATCAATAGAGTTTGCAGAATGATGCCCTACAAAATATGCCTCTTCCCCTAAACGATGATCTCTAATGTCCCTTACCCTAACTGGTTTAAAGGTATCATGCCCAACCAGGAGTGTTATACTGACCATATCTACACCCCGAGACTGAAGAGACTCAAGCAGCTCATGGGTAAAATGAAGACCGGCTGTAGGCGCTGCAATTGCTCCTGAGAAACGAGAGAATATAGTCTGGTATCTTTCCCTGTCTTTATCTGATTGTCTATCGTTGCTGTCTCTTTTAATATAAGGAGGCAGTGGAAGGCAACCTCTTTTTTTCAATACATAATTAAGGCTGTGTTTACCCTCAAATCTGAGCTGGACCATCCCATTTTCACCGAGCCTTTTCACAACAGCTATCAGGCTATCTGGAAATGCTATAGTACTTCCTGCTTTTGGCCTTTTTGATGCCTTCACCAGGCACCAGCGGGTTTCCTGCTCATTTTTTGGTGGCCTGGCAGGGTGATCAAGAACCAGAATTTCTACTCTCCCCCCAGTTTCCTTTTGGCCATATAATCT
>Ga0209986_10002720_pt1 | contig 15927 bp, 5 predicted proteins | sample BlataG_FD_183168 | JGI IMG/M metagenome (GOLD analysis project Ga0209986, IMG submission 183168) | Deep subsurface microbial communities from Black Sea to uncover new lineages of life (NeLLi) - Black_00105 metaG (SPAdes) (version 2) | ecosystem: Environmental > Aquatic > Marine > Oceanic >...
ACGTCGCCCCACCGTCCTTGGACACTTCCACGTAGCCGTAGTCCCAGTCCACCTCGATGCTCCAGTAGCTGGCGAAGGAGCAGGTAATCGGCGCCGTGGCCCCCACCAGGTCGAAGCTGTGGGTGATGGTATACTGCACCAAGTCGCCCAGGTCAGACCACCAGGCATTGCCGGTGCCGAGGGGATTCGGGATAGTGACGACCTTATCGGGCAGGTTGATCTTCATCCCCTGCTCCGTCCCATCCGGCCGCAGTGAGTGCTGGCCGATTTTCACGTCGAGTGCCGGATCGTCATAGTCCACTTCCACCGGATCCCACCAGCCGATGACGTAGCGGAACCAGCCTGGGAAGGGAGCCGGCTGCATCCCTCCCAACGGCCCGTTCCACGAGCCGGCCTCCATGATGGCCCAGTTGGCCACGGAGCTCTGATAGTCCGTAGTGTAGATGTCCGGCAGGCCAAAGGCAGCGTGGCCGTACTCCTCCGCGCCGACCCCGATGTCATAGTTCTCTGGATCCATGCTGACCTCTCGGACGTAGATGTCGCGGTCGGGACAACCAGCCGAGCCCGCAGGGCAGGCTAGGTAGCCGGTGGGCCAGTCAATCACCGTAGCGTGGGACCAGATGGCGAAATCGCCTTGCAACCCCCCGCCGGCCTCCTGCCCCATGCCAGCATGGATCACCGTAAAGTTGTCCACGATGCCATCACCGTCGCCGTCATAGTTCTGCCATGGGAAGCTCGGGTCGTCGGCGTTCACCAGGTCCACCACTTCCTTGAACAGATCATGGGATCGGACGTTATGGGAGCCGGTCGCGCAGCTATCAGCGCCGTACCACCCCTCGGAGTGCACTGATTGGAGCCACTCGGGATGGATATGGCCCTGCGGTGCGAAGACCCCCTCCGACTGCTCCAGGTAAAAGTTGCCCACGGTCATGCCCGTGCAGTCCACCGGGCCGAGGTTGGGGTGATTGATGACGACGCCAGCATCGGGGCCGGTGCCGAAGTAGAGCTCCTCATACAGCTCCGGCGTGGCGTCTTCGAACCAGATGGTGTTGTTGTCCCGGGGCCCAGGGGCTGGAATCTCGTTGTGCAGCGGTCCAGTGGTGGTCACCTCCACATCAATGCACTCCGGTGAGTCAGGGTCATCCGGGTCATAGTCCGGGTTCTCGGCGCTGTAGGTGAAGGTGTCAGTGCCGGTGAACTCCACCAATGCCACCAGGACCTTCATGTCCTGCGCAGCCAACCCCATTGCCTTGGGGCTCTTGCCGGTCACGGCAGCCAACTGCTCGTTCCTCAGCAACTGCCGGAACTTCTCCGGGTTGGGGGTGGTCGGATTTCGCTTGGCCCACTGCCGCATGAACTCGTCTACGGCTGCCTGGATCTCGTCCGGGCTGGCATTGAGCCGCAGAACCCTATGCTCTCGCAGCATGTTGATGATCTGCCCTTCGTGCGGGGCGCGATAGTGGGCATCGAACTTGGTCGCTCTCATCATGGGCAGAGCCTGGGTGATCTTGCCCTCACAAGCTGCAACGTTCACTCTTTCAACCCCTTCCGGCTCACCAGCGGAGGCCAGGGTGGGCAAGAGAGTCAAGGCCATGGCCAGAATCAAACAGAGGCTCACAGTTTTCCAGTAAGTCGTTTTCATCTTCTTTCACCTTTCTTCTTTGGGATCTGTCGAGTCTTACTAGTAGAGGTTCAGTATGCTTTGCTGGACACCACCTCCTTCCGAAGAGAAAACGCTCTGCCCTAGCAGCTCAGGGCACGGCTGAAAGAAACAGGGAAAAACAAAAGCGCCAAGATGAGCAGATCAACGCCCCTTATGACGCAAGCTGACTCTCATAAGAGTGACTACTGGCAAGAATTGGACTCTTATGCCTGTGAGGATAGGATGGCCAGGATGGCTGCCTTCGGGTCCCATCGTTGTGGGCCTCCTCAAGCTTTTTAGTGGCAATCTTGATTGTACTGAACAAGTAGAAATCCGTCAATCATGCCGAAAGCGGGGCGGCCGCGTCACGTTGGGGGCAAGCTTCCAACTTTGCACGGGGTTGAAGCACGGCGGTGGGAGAACCAAGCGCTGCGCGCTTTGCTCTCCTGGCCGGAGGCCATCTGAAAGTCCGACGGCACCAACCTTGCCCCCAATATGTCGTAGGCCCAGAGGCCTGAGTGTCCTAGAACTCGCGAACCCGGTCGCGCTCACGGAATACGGCTGTTCGCGATGCCAGATCTGACCACTACATCTTGGCATCACCGACGATTGTGACCAAATCTGGAACAATCACGGATACTAGAATCTCCATCATGATAGTGGTTTGAGGGAATGAGGGCACTAAGCATTGCCAGTTGCATACAAGGATCTTCCACACCCTCGCGCTCAGCACGAGTGGCTGCCGTTCTGCCAATCAACGCCCACCAAAGGAATGGGGTACGGCAATGTCGTAATAAGTTACGACGAGAATGAGCATAAGCATTAGGATAATCCCAGCAAAATGTACGAGGTTTTCCTTTCCTGGATCCAGGCGCTTGCCGCGAAGAGCCTCAACGATGACGAAGAGCAGGCGGCCGCCATCGAGGCCAGGGAGGGGCAAAAGATTCGTGGCGGCGAGCGCGGCGCTCAGAGTCGCGGTGAACTGCAGCAAGGGGAACCACCACCCGCTGCTGGCCACCTGGCGTGCGGCCTGCTCGGTCAGTTGAGCAATGCCCACTGGGCCTACCGGGCGCACCATGTCCACGGGGATTAGGCCACGCAGAATCTTAATGGGGAGGGAGAACAAGGAAGCCACAGAAGCGAAAGCTTCCGTCACGGCTTTCTGAACGGCTTCCGGCCATGGATAAGACACAAGCTCCATCCAACCGGCGTCGCTGCGCAATTGCACACCCCGAGACTCCGTCTTGACGAACCAGGGACCTCCGGCTGGCAGCGGCAGTGAGAAAGTCCGTCCACGCCTGCGAATTGTCACCGTTCTGACATTGCCATCAACGGACCTGGCATAGACGATGAGATCCAGCATGCTGGACACTTCACGGCCATCGGCAGCAAGGATCAGATCGCTGTCCTCAAAGCCCACTGCTTCTGCTACTGATCCCGGAAAGACCTTGGTCACACCTACAGCCGGGTCATGCGCCACAGGCCAGCCAGTGACGAAACACACGCTGAAAAGAAGCGCGGCCAGTAGGAGGTTAAACAATGGCCCGCCACATAGGAAGGCAGCACGCACTCGCTTTCTCTTTTCGGCGAAGAGAGTCCCTGGTTCTCCTTTCTCAGCCAGACGGACAAAGGCCCCAAAGAAGATCAGGTTGATCGTGTATTCTGTTCCTCCGATGTAGGCGAGGGTGAGAAGGCGGGGAGGATACCCTAGGCCAAACTCCTCTACGGGCAGGCCGGTCAGCTTGGCGACAATCAGATGACCGAATTCGTGGACGAGCGTAATCAGACTCAGTACCGCGATAGCAGCCAGTACAGTAGTCAAAGTGCACCCCCTCCTAATTGGGTGTCCAGCGTCGAGTTCCTCTGCGCGACATTATACCATTGAACGCGATTCTGCAAAACTGGGCCTGGACGTGCTGTCAAAATGACAGCAGTCTCTGCAAGTGTTGCAAGTCTACCTTGGCAGTGAGGTCAATGGTCAAGGGACTAACTGAGATTACTCTGTCGACGACCAGGGCATAGACGTCGGAATCAGGTTCCAGCGTGTCAGAATCAATCTCTCTTACGTAGCCCGATATGTGCTTCTGCCCTTGGTCATCAATGGTCACAGGAGATACAAAGTACTGCTGGCGGGAGACGCGAGTCGTTCTCCAAGGGGTATCAGGCTTTGCCTCGCACGGTACGTCAAGCTTGAGAATGTCCACGGCTTCTGGCATGCCATGTGTGAGCAGCAGCTTGGCGAATCGGCGCACGAATGCAGCCGCCGTGCTGAAATCAACCTCTGGGCTCTGGCTAAAGTGATACTTCCGGTCCGTTTCCAACGAGGCGGCCAACGTCGGGATTCCAAAACTGGCCGCTTCTATCGCCGCGCCAATCGTGCCTGAGATGGTAACGCACGCGCCGACGTTCTCACCGTAGTTGATGCCTGAGATGGCCAGGTCTGGCACTCTGGGCAAGAATCTCAGGATGCCATGCCGTACTGCCTGCGCAGGTGATGTCTCCACAGAAAAGGATTGCACCTGCATGCCATCAACGTCAAGGAATCCTTTCTCGACGTCGATCTCACCGTAGGGAAAGCTACGGCCAAGGCCTGATTGCTGCACGCGAGGAGCGACCACCCAGAGCTCTCCCAGGTCAATGACGCTGCGCGCAGCTGCTAGCAAGCCCGGTGAGCCAATGCCGTCATCATTGGTTATGAGGATAAGGGCACGCTTTTCACTGCTCACTGCTCTCCCCCTCTTAGAGTCCTATTACACATCATTGTGCTTTTTCATCTTTGGCTGTTTCGTTGCTTTTGTCAAATGCTTTCTTTGCCAGAGCAGACCCAGTAATTTCTCGTCAGGCTGGTAATATGATAAGATAGAAAATCGCTATTACAAAACCGCGCGGAGAATGCAACAGATGCTCTGGTTGGAAATCATGTATGGATTCTCAGCCGCATGGCTGGCCTTGTATGGTCTGAATAGTTTGCTGTTGACCGCTATCTACGCTTGGGTGCGCAGGCGCAGCCTGCAGACGCCCCCCCCGCCCAATGCCTGGCCTTCGGTGACGGTACAGTTGCCCATCTATAACGAGCTACACGTGGTAGAACGCCTAATTGCAGCGGCGGCCGCTCTGGACTATCCGCGCGAATTGCTGCAGATTCAGGTGTTAGATGACTCCACTGACGAAACAACACTTGTGGCGCAGCAGGCGGTCGCTCGCTATGCCCAGATGGGTGTTAGCATTCAGCATGTGCATCGCTCCAAGCGGGTGGGCTTCAAGGCTGGGGCCCTGGCCGAGGGTTTGCATCGCAGCAGGGGAGAGTTGCTGGCCATCTTTGATGCTGACTTTGTGCCGCCGCCTGATTTCCTGCGCCGCGTCGTTCCTTACTTCGCATCATCAGACGTAGGCTGCGTGCAGGCGCGATGGGAACACCTGAATGCTACGTACTCGACCCTCACGCAAGTGCAAGCGATTGGTATTGACGGGCACTTTGCTGTGGAGCAGAGAGCGCGCAGTCAGGCCGGCTTCTTCCTCAACTTTAACGGCTCTGCAGGCATATGGCGTCGCGCGTGCATAGAGGACGCCGGGGGCTGGCAGGCGGATACGCTGGCTGAAGACCTGGATCTCAGCTATCGTGCGCAGTTGGCAGGGTGGCGCATTCTCTATGTCCCCGATGTCAGTGCAGCGGCCGAATTGCCGCCGCAACTTGACGCTCTACGCCGCCAGCAGTCACGTTGGGCCCGAGGGAGCATCCAGGTCGCACGAAAGCTCTTGCCATTACTCCTGTGCTCTGACCAACCATGGCGCACCAAGATCGAAGGGGCGATTCACCTGACTGGATACATGGTGCATCCTCTGAGCCTGGTCATATTGTTGCTGACACTGCCGATGGTTGTGACGCACAGCCGACTGTTTGCTTTTGTTCCCTATTTCCTTTTGGCTACGGCCGGCCCCCCGCTGCTTTATCTGGTCGCGCAGGCCGAGCGCGGCCCGGGTTGGTGGCGTCAGTTGAGATTCGCACCGCTCTTGCTACTGCTCGGTACGGGTCTGGCGCTCAACAACACAGTGGCAATGGCTCGAGCAGTTCTTGGGCACAAAGGTGAATTCCAGCGCACCCCAAAGTTCGACATCAGAGCTAGCGGGGATCAGTGGCAAGCTAGCTCATACGCGCTTCGCTGTACTCCATTGGTCTGGTATGAGTTGCTGCTTGCCATGTTTGCGCTGGCTCTTGCACTGCTGACCTCGCGCGGCGGCGCTCGCCCCATCTCGTACTGGCTGATAGTTTATGCGCTCAGCTATGCCTATGTTGCTGGCCTGAGCCTCGTCCAGACCTGGCAGTCATGCCAGCGGGTCCCGTCTAGAACGCCCCGCAAGGTGCGGGCACGGGACGTCTAGGGCAGGACGCTCTCGACTTGGAGTCTATCCGAGAAGTCAGTAGAGATGTCTCCTTGCACAGGAGGATGTGAGACCTATGAACTGACTGGTGGCACAAGATGCGCGTCCGTGGCACGGGCACCAGTCCCCTACGGCTGCCTCACCTGTACCAGCTCAGGAACTGCGGCGTGAAAGAGTGGCGTAGTGCGTTACCAATCATCTGTGTTCTCCTCCTCCGCCAGTCGTCCCATCTTGCGCAACGCTCTCCAGAGACGCTCTTCCCAGATGCTGCCATGCAATAGCTCGTTGATCTCATGAGCGGCTTCGAGCCGTCCCCAGTGAGTAATAATGAAGGTGATGCGTCGCCATTTGCGGCTCACGATGGGGTGCGCCAATAGGCGTAGTTCGCCCAGGTGTACTTTGTAATAGAGCTCATTGGCTCTGGGATGATGGATCTCATCCGGGAAGAGTTGTATGCGCGGCACGATCTCCCAGGCTGTGACGTGAGCATAGTAGTTGATAGACCACTTCTGTTCAGCGAATGCTTTGGTCTGGTAGAAGGCAAGGATGGGTGCGTTCACGCCTCGCTGCGGCGCTCGTTTCACCGGAATGCGATACCAGTGTTGATCACGAGCGACGGCGAAATCACGCTGATTGCTCATGATCACTACCAGGACAGTGGCATAACGGTCGGGTTCCATGCTTCACTCCTCATCCGCGCCGGAAGCGCTGCTCTTGTTCAACTGTAGCGCAAATGCCCGACCTTGTCAAAGAAGCTTGTACGGTGTTCAGGAGGCCACCGCCCCGGGTCTCAGAACAGACAGGCGATGACCGTGGCAACGTTCAAAAACATCGAGGGCTTCTCCAAAGTCTGCTCATATCCATCATATTCAGCGGCAGTTGCCGTTTACGCCCTCCGTTTACCTCGTCTCCCGTTTACCTTGTCTCCCGTTTACGCCTCTGGCGCAAAGACCAGAGGTACGCGCCAAGGCGTAGACGGCGCCTCTGGCGCAAAGACCAGAGGTACGCGACAAGGTGTAGACGGCGCCTCTGGCGTGAACGGCAACTGCGGGCGAACGTGGGGCAGTCGGCTGACTGTGGAAAAGCCGTACAAGAATACCATTAGCATTTGACAGCAAATAGCGCCCCCTGTAATATAGTACATGTACCCTGCTCAAATCCCTGCGCTGAGGCAAAGCTTCAATGAAGAAATCCGTGATACCGTCGTTCACTACGCCCGAGTGGGTTAAGGACGCAGTGTTCTATCAAATCTTCCCCGATCGTTTTGCCCGTAGCGAGGCCGTGCCCAAGCCCCGCAACCTGGAGCCCTGGGATAGCCCACCTACCGAATACGGGTTCAAAGGTGGTGATCTGCTGGGTATAGTCGAGCATCTTGACTACCTGCAAGACCTGGGCATCACTGCTATCTACCTGAACCCTATCTTTCAGTCAACGGCCAATCATCGCTATCACACATACGACTACTATCGCGTGGATCCTCTGCTAGGCGGCGATGCGGCTTTTCGCACGCTGCTCGACGAGGCGCACCAGCGTGGACTGCGCATTGTTCTGGATGGCGTTTTCAACCATGCCAGTCGTGGCTTTTTTCAGTTCAATCACATTCTTGAGAATGGTGCTGCCTCTCCCTATCTGGACTGGTTCATTATCAATGGCTGGCCGCTGCACGCTTACGACATCCAGCGAAAGCCCAATTATGCTGCCTGGTGGGGAATGCGTGCCTTGCCCAAGTTCAACGTAGATTCGCCCGCAGTGCGCGAGTTCCTTCTGGGCGTGGCACGCTACTGGGTGGAGCAGGGCATTGATGGCTGGCGCCTTGATGTCCCTGCCGAAATCGACGATGATAGTTTCTGGCGCGAGTTCCGTCGTCGTATCAAGGAGGCTAACGCTGAAGCTTACATCGTGGGCGAGCTCTGGCACGCCGCCCAGCACTGGCTGCAAGGTGATCAGTTCGACGCGGTGATGAACTACCTTTTCACGAAAGCCTGCCTGTCCTTTTTCATCGGTCGCAGTCTGAACTCTGCACTGATCTCAGGTGTTGGCTATTACCCGGTCCAGCCGGTAGACGCTGAAGGATTTGCCACTGCCATTGACGATTTGCTGGCCATGTACCCTCGACAGGCAACGCAGGCACAACTGAATCTGCTCGATAGCCACGACACGGCTCGTTTCCTGAGCTTGGCGCGAGGAGATGAGTCAGCTCTGCGACTGGCGATGTTGTTCATGATGTGCTATCCCGGGGCACCCTGCATCTACTACGGCGACGAAGTAGGCATGGAAGGAGGCAAAGACCCGGATTGCCGCCGTGCCTTTCAGTGGGACGAACGCCAATGGAATACAGGACTGCTGAATTATGTCAAACGCTGCATCGCCTTGCGCAAAGCACATCCAGCGCTACGTCGCGGCGAGTACAGGTGTCTGCTTGCCCAGGGGGACGTTTATGCCTTTGGGCGCAGCCTTCGCCCTGAGGGGCTCGAGTCCCAAGCGCTGGCAGGCGAGACCCTGCTTGGCGTGCTTAACACAGGCACCAAGCCTTGGGACCTGGACGTGCCGGTACAGGGTTATCTGGAAAATGGAGCAGTGTTGCAAGGCGTATGGGGCGAAGGCACGGTTACTGTCCAGGCTGGGCGTATTACAGGGCTCACTGCGCCAGCCCGTGCGGCTATAGTGCTACAGAGTACTGCGTGAATCGCTAAACTCAAGCAGCCGCTTTCACGCGGTGATCCGCCCGAAGAGCTTTGGCAATCCCGTCAAGCGCCGTTCGTCGCGAGCGACGAAGATGCTCCGCGAGGACGAACGGTTGATGCGCGGAGCAGTAGAAGCTGTGGCAAAAGCCTGACAACCTCTGCGGTGAGCTTTGTTAGATACTTTGAGACACTCCGCCGTCTCCTGAGCATCGCACACCATTGGTGGATTTGACAATCTGGGAGATATGTGCTAGAATGGAGCTAGTTGAAAGTAGCAGATCTAGTTCGCCTGTGGCGAAAAGATCCAACAAGTGAAGGGGGCAGAAGGCAAGACGCACATTGCAGATGGCAACAGCTTTTTGTCCCAGCCGACGTGAACATTCGCGGCGGCGGTTTTTTGATGGGTCGCAGTCAATTTGACAAGTGGGCGCTTTTGTGCTACACTGTAGCCTGCTAAAGGGCACCTTAACAACTGAAGAGTGATAGGAAGGTCGCGCGGAAGTTTTGGGTCAACGTCAGATCGAATGTGGTTTCGACCACATAAAACTGTACGGAGGGTTTGATCCTGGCTCAGGATGAACGCTGGCGGCGTGCTTAACACATGCAAGTCGAACGGACTGGCGCCTAGTGGAAACTTGCTGGAAGCGGTGACCATGAGAAATCGTGAGAAGCGCCGATGGCGAGTGGAAGCTATTAGCCGGTCAGTGGCGGACGGGTGAGTAACACGTGGGTGACCTGCCTCAAAGTGGGGGATAACTATTCGAAAGGATAGCTAATACCGCATGTGGTTCAGCATTCGTTTGTTGAACTAAAGGAGAAATCCGCTTTGAGAGGGGCCCGCGGCCCATCAGCTAGTTGGCAGGGTAACGGCCTACCAAGGCAATGACGGGTAGCTGGTCTGAGAGGACGATCAGCCACACTGGCACTGAGATACGGGCCAGACTCCTACGGGAGGCAGCAGTGAGGAATATTGCGCAATGGGCGAAAGCCTGACGCAGCAACGCCGCGTGGGCGACGAAGGTCTTCGGATCGTAAAGCCCTTTTCTAGAGGAAGAGGAAGGACGGTACTCTAGGAATAAGTCTCGGCTAACTACGTGCCAGCAGCCGCGGTAAAACGTAGGAGGCGAGCGTTATCCGGATTTACTGGGCGTAAAGCGCGTGTAGGCGGTGCTCTAAGTTGGACGTAAAATCTCCCGGCCTAACTGGGAGGGGCCGTTCAATACTGGGGCACTTGAGGGCAGTAGAGGGAAGTGGAATTCCCGGTGTAGCGGTGGAATGCGTAGATATCGGGAGGAACACCAGTGGCGAAGGCGGCTTCCTGGTCTGTACCTGACGCTGAGACGCGAAAGCTAGGGTAGCAAACGGGATTAGATACCCCGGTAGTCCTAGCTGTAAACGATGGATACTAGGTGTTGGTGGTATTGACCCCATCAGTGCCGTAGCTAACGCGTTAAGTATCCCGCCTGGGGACTACGACCGCAAGGTTAAAACTCAAAGGAATTGACGGGGGCCCGCACAAGCAGCGGAGCGTGTGGTTTAATTCGATGCAACACGAAGAACCTTACCTGGGTTTGACATGCTGGTGGTAATGAAGCGAAAGCGGAATGACCCTTCGGGGAGCCAGCACAGGTGCTGCATGGCTGTCGTCAGCTCGTGCCGTGAGGTGTTGGGTTAAGTCCCGCAACGAGCGCAACCCTTGTCGCTAGTTAAATATCTCTAGCGAGACTGCCGGGATACACCCGGAGGAAGGTGGGGATGACGTCAAGTCAGCATGGCCCTTATATCCAGGGCTACACACACGCTACAATGGCCGGTACAGAGGGTTGCCAAGCCGTGAGGTGGAGCTAATCCCAAAAAGCCGGTCTCAGTTCGGATTGAAGGCTGCAACTCGCCTTCATGAAGCTGGAGTTGCTAGTAACCGCAGGTCAGCTATACTGCGGTGAATACGTTCCCGGGCCTTGTACACACCGCCCGTCACGTCATGGAAGCTGGCAACACCTGAAGCCGGTGGGCTAACCGCAAGGAAGCAGCCGTCGAAGGTGGGGCTAGTAACTGGGACGAAGTCGTAACAAGGTAGCTGTAGCGGAAGCTGCGGCTGGATCACCTCCTTTCTAGGGAGAATAGGCAGGCTGCTCCAAGGAGCAACCTGTCTAGCACCCAGGTCAATCACTCCACGGGATTTGTGGAGTGCCTTCCCCAAAATGTACGTGTACCTTCCTATCACTCCTTAGTTGTTAAGGTCTCTTTTGATGGGCCATTAGCTCAGACGGCTAGAGCATTCCTCTGATAAGGGAAAGGTCTCTGGTTCAAGTCCAGAATGGCCCACCTTATCCGGGGGATGTAGCTCAGTTGGGAGAGCGCCTCCCTTGCACGGAGGAGGGCAGGGGTTCGAGTCCCCTCATCTCCACCATCTGCAGGCGCGGGTTGATTTGACAAATTGCTGGGCTTGTGCTATACTCCTTGCTACAAAATGATTGCTGAGGTGAGATCGGGTTTGACATTCTCTTTGCCTGAGGAAAGTGCATAGCGAGTAATTTGTTGAGATATATCAAGAGCCCAAAAACGGCTTGATATATCAAGCCGTTTTTGCATTTTAGGCTTAGCTTCTATCCCCTGCTGAGCAGGAAGCTGCTCGGCAGAGGCTAGCGGCCAATCGCTAGGTTAGCACCTTAACAACTGAACAGAATGCGAGATTTCAATTCGCCGTATCACGTAGATTAAGCTACTAAGGGCGTACGGTGGATGCCTAGGCGTCAAGAGCCGAAGAAGGGCGTGGTTGACTGCGATAAGCCTCGGGGAGCCGTCAGCAGGCGTTACACCCGGGGATTCCCGAATGGGGGAACCCACCCAGGCAATACCTGGGTACCTCCGGCTGAATACATAGGCCGGTTGGAGGGCACGGGGGGAACTGAAACATCTTAGTACCCCCAGGAAAAGAGATCATTCCCTGAGTAGTGGCGAGCGAAAGGGGAACAGCCCAAACCCATCATGTGTCAAGGCTGCAGTCGTTGCATGGTGGGGGTTGTAAGGCGCGGCAGGACTTCTGCAGGAGTCCAAGGAAGTTACAAATCTAGTCTCTAGCTGAAAGACACTGGAAAGGTCTGTCATAGAGGGTGATAACCCCGTAAGCGAAAGAGATCTAGACTTCCGCCGCTGACCTTGAGTACCGCGGGGCACGCTAATCCTGCGGGAAGCAGGGAAGTCCACTTCCCAAGGCTAAATACTCTTGACGACCGATAGTGAACCAGTACCGTGAGGGAAAGGTGAAAAGAACCGGGGTGACCGGAGTGAAATAGAACCTGAAACCGTATGCCTACAATCAGTGGGAGGGCGTTGTCCCTTAGGGGATATGCCTGACCGCGTGCCTTTTGGAGAATGACCCGGCGAGTCAATCTCTGTGGCGAGGTTAAGGGGTAACACCCGGAGCCGCAGCGAAAGCGAGTCTGAACAGGGCGTTCAGTCGCAGGGATTGGACCCGAAACCAGGTGAGCTACCCATGGCCAGGGTGAAGCGAAGGTAACACTTCGTGGAGGCCCGAACCTTTCAATGTTGCAAAATTGCGGGATGAGCTGTGGGTAGAGGTGAAATGCCAAACGAACCTGGAGATAGCTGGTTCTCCCCGAAATAGCTTTAGGGCTAGCCTCAAGGGTTCAGTAACGGAGGTAGAGCACTGGATTGGCTAGGGAGCGTAGAGCTTACCAAACCAAACCAAACTCCGAATGCCGTTACTCCATACCTTGGGAGTCGGACAGCGAAAGATAATTTCCGTTGTCGAGAGGAAAACAACCCAGACCGCCGGCTAAGGTCCCCAAGTCTAGGCTAAGTGGGAAAGGAAGTAGGATTGCCCGGACAGCCAGGAGGTTGGCTTAGAAGCAGCCATCCTTTAAAGAGTGCGTAATAGCTCACTGGTCGAGTGATCCTGCGCCGATAATATACGGGGCTCAAGCCTAGCACCGAAGCCGCGGGTCTCAGTCCTCAGGATTGGGACGGTAGGGGAGCGTTCTGTCCAGCAGTGAAGCCAGACCGTGAGGACTGGTGGAGCGGACAGAAGTGAGAATGCCGGGATGAGTAGCGTAAAACACGTGAGAATCGTGTTCGCCGTACACCTAAGGTTTCCTACGGAAGGTTCGTCCGCGTAGGGTTAGTCGGGCCTAAGCCGAGGGCAAAGGCCGTAGGCGATGGACAACGGGTTAATATTCCCGTACCACCTGGGGTGAGCTAAGGGGGGACGCAGTATGGTAGGCCAGCCCGTTATTGGATTCGGGTGCTAAGCCTGTAGGGAAGTGAGGGCGGTAGGCAAATCCGCCGCCTGATCCTGAAGGGCGATGGCGGTGCCTTTGGGCCAGAAGTGGTTGAGCCAAACTGCCAAGAAAAGCCTCTATGCGTTGATCCTCAGGTGCCCGTACCGCAAACCGACACTGGTGGGTGGGTAGAGAATACCAAGGCGATCGGGAGAACCCTCGTTAAGGAACTAGGCAAAATGACTCCGTAACTTCGGGAGAAGGAGTGCCCCGTTAGGGTTAGCAATTGGCGAAGCCCGAGGGGGTCGCAGAGAAACGGCCCTGACGACTGTTTAACAAAAACACAGGTCTCTGCTAAAGCGAAAGCTGAAGTATAGGGGCTGACGCCTGCCCAGTGCCGGAAGGTTAAAGGGATGGGTTAGCGCAAGCGAAGCTCAGAACTGAAGCCCCGGTGAACGGCGGCCGTAACTATAACGGTCCTAAGGTAGCGAAATTCCTTGTCGGGTAAGTTCCGACCTGCACGAATGGCGTAACGAGTGGGGCGCTGTCTCAACGAGGGACCCGGCGAAATTGAAGTAGGCGTGAAGATGCGTCTTACCCGCAGCAGGACAAAAAGACCCCGTGGAGCTTTACTGTAGCTTGGTATTGAGTTGAGGCTTGGTTTGTATAGGATAGGTGGGAGACTATGAAGCTGGGGCGCTAGCCTCGGTGGAGTCAACCTTGAAATACCACCCTAATCAAGTTTCGGCCCTAACCCGCAGCCGTTATCCGGCGTGGGGACAGTGCCTGGTGGGCAGTTTGACTGGGGCGGTCGCCTCCCAAAAGGTAACGGAGGCGCTCAAAGGTTCCCTCAGGCTGAATGGAAACCAGCTGTAGAGTGCAAAGGCATAAGGGAGCTTGACTGCGAGACCTACAAGTCGAGCAGAGACGAAAGTCGGACTTAGTGATCCCACGGTTCCGTGTGGAAGGGCCGTGGCTTAACGGATAAAAGCTACCCCGGGGATAACAGGCTGGTCTTGCCCAAGAGTTCATATCGACGGCAAGGTTCGGCACCTCGATGTCGGCTCGTCACATCCTGGGGCTGTACAAGGTCCCAAGGGTTCGGCTGTTCGCCGATTAAAGTGGCTCGCGAGCTGGGTTCAGAACGTCGTGAGACAGTTCGGTCTCTATCCGCTGTGGGCGCAGGTGACTTGAGGGGAGCTGCCCTCAGTACGAGAGGACCAGGGTGGACGAGCCTCTAGTGTGCCAGTTGTACCGCCAGGTGCATAGCTGGGTAGCTACGCTCGGCAGGGATAACCGCTGAAAGCATCTAAGTGGGAAGCCCGCCCCAAGATTAGGTCACCCACTCCGTCAAGGAGGTAAGACCCCTGGGAGACTACCAGGTTGATAGGCGGCAAGTGTAAGGACAGCAATGTCTTCAGCTAAGCCGTACTAATGGTCGAGGGCTTAATCACACACATGTGAGCGGCAATTGAGTTTGAGCATTCTGTTCAGTTCTTAAGGTGCTAATTTGGCGTCCTTAACAAGACGAAGACAGGTTCTTCTGGTGATTCTAGCGGAGGGGAAACACCCTGTTCCATCCCGAACCAGGCAGTTAAGCCCTCCAGCGCCGATGGTACTTGGGGCGCAGGCCCCCGGGAGAGTAGGTCATTGCCAGGAGAACCTGTTTTGTTCTGTCACGCAGAGCTGATAAGAACTCACAGCAGGCCACTCAGAGACACCTTTGGGTGGCCTGCTGCCTTTTGGTGGGGCCAACCCTCCCGCAGGTTCTGACCCGGCAACCTTCGGGAGGGTCTGCTTATGTTTGCAGATGTCAGTAGATTGTGTTACAATAACTTGTATCCATCTGTTGGGGCGTGGTGTAGAGGTAGCACAGCGGACTTTGGATCCGTTAACGGAGGTTCGAACCCTCCCGCCCCAGCTCGTTGAGAGCATGGCTGAGGTGCATCCCCGCTTTCCAACCCGGAGGGATGCATCTTGGTCTTTTTCTCAGGAGGATCATGAACAAGCTAGCGGTGGTGATACTGGCGGCCGGTCAGGGCACGCGCATGAGGTCCAAACTTCCGAAAGCGCTGCACACTATCGCCGGTCAGCCAATGATCCAGTACGTGCTCAATGCGGTGACAGGGTTCTGTGAAGGGAAAGCTGTGCTGGTCGTGGGATACGGTGCAGATCTAGTACGCCAGAAGCTGGGCGACGCCGTGAGCTACGTTCTTCAGGAGCAGCAGCTTGGGACCGGCCACGCTGTACTCCAGGCACGCGAGGAGCTGGAAGGCCATGCGTATACCGTCCTCGTGCTGTATGGCGACATGCCACTTCTCTCCTCAGCGACTCTGCGTTCCCTCATTCGTGCTCACGAAACCCATGCGGCACCTATTACTATGCTCACTTGTGTCCACGACGATGCAATGGGCTTCGGTCGTATTCTTCGTGACATAGAGGGGCATGTGCTTGCCATTGTCGAAGAAAGTCAGGCTACGCCCGAGCAGTTAGCAATCAAAGAGCTTAACTGCGGCATCTATTGCTTCCACGCCGCCTGGCTCTGGGAGCATCTGACTCGCTTGCGACCCAGCCCCAAAGGCGAGTATTATTTGACTGACCTGGTCAGCATGGCTATCGCAGAGGGGCACCCGGTGGAAGCGATCGTTGTAGACGATCCATTGGAGACCCTGGGTATCAATGACCGGCTGCACCTGGCAAGGGCAGAAAGCGTGGTGCGGCAGCGCATTCGCGAGGAATTGATGCGCTCGGGGGTAACGATCATTGATCCTGCTTCGACTTACGTGGACGCCGCTGCGAGTGTGGGTCAGGATTCGACCATATATCCCAACACACATTTGCAGGGCAGTACCCGCATTGGAGTGAATTGCCTGATTGGACCGAACACCATCATACGCAACTCAACCATCGGTGATAAGTGTCGCCTGGAGGCATCGGTGATCGAGGACACTGTCATCGAAGACGAGGTCTCGGTAGGCCC
>Ga0209986_10002721_pt1 | contig 15925 bp, 17 predicted proteins | sample BlataG_FD_183168 | JGI IMG/M metagenome (GOLD analysis project Ga0209986, IMG submission 183168) | Deep subsurface microbial communities from Black Sea to uncover new lineages of life (NeLLi) - Black_00105 metaG (SPAdes) (version 2) | ecosystem: Environmental > Aquatic > Marine > Oceanic >...
CGAGGAAAACCGACAAAATAAGAAAGATGCAAAAAATTCTAACTTTCATAAAACTGAATAGTCAAAATCGTCTTCTAAAAGAGAAGTTTTATGTTTCTCTATATTTATCTTCTGGGAGATTACACGACTGATTTCATTGACTCCTTTCTTGGTGCCCATCCAGATAGCACCGACGACCACGCCTTTCTGGATGACAATTTTTTTGTATATTCCCTCCTCTTTTTTTTCTTTTCTAAATTCCTCTGAGGTACCCTCTTCAGGATTGACCAGTCCTACAGATGTGAGGTTAAGGCCAGCAACTTTCAAGGTGTTAGAAGGGACAGTTCCTTCATACTTCTCCTTCTTGCCCAGGATATTGGAAGCTACAACCCGGGCTTGATTAAAGGAAGAAGGGATAATCCCATAGACTCTACCTCTATGCTGGATAACATCCCCCGCCCCAAATATTTTTGGATTGCTCGACTGGAGGTAATCATCGGTAACAAGCCCTCGATCGGTCTCAAGACCAGCTTCCTTTGCTAGTCGAATATTTGACCTTACTCCTGCTGCTACTATAGCCAGGTCCATTTCTATCTCTCTTTCCCCCTTAAACCTTAATCCTCTCACATCATTTTGGCCAAGAATCTCCTCAGTAGCCAACCCGAGATGAACGTTTATACCCATATTTTCGATCTGGGCTTTAAGCAGAGATGCCCCCTGGATATCAAGCTGTCGGGGCAGCAGGCGATCGAAAAATTCAACTACATCCACTCGAGCTCCTCTTGATTTCATTGCCCGGGCTATCTCCAGGCCTAAAAGTCCTCCTCCGATTACTACTACCCTTTGGTGATTCTTGAGGTACTCGAGAAGTTCAAAGGCATCGTCCAGAGTCCTTAATGCGAAAATTCCCTTTTTATCTGTACCCTTAAAGGGAGGGATGAAGGAAAAAGAACCGTTAGCTAGGAGCAAAGATTCGTATTTCTCTTTTTTTCCTCCCGCTACCTCGATTTCCTGTGAATCAGGGAAAATTCTTGTTACTCGTTTCCCCAGATGAATATTTATATTCTGCTCTCTATACCATTCTTGAGGAAAGGCAAACATCCGCTCAAAAGGGATTGTGCCAGCTAAAAATTCGATCAAGTTTGGACGGGGATAATAATGATATTTTTCTTCAGCAAAAACTTCTATTTCGACTTTCTTATCCAGCTCGCGCAGCGTTTTAGCAGATATGATCCCAGCTAAACCATTTCCAACGATTATTACTCTCAATTTAAACTTTTATCCTTTACCCAGCCTTAAGCAATCTTCTGGAAAAATTCTTTACCGACTCCGCACTGAGGACAAACCCAATCATCAGGTATATCCTCAAAAGGAGTTCCTGGTTCTACCCCGTTATCGGGATCGCCCTTTTCAGGGTCGTAGATATACCCGCAGGCCGTACATTCCCACTTTTCCATCATTATTCTCCTTAAAATTGAATATCACACCTGGCTTCTTAAAAACCAGAAACTTTCCTCTTGGTTTTTTTAAAGAAACCAGAAAATTATCGATATAAATCAATACCCTTCTAGCACATGTTTCTCGTATTCTTCCTCCAATTTCAGCTTGTGTGATTTTTCTTGCTGGATGAGAAACTCAAATAATTTCTTGAGCTCTATTTCACTGACTTTTCTCGCCAGATCGGAATATAGATCCACAGCCTTTTGCTCCTTTTTCGCGGCAAGAATAAGAAGGTCCTGAAAATTCATATCAGCACTCGGAGGTTCTTCTATCAGATAATCACTAATTTTCATATCTGTAACTTCTTTGATTTCTAAAGATTCAATTTTCTCCTCGGTTATATCCTGAAGAAGTTTCTTGTGGTTTCTTTCCTCCTCCTGGAGATCGAGTAAAAGTTTCTTGAGGCCTGGAGCTTTTGCTATACCTGCGATGTCTCCATAAGCTTTGATTGCTTCTTCTTCTCTTTTGATGGCAAATTCTATGAAATCTTCAAAAGTTTGCATTGCTAGCTCTCTCCTTTTATAGCGCTAATCTTGTGATAAGAAAAAACGCAATTGAAAGTGAACTACAATTATAATGAAACCGTCTTTTATGTCAAACTGGAGGCTAGCACCGTAAGCATTTTTGTATCCTGGATAGAGAGCAAAATCAAAAATGCTCTCCTTAGCTCCTGAAAAACTAATATAAACGCAATATATATTTTTACAATGTCATTGCGAGCCCTGAAAGGGCGTGGCAATCTCTTAAGATGAATTAACGAGATCGCCACGTTGCTTCGCTCCTCGCGATGACACTGGAATAATTGCGCTTGTATTAGCGGTTAAATGCTATAATAGATTGTATGGTTCAATTCGCGGTTGGACTGAATACAAGCGCTGCTTCTCCTAAAATATCAACCAGCATGCAGGAAAAGGAGAAGAACCAGGAAAAATTGTTCTGTTATTGTCTCTTTCGCTAATCTAGCATATCATAGTTTTTTTTCAGGGAGGATGAAATGATCGAAGACTCGTTAGCTCGCAAGGCTAAAAAACAACTCTATAAGGCTGCGAAAGAAATCGACATGGATCCCAATCTCTTGAAAATCCTGGAAAGACCGATGCGGATCTTGAAGGTATCTATCCCCATCAAACTAGACAACGGAAAGATAAAAGTTTTTACTGGCTTTCGCTGCCAATACAATAACGCCAAAGGACCGACAAAGGGAGGAGTTCGTTACCACCCAGAAGTCACAGAGGAAGAAATGGTTGCTCTAGCTGCCTGGATGACCTGGAAATGCTCTCTTCTGGATTTACCTTACGGAGGAGCTAAGGGAGGAATCATCTGCGATCCGAGAAAGCTTTCTGAAAATGAGCTTGAAAGGCTGACCAGAAGATATACTTTAGAAATCATGCCTCTCCTCGGCCCGCATATCGACATTCCTGCCCCAGATGTCTATACAACCTCAAAAACCATGGCCTGGATCATGGATACATACTCGATGATGAAAGGTTACACCGAGCCAAGCATTGTCACCGGTAAACCTGAAATCCTGGGAGGCTCTAAAGGAAGAAAAGAAGCCACCGGAAGAGGAGTGTCTATCATCGCCAGAGAATTTTTCAAAGCTAAAAAGAAAAATCTCAAAGGAGCCAAGATTGCCATCCAGGGATTTGGAAATGTGGGAGGCCACGCCGCACTTTTCCTATCCCAGATGGGAGCAAAAATTGTGGCTACATCTGATATCTCGGGCGCCCTTGTCGATCCAAATGGCCTGGATGTCCCTGGCCTCATAGATTGCGTAGAAAAACATTCCTGCATCATAAAACATCCGGGAAAGCAAATTGATAGAGAGGAACTCCTCCTCCAGGATGTTGACATTCTCATCCCTTCGGCCCTTGAAAACCAGATTCATCTTAAAAATGCAAACAAGATCAAGGCGAAAGTTATCATTGAAGGAGCTAACGGCCCTACAACGCCAGAGGCAGATGAAATCCTGGAACAAAAGGGAATTGAAGTGATTCCTGACATTCTTGCCAATGCAGGGGGAGTTGTGGTCAGTCACCTGGAATGGGTTCAGGCCTTAAGCGGGCTTTTCTGGGAGGAGGATCAGGTTAACAAAGAGCTGGAGCGGAAAATGGTTAAAGCTTTCAAAGAGGTCTGGGAAAAATCTTTCCAAAAAACCGTTTCTCTGCGTTGTGCTGCATATCTCGTTGCTCTTGAAAGAATTTCTGAGGTGTATCGGTTTAGAGGAATATTTCCGTAATCAGTTACTGGGTTCGCAATTTTTTTCTTTTTGACATCTGGGACAGAAAAAGCTGCTTCTTCCTCCAAGACGGATGCGCTTAATCTGTTCTCCACAGATAAAGCAGGATTGAAACTCCCTCCCGTAAACCTGATGGTAATTCTGGAATTTTCCTCTCTTTCCTTCGGCATTCGTGAATGATCGGATTGAGGATCCTTTATGGACAATAGCTTTTCTTAAAACGCCCCTCATAGCCTTCAATAATCGCCTCAGATCATCGTCGCCAAGATGAGGAGCTGGAGTTAGAGGATGGAGTTTAGCCTGGAAAAGGATTTCATCAGCATAAATATTGCCAATCCCTGCTATGAAATTTTGGTTGAGGAGCAGACTTTTCAAACGTGCCTTCCTGCCTTGAAAGAGCTTTTTGAAGAGGGAAAAATCTATCTCAAGAGGTTCGGGACCCAGGTTTTTAAGTTCATCCGCACAGGAAATATCTAAATTTCTGATGCAGGAGATGAAACCGAATTTGCGAACATCCCTGAAGCGCAGCTCATTTTTTTCATCCTTGAAAGAGAGGATAAAATGAGTATGCTTATCCCAGGGTTTTCCTCCAGGATAAAAAAGCAGCTGTCCGGTCATTTTAAGGTGGATGAGAAGACTCAGATTTCTCTCAAAGTTAATAAGGAGCATTTTCCCGCGGCGGCGAACACCTACGACCTTCCTTCCCTTGAGGTCATTAATAAGGGAAGGCTTCTTGTTCCTCAGGACAGGAGGATAAATGATTCTAACTGAGCTAATTTCAAGACCTTTAAGCTTTGAAGAAAGGTTCCGGACAATGGTTTCAACCTCAGGCAGTTCTGGCATTTTTAATGTAGGGACTTGATTTATCAAGCCCGCACTTTTTTGAAACCAGATAAGTATAGCATAAACTCACTTCAATTGTTTGTGGGTGATGCTTGCTTCCTCCGATTTTTTCCTTGATTTGGTTCCTCTTTTCATTTATCATTTTTATTCAAAATGAAAATTGATATCAAAGTCATAAAACTCATAAGCTATGTAGCACTGGGATGGCTTATCCCTGGAGCAGGACATATTTCTCAAAAAAAATTCTGGAAAGGCGGAATCTTTTTCGTCTGTATCTATTCCATGGCAGCCCTTGGTTTGCTCATGGGAGGAAAAATTTACTCCTTACAGGCAGAAAATCCTCTCACTATTCTTGCTTTTCTTTCTGATATAGGGAGTGGCCTCCTCTACTTTCTTTCTAAAATTTTCTATTTTGGTTTAGGAAATTTGAAGAATACAACTTTTGAATTCGGCACTACCTATATTGCAGGTGCAGGGCTTCTGAATTATCTCGTCACCCTGGATGCCTATGATATCGCAACCGGAAAAAAAGAATGATTTTAAAAAGCCATCTTCTCTCCATGATTCTTTATGCTGCTTTTGTCTGCATCGTTTTAGCCCTCATCCGAAGATCAGAGAGAAGAAGTCAGATAAAGTACGCTCTTTCTCTCTTTTTCCTCATGGTTGTGGGAGCTCTTGTTTTTGGCTGGTTTATGTATCTTTTCATTTCATAGCCCATCCCTCCTCCATTCATTCTTTCATCTTTGAAACCTCAAATTGATATGTTATAATCTCCACCTAAATTGATGAACGCCCAAATTTATGAGTCTGTTATCGGATTAGAAATTCATGCTCAACTTTTAACAAAAACAAAACTTTCCGCTGCTACAGCACTCAATACCGAAATCCGCCAGACTCTGCAAAAAAGTGATTAAAAGAACCGCACATACTCATTCGAATAGTGGGGATAATTCTCCCTCCAAGTTATTTTCGCGCAGTTTAAGATGATAGAACTATATCACATCTGGAAGCAGTACCAGCCACCCCGGTGGGCCCTCTCTGATATTACATTCCACGTGAAGAGAGGAGATTTCTACTTTATCACAGGACCCAGTGGTTCAGGAAAAACAACCCTCTTAAAAATGATATTGAGAGAGATTATTCCTACTCAAGGTCAAATCATCGTTGATGGGAAAAATGTTGTCAGAATTCACGACCACAAAATTTATAAGTTGAGAAGGACTATTGGCAGTGTCTTCCAGGACTTTCGCCTCCTTTTCCACAAAAAGGTGTTCGAGAATGTGGCGATTGTGCTCCGGGTTATCGGAGTTTCCCGCAAAGAAATCAGAAGAAGAGTTTTCAATGCTCTGAGGATAGTCAACCTTCACCACAAAATGTGGGAGTATCCTTCTCAACTTTCGTACGGCGAGCAGCAGAGATTGGCTATTGCCAGGGCTGTGGTGAACAACCCAAAAATCCTCCTGGCCGACGAGCCAACAGGAAACCTTGATCCTGAGCTTGCCTTCGAAATCATTACCTTATTCAAGGAAATTAACAAACAGGGCGCCACTGTTATCATTTGTACCCATGATCGGGATCTGATCCGCCATTTTGGTGAGAAAATTCTATTCCTGTATAAAGGGAAATTAATCAGAAAGGAAGCACTTTGATTATCCAAAAATTAAAGTACTTTCTCAAAGAAACGCTCAGGAACCTCTGGCAGTATAGAATTCGTAACTTTTTCTCCATCACTATCATCTGTCTGTCATTTCTTATATTTGGAGTATTCCTCTCTCTCTCCAACAACCTTCATTATACAGCTCAGCAGCTCTCCAAAAACATGATGATCATCTTTTTTCTGGAGAAAAATCTGCCCGAAGACCAAAGAAGCCTCGTAGAAGAAAAGCTAAAAGGATCATCTCTGATAGAAGCCGTTCAATTTATCAGTCCAGGGCAAGCCCTAGAAGAATTCCAGAATAATTTTCCAGAACTTCGAAGAATCATCGAGAATTTAAGGGTAAATCCTTTCCCCTCTTCCTTTGAAGCAACCATCAGTGAAGAAAATATCTCTTCTAGCGAAACGCTGACGTTTATCCAGGAAATGAAGGAAATGAAGGGAGTCGAGGATATTCAATTCAACAGAGATTGGGTTGAAAAAATGCAGTCCCTCTCCAGATTGGCTCAAGCTGTTGGATTTTTCTTAGGAGGGATATTGGTTTTGGCCTCTTTTTTTATTATTTCTAGTGTCATCAAGCTTAATGTTTTTGCGCGCCAAGAAGAAATCGTAATCCTCCGACTTGTCGGAGCGACAAACACTTTTATCAGAATACCTTTTCTTATGGAGGGAATGATTCTTGGAATACTGGGAGGGCTGGTCTCGCTCTTGTTTATTTTTTTCCTGATAAAGTTCTTCCCTCTTTATTTAGGTGCCTCTTTGGGAGTCTTCAGTGAACTCATAAATTTCCGTTATCTTTCCCTTTCTCAAATCATCATGCTCATCGCAATAGGAGCATTCATCGGCTTCTCCGGAAGCCTCAGTTCCCTTGCCCGCTTTCTCAAAGTATAAAAATTCTCGCTACCTAAAATATTTTACTTGCCCTTCTGTGTGCTTCTCTCAAAGGCTCGGGAATCCTGAATCTTGAACAACTGAGAACAAATTTCACGGCGGATGAAGAAGTAAACATTTCTGATTCCGCTGTTAGAAAAGGTTTTGGGAAATAACCCGGAATGAATTAACCCTTAAATCGCCAACATTAATCCCACTGTTATAGAATTATATTTTCCAATATTATAATCGGCATTGATATTAAACAACAGCAATCGTAAGCTTAGACCGAGGGTTATGCGGTTCCTATTTTCTCCCTCAAATTCAAGCTCTATCCTCTGTTCTTGGGGTTCTGTCTGACCAGGCACATCCACACTAAAATCATATTTAAACTCCATCAATGAGCTTTCGATCATGTAACCAGCATAGGGAGTAATGTTGAAGAACCTGGTACCTAATCTTTTGCTTGCATGAAACCCAAATGCGGTTGTTTTAACCTGAAAAAGGTCTCCCAATTTAATGGTTTGCTTAAAGAATCCAGCCGAAATATCGATAGGGAGAGAAGCCGGAAGCCAGACTGCCGGATTATGCTGCAGGCCATAACCAAACCAGCTGAATTCTCCAATGTCCTCATTGGAACCGGTTCCAGGTATTGCAATCGCTGGTATGTAGCGGAATACTGCCCGCGTTCCTAAAACAGTACCAACACCAATTTGAGGTGCTGCAAACGGAAGGAAGGAAATTTCTTCTAAGAAATCTCCAAAGCCAGCGACAGGAAGGATTATTTCTTCAGGATCGAGTGACAATGTTATTGTTTCTTCCTCGCCAGGAAGACCATACAAAGGATTGGAAATAGCAATGTCTTGTCCCCTGAATTCTATCTTAATATTATCTTCTGAACTGCCGATGATAGTTGCGCCAGATATTCCCACAGCTAAGTCTATGGCAATAATCTCTTCAATCAAAGCATCTTCAATCAGATCTCTATACATTTCATATCCCGGCTCTAAAGATACATCCCCTATTATTTCTCTTGCTTGATCTCTGTTGAAACGAAATTGTCCGACCGCAGAAAAACTCTTGTCTGTATCTTGATAAAATGTCCCCATCGCCACCAAGCCGAACTCTAGATCCAAACTGAAGAGTTTTTGACTTGATGCTTTATGGAACCAACCTCCGTTCAAGTCTGATCCAAAAGCCGAAACAATCGGGGCAATATACATACTGCCGGCATCTCTCGAGAGGTTCTCCAACATCTCCTCCAGATCCTTATCATCACCGTCATTCTCTTGGGCAATTGTGGCTGGAACAAATCCAAACAGAAACACAGCCAAAGTAAATATAACGATCCATGCGGGAAACAGAAAAGTTAATCGTTTCATTTATTTTTCTCCGGATATATATTTTGTAAGGACATTAGGGTATGCGATCAGAGTAAAATGGATAAAATTGTTGCAGCCCCGAAAAAGAAATTATTATCTATTACGACTATCTCTCTCCATTAAAGTAAAAATTTTGTTCGAATGAGCTTTATCACAATTTGAATCTTTTTCAATTGCTCTCTCAAAAAGTTCAATGGCTTTCTGCAAGTAGCCCTGCTTATAGAACACAACACCTATGTTACTAAATGCCTCAGCATAATTTGGGTCTATTCGAGTAGCTTTTTGATAGCAATCCATTGCTATATCTAAATTCCCCTGTTTTGAATAGATGACTCCTAAATTATTTATAGCTTCAGCACAATCCTGATTTAGCCTAATTGCTTCCTTATAGTATTCAACAGCTTTTACATAATCACCTTTTTCATACCAGGCCGCTCCCAGATTACAAAGTTGTATTGCCTTAAATTCTTTTTCATTTAAAATTATTGGATAAATACTCTCATCTGGTATATTCAACCAATCTTTGTAAAAACCAACATCCTTTTCTGCGGCGAGCGTAGGCTCCCAATAAAAACTCGTATAATCATCTAATCTGCACCTCAAGAAAACATGCTGGGGGGCATAAACAGGTTCTAGAAATAAACCCAAACGCTCACCAGCAAATAAATAAATGAAAGAAAAATCATAGCAGTCAATGAATCTTTTCCCGTCGTTTTGTTTTTTCAATCCCTCGATTAAAAGCTTATTTTCTCCGTATTCAAATCTTCCTTCTTTTTTTAAAACACCATCAATTACTTTTAGGGCTTCGATCGCCTCTTTTTTTTTGTATTTTGTTCTTGGTCTGATTTTCATTTTTATTTTGCCATATAAATCATCAAGGGTTTGAAGAGCCGAAGCAGGATTTCCAAATTCCTTTTGCGACTCCAAAAACTCGCGAACTTTCAGGTCATATTTTTGTTGATGTCCTGCTTTTAGTTGTTTTACTAGTTTTTGCGGGTGGTTTTCCTCTGCATAGGCAACTTGGGGCATCAGGAAGACCCCTAAGCTATTCCCAGCAATAGCAACTCCCGTTATTACAATAAGGGCTCTTACTGCCGCATCTAATGTCTTTGCTATGTTCCAGCCGCAGTAAAAGTCTTTTATTGTATTGCGCATTTTTAGTCTGCCTCGGCATCTCTATTAGCTGCAAATTCAGCTAATTGATTTTTGCCTGTTAAAGCCTTTCTCATTTTCTTTCTCTCTCTCATGTTTACATTTATTAGCAATATATGTGCCAAGCATAATTGGTTTATTTATTTTATTGAATATAATAGACTTATGATAAAAGTGGCTTTTTCCCTTTTAATATTTTATGTGCGGAAATGCCACAAGGATTTGCTATATATCAAATTATCTTGTTGATAATATTGATGCTAACAGGGCAAAAGAAAAATGTGCGGAAATGCTACGTATTATATGTTTATTGACATGGTGTGCTTCTTTGCCTAAAATTTAAAAATATGGCATCTCTAGGGCAAGATCTCAAGAGGGAACGAGAATTAAGGGGTATCTCTCTAAAAGAAATTTCCAGCTCGACCAAGATCAGTCTGAGATTTCTCCAAGCCTTAGAAGAAGACAGGTTAGATATCCTTCCCGGCAATTTTTTTATCAAGGCCATCCTCAGAACCTATGCTAAATTTATCGGACTGGAAGAAGATTATGTTTTGAACAAGTATTATGAGGCTTCCCTCGAGCTGGAGCAGTCCCTGGAATCTAAGCAAATAAAAAGAAAAACTCGTCCAGTAGTAACAAAAAATATAAAAAAATTGATTTACTCCCTCGCTCTGATAATTATTCTCTTGCTATTTCTTTTCTTCCTTTATTATTTATTTTTCCTGAAAAAACAGACATCACCTCCTACCGAAGAACCCAGAGCCTCCACACTTCTACAGGAAGAGATGGCGTTACCGCCCTCTCGGACTGAACCCCTGGTGGAATTTATGCCTGAAGAAGTAAACATAACCATTGAAATCTCCTTTCTTGAAGAAACTTGGCTCCAGGTTTGGGCAGATGGAGTGTTAAAAGTGGATGGTCTCAAACAGCCGGGAGGAAAACTCATGGTGAAAGCTAATGAAGAGTTTCTCATCCACTTAGGAAATGCGGGAGGAATATCATACACATTAAAAAACAGGCAGGGAAAGCAGCTTGGTCCTTCTGGCGCTGTCATAAAAAATTTAAGAATAACCCTGGAAAACTACCAGCGTTTCCTCGCTCAAGAAGAGGAAACAATAACTGATCTGGATAACTGAAGCGGGAAATGAAATATTATAAACAGGATATAAAAATGGAGGATAAAAGGAAAAAAGGGCCTCGAATTATAGGGGCAATTATCATTTTCTTAATTATTCTTTTTTTTACTATCGAATACTTCATACGCGAAGCACATGAATTTTCCTCAACTTCAGTAACAAATATTCTCCTTGCATCTCTCCAGCTTATCGTGCTCCTCCTATTCATCATACTTCTTTTTGTCTTAATCAGGAACTTGGTAAAACTCTATTTGGAAAGAAAAAAGAAGATCGTCGGAGCTCACTTTAAAACTAGATTGGTCCTGTTCTTTACCGCCCTGTCCCTTATTCCTACCCTTCTTCTCTTCCTTTTTGCCAGTGACTTGATCAGCCGGAACATTGAACAGTGGTTCAAAACACCTTTGAATAAAATAATGGATGATACAAAAAGCCTGGTAGATAGCCTTCTTATGGAGAGTGAAGAAATCACTCTCCACTATGCCAGGCAATTGAGCAAAGGCATTAGAAAACAAAAGCTCTTAAATCCTGAAGGACAGCTGTCTTTAAGGGAATTTACCAGAGATAAATTAAGGGAATACAAACTGGATGAAATTTGCGTCTACTTGGATGATGAAGAATTGTTTGCCTATCTCAACTCGAATCTTCCTCTCCATGATTACCGAGATCTCGCACCAGATATTGTAAACCAGGCAAAGCTGAACGAAACAATAACAAGTATCGAATCCATGGGAAACGGGAAAATGATCCGCCGCGGCCTCTCTTTCGATATTCCTGATATGGGAAGAGTGCTGGTTGTTACCGGGAAATTCCTTCCCCAGAATTATACTCAAAGAATCAACAACATAACTTCCTATGTTCAAAGATACCGCCAACTGAAAACACAAAAAAATCCAGTGAAAACTTTCTATATTATCACGCTGAGTTTTATCACTCTGCTGATTATCTTTGCAGCCAGTTGGATTGGCTTTCACCTGGCCAAGGCAATCACTGTGCCTATTGAAAAGTTAGCCCAGGCAACAAAAGATGTTTCAAAAGGAAACTTAGATGTCAAAGTTGATGATCCTGCCTCCGGCGAGCTTGGAATTCTCATAGATTCCTTCAATCAAATGATTTCCGACCTCAAAGAAAGTCATCACAACATTGCCCAAAAAACCTCGGAGCTTGAGGCTCGAAAAAAGCACATTGAGACCATTTTGAATAACATAACAACAGGAGTTATCACCCTTGACGCCCAAGGAATCATCACAACCATAAATCCCTCGGCTCGAGAAATGTTGGCCTTACCAGGAAAAAATATCATCGGAAAAAGCTATAAAGATATCCTGAGCCTCTCCAAGTATGGAGAAATATCTAAGAGCATTGAGCTGGGAATTCAGAAAAAATACAGACTCTCTGACAAAGAAATAAATATTAACTCTGGCGCCCAGGACACAGCCCTCGCTCTATCACTATCTCCGTTAAGACAATCCAACAATAAATTTTCAGGTTTGATCGTGGTGCTTGACAACTTAACTCAACTAATAAAAGCTCAAAGAATCGCAGCCTGGAAAGAAGTCGCCCAGCGAGTAGCCCATGAAATCAAAAATCCTTTAACTCCAATTCAACTCTCCGCTGAAAGAATCATTAAACATTTAAAGAAAAAAAAGGGAAAACCCGATGAGATTATAGATGATGGAGCCAATACTATAGTCCAAGAAGCCAGAACAATAAAAGCTCTCGTAGATGAATTTTCAAATTTTGCTCGTATGCCTAAAGTCTACATGCAATCTACAGATATTCATGAAATCATCGAACAAGCTGTTTCTCTGTTTAAGGAACTATTTAAAGATATTGAATTCGATGTGCTGTATTCATTCAGCGTGCCGTCTCCTATCCAAACTGACCCTGAACAGATGAAGAGGGTGTTCATCAACATCCTTGATAATGCCATTCATGCCATGAATAAAAAAGGAAGAATCAAAATTCAGACTTCTTTTGTAAAAAAAGAGCAGAGAGTGAAAATTGAGATTGCAGACTCTGGTCATGGTATTTCTTTAAAAGATAAAGACAAACTCTTTCTCCCTCATTTTTCAACCAAAAAGAAAGGGACTGGCCTGGGGTTGGCCATTGTTAATCAAGTTATTAACGAACACAATGGTTCCATTAATGTTGAAAACAATCATCCTCATGGAACAAAATTTGTCATCCAAATTCCAGCATGATCAAAGATAGAATTCTCATTATTGACGATGAAAGAGGCATCAGGTCTTCGCTAAAAGGAATCCTGGAGGATGAAGGCTATAGTATTAAAACCGCCAATACTGGAGAGGATTGTTTAAAGCTGATCGAATGGCAAAATTTCGACCTTATTCTTCTTGATATATGGCTCCCTGAAATGGACGGGATTGAAGTTCTGAAAAAGATAAAGACGATGGATGGAAATCCTCAGGTAGTGATGATCTCGGGTCACGGCACAGTCGAAACAGCTGTAAAGGCCACAAAACTCGGGGCATATGACTTTTTAGAAAAGCCTCTTTCTCTAGAAAAGGTTGTTTTAACCGTAAAAAATGCATTAAGACAAAAAAGGTTAGAAGAAGAAAACATTCAGCTTCGCCAAAAAATCAAGGTGAAGCACCATCTTATCGGAAAAAGTCGCTCGATTAAAAAATTGAGGGATGAGATAAAGAAAGCAGCTCCAACGAACGGAGGGGTACTCATTTATGGAGAAAGCGGGACAGGAAAAGAACTCGTTGCCCGCTTGATCCATCAAGAAAGTCCAAGAAAAAACAAAAGATTTGTTCAGATAAACTTCGCAGCTATCCCTGAAGATTTGATTGAAGGTGAGCTATTTGGTCATGTCAAAGGAGCTCTTGCTAATGCCAATAAGGATAAAAAGGGGAAATTGCAGCTCGCAGATGGAGGGACTCTCTTCTTCGATGAGATTAGCGATATGAGCTTAAAAACCCAGGCTAAGGTGGTAAGAATCATCAAGGAACAAAAGTTTGAACCCAAGGGATCAATTGAATCTATAACTGCGGATACCAGGCTTATCGCGGCGACAAGCAAAAACATAAGAAAGCTCATCACCAAGGGAAAATTCAGAGAGGACTTATTCTTTAAGCTGAACGTCATCCCCATGGTCATTCCTCCTTTACGAGAAAGAAAAGAAGATATTCCTCTTTTGATAGAATATTTTCTGAAATATTTTTCGATCGAGTACAGCAAAAAGAAAAAATCCATGAGTAAAAAGGCCATGACAGCTTTCCTCAATTATTCCTGGCCAAGCAACGTCACCGAACTCATTAACGTGATTGAAAGATTTGTGATTATGGTTCAGGATGAAGAAATCAAGGCTTCTCATCTCTCCCTTCTTGTCGAGCCCAGGGAATCACAACATGCTCCTGGCTTCAACAAGAATCGACCTTTGAAACAAGCAACTAAGCATTTTGAAAAAGAATATATCCATCAGGCTTTAATGAGGCATAATTGGGATCTCTCCGAAACAGCCTCTGACCTGAAAGTAGACAGAGACCGCCTCAGCAAAAAAATAAAAAAGCTGAGCATAACCTTCCTCGGTTAAAACATCTTTCGTTCCTAGCATCTCAGCTGATATTGCCATTAATATCAGTAAAGGCTTGACTCATATTAGTGTAGACCTGATTGTCCCTCACTGTTATAATAGGGAAAATTTTTTTTGGCGCGGAGAACATGGAAGCACAAATACTCGAAATATTAACCTCTATAAGAGATTTTATCTGGGGTCTTCCCCTCATTGTTCTCTTGGTAGGCACAGGGATTTTCTTGACCGTAAGATTAAGAGGTCTTCAAATAAGAGGTCTTTTTTATTCTCTTTATTTAGCCTTTTTCAAAAGAAAAGAGGACGATGAGCAAGAAGGCGACATATCTCATTTCCAGGCTCTGATGACAGCACTGGCGGCCACAGTGGGAACCGGAAATATTGTCGGTGTGGCCATCGCCATCTCCGCAGGAGGCCCTGGAGCTCTCTTCTGGATGTGGATTACTGGCATCTTTGGGATGGCCACAAAATACTCTGAAGCTGTTCTGGCCATAAAATACAGAGAAGTCGATAAGTTTGGGACCATGAGCGGAGGTCCCATGTACTACATCTCTAAAGGATTAGGCTGGAAATGGCTTGGGACACTTTTTGCAGTCTTTGCCTTTATCGCTGCTTTTGGCATAGGGAATATGGTTCAATCCAATTCAGTCGCTGATAGTGTCAAAGCCTCATTCGGTATTCCTAACTGGGTAACAGGAATCATTCTGGCAACTTTTACAGCTATGGTCATCCTTGGGGGAATCAAAAGCATTGCCAAAGTCACACAGATCCTTGTTCCTTTTATGATTATTATCTATATCACGGCAGCTTCAGTCATTCTGCTCATGAAAATTTCTGTTATTCCCCAAATCTTCGTCCTCATTTTCAAACATGCGTTCACACCGACGGCTGCCGTAGGAGGTTTTCTCGGGGCAACAGTGATGCATGCGATGAGAATGGGAGTATCCAAAGGAGTCTTTTCTAATGAATCAGGACTGGGTTCTGCCCCGATTGCCGCAGCTGCAGCTAAAACTCCAAATCCTGTCAAACAGGCTCTGGTTTCCATGACCCAGACTTTCATCGACACTCTTGTGGTCTGCACTATGACCGGCCTTGTTCTAATCTTGAGCGGCCTCTGGACTTATGGCCCTGAACTCAAAGGAGCTAAACTTACTGCCATGGCTTTCGGCGAATTCCTTCCTGGGGGGATAGGAGAATTCATTGTTACCTTGACTCTTATATTCTTTGCCTATTCCACCATCCTCGGCTGGTGTTACTATGGAGAAAAATCTATCGAATACATATTTAAAGAAAGAGCGGTAAAAATATACAGGGTCGTTTTTGTGATCTTCGTCGCTGTGGGAACTTTCTTGAAGCTGGAAACTGTCTGGAGATTGTCAGATATAATGAATGGCCTTATGGCTTTCCCCAACCTCGTCGGCCTTGTCGGCCTCAGCGCGATTATTGTCTCTGAAACAAACAAATATTTTTATAAAAGACAAAAATAGACCTCTAGGGAAGCATCTTCAATGATATGATAGGGTCAGGGTGGGTATTGAGAAAACCGTTTGAAGGCTGAGCGGGCATGGTTCCTCTCCAAAGTGGAGAGGAGAGCGAAGGCTTGAGAAAAAATGG
>Ga0209986_10002723_pt1 | contig 15914 bp, 11 predicted proteins | sample BlataG_FD_183168 | JGI IMG/M metagenome (GOLD analysis project Ga0209986, IMG submission 183168) | Deep subsurface microbial communities from Black Sea to uncover new lineages of life (NeLLi) - Black_00105 metaG (SPAdes) (version 2) | ecosystem: Environmental > Aquatic > Marine > Oceanic >...
TTCTCGCCCCTTCCAAAGAGGATAAGCATTTCAGGATTGAGACCCGCTGCCTGTCGTGCAAGTTCTTTTCCAATAGAACCACCGGCCCCTGTTATAAGTACTCTTTTTCCCGAGAGATATTCTCCAACCTTTTTAATGTCAACATCTATTGATTTCCGCCCAAGAAGGTCTTCAGGTTTAACATTCCTTATTTGAGATATCTTCACATCCCCTGTTATTATCTCCTTTATGCCAGGTACTATCTCAAAGTGGGCCCTTGTTCGGGCACATTTTTCAATAATAGCTCTAATCACCCGTCCCGGTGCAGAGGGTATAGCAATAAGAATGTGACTTACTTTATCTCTTTTAACAATCTCTTCGATCTCATCTCTTGTGCCAAGAACTCTTATATCGTGGATGGATTTCCCCAACTTTCTTTTATCGTCATCAATAAAGCCAATTGGAATATATCCATATTCTGGGTGTGCCCGCATCTCTCTGACCACCATTTCCCCTGCATCTCCCGCACCTATTATCAAGGTCCTTTTTGGAAAGGCAAATTCCTCTTTCAATATCTCATTCATCACACGAAGCGAGAATCTGAAACCACCGAGTAAGATGATATCAAGTAACCACTCAAGGATTATTATGGACCTGGGGTAGGTGGGCTTTTTGTAGGTATATAAAAAGAACATAAAGGCGGTAACGATGATAGTTCCGGTGGTAATTGCCTTAATGAGATTTATAAAATCGGCGGTGCTCATATACCTTAACATACTTTTGTATACACCAAAAGTACGAAGTGCCAGCATTCTTAGAATTGTGATAAATATTGCGGCATAGAGATATTGCAAAAGATATTCCTCGGGGATACGGAAGTTAAATCTCAAGAGAAATGCCCCCAAAAGAGCGAGATTTATAAGTACGAGATCGAATACGGGAGTCAGCACGCCCATCCTTCTCAACCTATTTCTAGCAATTTTTCTTTTCTTGGGGTTCAGGATTTTTTTTATCAGTGCTTCAAACATTTTGCCCCCCGTAGTAGACAACTATTTTTTCTATTGCATTTATGACATCAAGTACATCCTCCTCCTTCATTGCCGGATATATTGGTAGGGAGATTGCCCTCTCATAGACCCTCTCGGCAGAGGGGTAATCACCTTTTTTATATCCAAATCTTTCTCTATAGTATGGATGCAGATGGATGGGGATATAATGGACATTCGTGCTTATATTTTCTTCTCTTAAAGCCCTGATAAATTTATCCCTTGTGATTCTCAGTCTGTCAGGTTTTATTTTAATTACATAAAGATGATAGGTATTTCGACCGTATTCATATGGAGACAGGGTCTCTATCTCTTCTATATCCCTAAGCTTCTCTGTATATATAGTGGCGTATTTTTTCCGGAGTTCGATAAATCTCTCTATCTTCTCGAGTTGATGGATGCCGATAGATGCTTGAATGTCGGTCATGTTATATTTATAACCCGCGGAAACAATCTCATAAAACCAGGAACCTTTCCTTTGCCAGGCGTCTTTATTCATCCCGTGAAGACTATTAACCCGTATAAATCTGGCCCATTCTTCGTTATCTGTCGTTATCATTCCTCCCTCTGCTGTCGTCATATTCTTAACTGCATGGAAGCTAAAGGATGTGAGGTCACCGATGCTGCCGATCTTCATTTCTTTATATATTGTCCCAACCGCATGGGCAGCGTCTTCAATCACATATAGGTTATGTCTTCTTGCGATCTCCATAATCTTATCCATATCACAGGGTCTACCACCAATGTGGACGGGCATGATTGCCTTTGTTCTTTCCGTGATTTTTTCTTCTATCTTATCGGGGTCTATATTTAGGGTCTCCTCGTCTATATCCACGAATACCGGGATAGCGGAAGAATGGATAATCACATTTGAGGTGGCCGCAAATGTATATGGCGTGGTAATAACCTCATCGCCTTTAGAAACACCAATGGCAAGGAGAGACAGATGGAGACCCGCAGTGCAGGAACTCAAGGCTATGGCATATTCGGAATCTACATACTCACAGAACATCTTTTCAAATCTTTGGGTTTTCGGTCCAGTTGTAATCCAACCAGATTTTAGGGTATCTACAACCTCCTCTATTTCCTCTTTTTCTATCAATGGTGGGGCAAATGGAAGCAAGGTATCTCTTACCGGGTTTCCTCCAGCAATTGCCGGAATACTCATCTATCCCCTCCAGGCATCAGAAGTTTAAGTGTCTTAAAAAGAATTTTAATATCATGCACAAAACTTTGATTCTTAATATATTCTAAATCAAGGTTTATTTTATCTGGGAGCATATTGTTTGAATATTCCTCTTCAAGACTTTGTGTAGTAAGAATTGATGATTCGTTCACATATTGAATTTGTGAAGGTCCCGTTACTCCTGGTTTTACTTTCAGTATAGAGTTATATCTCTCCTTGAATTTCTCTACATATTCTGGAACCTCTGGTCTTGGTCCCACAAGACTCATCTCACCCCTCAATACATTAAAGAGATTTGGAAGCTCATCCAGCTTCCATCTTCTGAGAATCTTACCAATTTTTGTAATCCTTTTATCATCACTTGTGGTTATTTTACTTCCACTACTATTATTAAACATTGAGCGAAACTTATACATAAAGAAGGGGATACCTTCTTTTCCTATCCTCTTTGATTTATAGAATACAGGTCCTCTTGAATCCAGCTTGATAAGCATTGCAATTGCCACAAGTAGGGGAGATAGTAACACCACCGCAACAAGTGAAAACAAAAAATCAAAAACACGCCTTATCATGATTATATATTTTTTTAAACTCTGTAAGCCACTTATCTACAATCGTCTCCCAAGAAAACCTTCTCTCCACCAATTCCCTGCCGTGACTTCCTAAATTATATGCCGGTTCAGTATCGTCTGCAAGATCACTGACCGCCTCGGCCAGAACTTTTGGATTTTCTGGTTCAACAACTATGCCGCAATTTGCTTCTCTAATAATCCTTGCACATTCTCCTTCTCCGCTGTAAATCACTGGCACACGACAGGATAATGCCGAGAAAATTTTTGAAGGTATAGCTCCTTTAAATAAATCGATTTTCCGAAGTAATACTATTGATGCAAGACTTATTGAAAAAAGTTTTGGCATATCATAAAAGGGACAAGGAGGAAGAAAGCCGATATTTTTAAGACCTTGCTTTTGAGCCATACTTATCAGATTCCTCTTCTCCGGACCATCTCCAACAAGTAGAAAGAATATATCCTCTCTTTGCTTAAGAGCGCGGGCAGATTGAATCAATGTTTCCAGACCCTGTGCATATCCGTGAAGTCCGGCATAAATAAAAATTTTTTTTCCTTGAATCTGCAAATTTATGGCAAGTTGTTTATCTTCGGGTAACGGTTTAAAAATCTCACTATCAACGCCATTTGGTAGAAATAGTACTTTATCTTTAAAAACTTGCTTTTCATTTTTCAGAGCATCCACGATCCCCTCTGTTACTCCATTCACTATCAGGGCTTTCTTATAAAGAAAAGATTCCAGCATCTCAGCCAGTTTCAATAGGAATCTATTCTTTATTATCCCCATTTCCCGCACTGAATCTGGCCATAGATCAGAAACATTGAAGATATACGGGCATCTTTTAAGTCGGCTGGTCAGATATCCACTGATTCCTAGAAATATGGGTGGGGATTCAACAAAAATGACGTCAGGTTTAGAAATGGACAAGATGCCATAGATCGAACTAAATGCAAAAGTGAAATAGTTTAAGAGTCGTACGGTGATGCTATTACACGAAAATGGATATACCCAAGTTCTTATAACGGGAATATTGTCAATTTTCTCTCTCAGATAAAACTTCTTCCTGTACGAGGGAACGATTTTTCCTGCAGGGTAATTTGGCATACTGGTTACAATCGTTACTTTATTTCCTTTCCTGATAAGTTGTTTAGCAATTGAATACAACCTTATCTGTGCTCCTCCAACTTCCGGAGGAAAGTACTGTGTAAGAATAAGAAAATGCATATTTACTAAAGAATTCTCTCCTAGACCTTTTTTGTTAATTTTTTATAAGTTGTAAGCAACCTTTCCTTTTCTATTTCCCAATTGTACTTTTTTAAAGTTGCCTTTCTCCCGTTTTCTCCCATTTTTTGTGCATTGTTCGGGTGCATTATTAAATATTCAATTGTTTCAGCAATTTCTCTTGGGTTTAACGGATTAACGGTAATCCCACAGCCTATATCTTCAATTATTTCCCTCAAACCCGGGAAATTGGATGCTACAATAGGTAGACCCGCTGCCATATACTCAAAAATTTTATTGATTCTGTCGAGTGCAACAACATAGTGTGGGGTTGGATGGAGAAGAATTAGACCGATATCTGCTTCTCCTAAGTATTGAAATACCTGCTCGTACGGTACCTGCCCCACAAACTTTACTTTTTTGCTTGCTTTCTTTTTAATTTCTCTTTCCAAAGAGAAGTCATCAAAGCTTCCTAATAACCACAACTCGACACCATTTTTCACATAATTAATCATTTCAACCATTTCTTTTATTCCTCTATCTTTTGTTAAGCCACCTGTATAAACAATAACAAACGGTCCTTTTGCGTTTTGTCCTTTTTTCTTGTTTCCCTGTGTTGCTTCAAGTAGAGGAAAATTCCTCAATATCGTGATTTTATTTGATGTCGGAAAATGCTTAGCAATATCATTTCCCGCCACAATGATTGCGTCAAAAAAAATAGAGCTTACTCTTTCCGAAAGGAAAGCAATCTTACTTACAAGAGCTCTTAAATACAAAGGAATCCATTCCTTGGTAAGAATCTGTTTTGGCACATCTTCATGAACATCATAGATAACTTTTGCCCTTGTTAGAACCTTTAAAAGTATCCCTACGGGTATTAGTTCTGGATCGTGGAAATGATAAATATCTGCTTTCTGCCTTAATGCTAACTTATACGTCTCACGCGCTGTAGTAAACACTCTAAAAAATCTATTTTTTGGCTTTGGTAAGGCTACAATTTTCACCCTGTCCACCACCTCGTTCTTGTTGTGCTGAGCAATTAAAATAACATTATACCTTGCGTTAACAAGAGTCCTTGCCTCCTTATGAAAAATACGGGTATCAAAAGCAGAGTGAACAGAGGTTAATATACAAACCTTTGCTGTTTTATTGTTGATAGGCTGTTGCATCGTATTTTTTTATGATATATTTCATCTAATTTTGTTAGTAATTTTTTCTTCTATCTTTTCAGTGTTTATGTTTAGAGTGTCTGGACATCTATCAATAAATACAGGTGTTGCCTTGCAGTGAAGTATTACATTTGAGGTAGCTGCAAACGTGTATGGCGTTGTGATGACTTCTTCTCCCTCTTCCAACTTAAAAGCAAGCAACGATAAAAATAGCCCTGCAGTACAGGAAGAAAGAGCGACAGCATATTTTGCATTTATATATTCTGCAAACTGTTTTTCAAATTTCTCAACCTTTGGTCCAGTAGTAATCCAACCAGACTTTAATGTATCTATGACCTCATTGATCTCCTCTTCTCTGATCGAGGGAGGAACGAATGAAAGAAAGGCTGATCTCACAGGGCTTCCACCCTCTATACAGGGCAATTCGTTTTTTATTGTCATTTCACTAAGTTGTGATATATTTCTTCAAGTTTTTGCATATTATCTTCAAATATGGCTTTCTCCTTTATTATTTCCCTGTTTATTCTGGCAGCCGATTCTCTTAAGTCAGATTGTCTTATAGCCTTTATTATACTGTCTGCAAGTTTATGGACATCTCTAGGAGGTACCAGATAACCATTATATTCATTTTTTATCCATTCACGATTGGCTGGTATATCTGAAACAATTGGAAACAACCCAAGTGCCATCGCCTCAAGCAGAGAAACAGAGGATGCATCTGATGAAGGAACCGAGACAAATATATCAAAATTCGTCATATAATCTATAATTTTGTTATGGGGCATTGACGGAAGAAATTCTATGTTTTCATCTTTACATAAGAGTTTTGGATTCTGAGAGATGTCTCCAACTACAACGAGTCTGCTAGAGGGCAGGACCTTCTTAACCAATTTATATGCTTCTATTATTATATCTATATTGTAATTGGGTTTCAAACTACGATAACTCAGTATAAGGGAATTCCCATCCTTTTTTCTATTTAAAAGTAGTGACGAATCCACACCAAATAGTACATTTTTTATCTTTGTAGCAGGATAATACATATCTATTATTTTTCTTTTAACTATATCTGCATCGGCGGTTACGAAATCTGCTTTTTTTAATGTATATCTTAATTTTTTTCTTGCTCGCAATGATTTTTGGGGATTAACCAAGACATCAGAGCCCAGCGCTGTTGCAACGAATGGATGGAATCCAGTTAGAGATGCATAAAAAGCGCAGCTGGTGAGAGTTATACCATGCAAAATATCAGGTTTTATTTTGTAGATTAACCACTTTATATAACCAAAATTCAACAGGATTGTATCAAAACTATGAAAGTAAGGTATTTTATAAATACTGACTCCTTCTATCTCGTCGTGGTTATAAGTAGCAGCAGTAATGAGAGAGGTCTCATAACCCTTTTGGGCAAAATATCTTAACCAGCGAAAGGTATGAATATTCTTAAGGTCTGCGAAAAAACATATTCTCATAAACCCACCTTCTGAATAATTATCCTATTCCCCTCTGTAAAATTGTGATTAAAAATCAGAGTGGAACCCTGTGCATGTGAGCTTTGCATAGTAATACCGTTTCCGGAATCTATAAGTATAGAATATTCTTTTCCATTTTCTATCCTGAACCTCTCGTCTTCTATTATTATCTTTGATGCTGAACCTTCCAGCAGAATAAAAATTATCTTATCGTTACTGTATTCTTCAAGCAAAATTCTAACTGGCATACAAGTATGCTCCAGTGAAACAGGGAGTTTCTCTACAAGAGCTATCCCATTTCTGGGTAGTGCAATTTCAATATTCATACTATCAGTGCCAAGAAAGGTTATTGACTTATCATAAAAGAGATTACCACTTTTATCACAAATCCAAACGCGAGCAATATTATTATCCTGCCATCCAAATCTCCCCGACTTATTAGTGATAATTTTGTTGTCTCCTATAATGAAACCAGCATGTAATTCTAAAGGAGTAATAGGAAAAAGTGTATTCAGTATATTTTTGCTGTCATTCCATGAACCATAGTAATAATAAAGAAGTCCACAATCAAGTTTTGCTTTTATATCTTCCATAATTTGCTTATCACTACGCATCTCAGCCGGAAGCTTATAACGAGGATATCCTAATCCTATAGATGTAGTAAGATGTGCCTTTGGACAGTTCCTACAATAACTCTCAGGCTGGGATGTCTCAACAAATCTCAAGGCATTCAATCTCTGCATAGTTGATGTAGCAGGGGCCGTGTTCGCTACACAGATACCACCTTTAGAAATTACCCTGTCCACCAACTGCCTACATGCATCCTGTGTAATAAACCCGATGTCTGCCATCTTTCTTTTTACCCTATGAGTTATAGTATCAATCTCAACCGTATGTCCATCCCATCTATCATAAGTGTATCTTCCGTAATCTCTTCTGAAGGCAAAACTGAACTCGTCAAAATAGACTCCATCCGTGCCTATACTGTCCATGCAGAAATCTACTTCGCCCTGCAATTTTTTCAAAAAACTATTGCCGATCATCGGGTAGTAGTAATATATTCTCCATCCTTCATTGTATTTTTCTTTAAAAAATATCCTTGAGTAATCTTCTGAAAAGAAGTGTTCTCCAGTCTTCGTAATCACCCTTGAATCTTTATATGGTACATCTATCGTATTCAAACCGACCATAGCAGGATGAATCATTCCAAGAACTTTGATATCGGGGTTTATCTTATGGATTTTGTCTATAGCCTTCTGCATCAATATCTTGAATTCTTTTTTTGTGAGACCATCAACGACATTATAATAGTTGAGCCAGGGACTTAAGGCGATAATCTTTGTATTTTGTGTATTTAATTGGCTTGCAAGTTGAGTTTCAGATATACCTTCTACCGTTTTCGCCGATAGGAAATTAAACGGTCCATCAATCGAAAGATTGACATCCCAACTTGCCCTTAATAGATTGATGAAGTCATAATAGTCGTTAGAATTCAACAGGTATATAGACCAGCAAAGTGTATAAGAGCTATCTTTGTCAAGTCCAAATTGATCAGTTTTTATTTCCGCTATACCGTTTCTATAGGATATTTTTGATTGAAGTCTATATATGTCATCTTCTATAACCAATCCCATACCATATTTGCCAAAGTCAAAGAAAACCGTGGGATTTTCTGCACAACACAGTATCTCTGGGAATAAATCGGCCAAATTACCGGCAAGCCAAACGGATGCGAATCTTTTATCAGGACTTGCAAGATTAGATATGATGCAGCCCATTACATCTTCATTCTTGTTCTCTATGCTATCTTTGACACGAATTCTGTCATCTGCCAGTATAATTGTTCTGACTATCTTATAGTATTTGCCAGAAGCAGTAATCGTGAATTTTTTTGCATTGATCTTTTCTATGTTTACATCCCAGTCTTTTTCTTCTTCTTTGTTTCTGTCAATGGCAAACCAGTTCCATCCTCCCGGATAGGATATTTTTTGCTCAAAAGATGTCTCAAAATCATCTATCTTAACCTTAAATCCACCAAAATCAGTGAGAATAAAATTATAGTTTTGGCATTTACTCAACAGTTCATCTGAACCTGCCTTAGCAGAGACAAGAGAAAATAACAAAATTATATATATTTTTTTATTCATCTATCTTTCTTATGATGTTTGCGGGTACACCCACCGCCACTGAATATGGTGGTATATCTTTATTTACAAGGGCATTTGCTCCTATAACCGCACATTCTCCAATAGTAACGCCGGGCATTATAGTTGCACAAGCACCTATCCATGCCCCTTTTCCTATTCTTATTTTCCCTGTTTTCCTTTTAAAATATTTCCTTAAGAGTCTCTCTCCAGGGTCTGAATGTGTTAAGAATGTCACTTTTGCAGAAATAACACTCTCATCTTCGATAATCACGGGTTCTACAAGGTCAAAGAAGACATTCTTGCCAATGTAACACCTATCTCCTATCATAAGATTTGAGTAATCATTTGTTACCGCATTATCTATTATAATAGCAGTAGAGATATTCGCTTTTTTACCAATCTTTGCCCCAAACCTTGCAAGTATATTCCCTACAATTTGCTTTGGCAATCTGCTAATATAGTTAGATAGATGATCAATCCCAAAGATTCTATATATGAAGATTGTCTTTATGATGATAGGAAAAAGTGTAACCGCCTTCCCGCACTTTTTAAATGCTTTTTTCATCTACCCTCTTTGAGGTAATTCCCTACCTGTCGGGAGGTAACTCCCGACAGCACAATTAATTCATGTCAATTCAAATGGTAAATTCTAAATCCGAAATCTTAAATTCTGAACAATATTTAAATCACAATTTCCAAACAATCTACAACCATTTACCTCTCTGTAGGGATAGACCTTTGGTGTCATTTGTGTTCCGAAGCTTTTATTTTGATTATCTTGTCAATACAATTCTAAACCTATCTATTATAGATTGAGCTCTCACGAGGCAAAAATAACTGCCACAGGGGAGAATCGTCCCATTGAAATCCCTGCCATCCCAAGATTGAAAAGTTTCTCCACTTGTAAATACACCCACCCTTCTTCCAGACAAATCATAAACAGATACAGACGCATTTGGAGCATAAATAAAAACCTTTCTATCCTTGCTGATGCTAAATGGATTTGGAAATGGTTTACTGGATGTATATGCTGGCAAGACGGAGTCCTCCTCTCCATTAAGAAAGAAGTATTTCTGAGACGATGTCCTATCTATATTGCCATCCAAATCTCTTGCCCTTACTCTAAAGCAATGCAGACCAGAAGGAAGATTTTGATAGCTTATTTCAGTCACATTACTAAAAGAGGAAAAAGCCTCTTCATCCAGCGAGAAACTGAATTCCAAATCCGTATCTTTATTATCTGTGCCTGTCCATTTAAATTTGATTTCTTCACCCGGATTAATTTCGTCAGAGGGACTTTCTAAAAGATATGTATTAGGGTACTCCTCGCTTGTAGTAAAATAGAGATTGTGCGTTGAGTGTAGTGATAAATCAAACCAGAATATACGGTCACTATCATTAATCTTATAATCTGAAACAGGTATTCCATCAATATAGATATCCTTTATATCCTCATCTTTTGTGACAAGGGAAAATCCGTCAATAGCATCTATGGTATGAATTTTGTAAAGGCCATCATCCTGTGGAATGATAGTTACATTTGATATAGAAGAGAGATAATCCGCAAATTGTACAAGGGTTGGAACCCAAAGCCTTCCCTCTCTCTGCCTTGAGGATATACCAGAGAGATATTCGTTAAAGAGAGAGTCTATTACCCATTTATTTGTGTAATTTTTATGAGTAACTATTCTCACGGATACCTTTGTCGCGAGAGAAGGATAGTCTAAAGGATCTCTTCCATTTACCACCTTTCTCTGCCATTCTTCACCAAGGTTGGAACCGATGTATAGATAATCACCGTCCAGATAATTTCCGTCATCGTCATAGTACTGAATTCCGATGGAGCCAATAAAACCCCTCAGAAATACAGAGAATACGAGATGGTTTTCTCTATCAAAATTAAGAAACGAGCTATTTATTTGATAATTATTGCCTGTTGTGGTGAGCATAGCACAATAGTTGCCAAACATAGGGTGTAAATCCACTATAGTAGTATACCCTCCTTGCGATTCAAAATACCCAGAGAGGTCGCCTGTCTCAAAACCTGGATTCAAAAGTAATCTTGCCATTGTGTCAAAGGAAGTTACATTATTTTCATATACCAATTGCAGTCCATCGGCAAAACCAACTCCAGAAGTATCAATATGTGTTAGATAACAAGGAGCAAGGGGTTTGTTTTTCTGGAGTGAAAAGTAGTGGTGGGATATATGAACTCCTCTCTCATCTATCAATTTATCCACTTTCTCTGGCGTGTAGTACTTCTCAAGATCTCCATAGGTATAACAGGACACGGTTGTCCAAAAATATATTCTTTTTTCATCCTCTGTGTTATCGTCAATATTGTTGTTGTAGAAGAGAATTGGTTGGGAGTTCTCTGTTTTCAATGGAACCAATAAATTGCCGTCTTCTCCCGTATACCAACTGACATTTTCTCTCGGGGGCAGATATTGTGTTTCATCAAGATCAATGTAAGCCCATGCATATTTATAATTGTATTTATCCATGATATCTACAATATAATGTTCGTCCAGTCTATTCCATCCAAAATGTGCCAGATCTTCCAAATTTCTTGCTCCACTATGGTCAATCCAATTTCTCGAATGGTATTGTTTAAGATAAGAAAACCCATTCTCTATATCCTCTCTCGTATCCGTTTCATTAGTTATCGTATGGGGTATTATCTCAACGCCATTAGCATCAAGTTTATCACATAGGGCCTTATATGCAGGGTTATCCAGACCATCGCTTCCATTATAGGCGAAGGAACTTTCTAACCAGACCGACTTGGTATAAGTGAGACTATTACCCAATATTCCACCCCTTCCATAAAAATCTGACAATGTGTCAGAAGTTCCATAGGCGATAGCGTTTGTTGTGGCAATATCAGATCCATCTGTATGCTCGCTGAAGATCAGTGCAGCTTCATATCCGTAAGGTTGCCTCCATTTTGCTACTATTTTCTCTTCTCTTCCAATGGAGAGAACGGTATAGTATGTTACCGTATCACCAGCAGTTCTTGTGGTTCTTGATAAATCGACTTTGGTAGTATGGTCACCATAGAATGGAAAATAGAAATGTGGATGGTTAACCGCATCGTCAAAAACAAGCTTAACTTCTATGTCTTGCGAATCTAAAACGACCTCCATAGACTGGGCATTGTCAAATCCAATTAAAGAGACACTTCTTTCTCCCTCGCCAAGAAGAACTACCTTTGGAGTCCATGAGTCTGTTACATATATCTTCTCTCCCTGTATATTATTAAACCTTTCATCTCTTGTCATAATCCTACCAATTCTCTCGGTTATACGGAAAGAGAGGTACTCATAGAGCGGATAAACACCGTTCTTATAGGTTATTCTACTCTGCAATCTTAAGTAAGGGCTTTCCTTTTTAAATGTATAAATCAAATTTACCTCTACATCCTGAAGATCCTCTGCATAAGAGAGAGTAACCCTATTGCCACGTATATCTATATGTATCTGCTGTGGATTTCGAGTTTGTATATCCCATCCCCTATAATTTGCAACAAATTTAGGAAAGCCTCTTATCAGTAAATCTCCCTCAATAGAGTAGACCTCCATATTACCTGTAGCGGTAATCGCGACCTTATAGTAATCGCATGAAATCTCTATAATACCGTTTGCATCTTTAACAAATGGAGCAATACCTTGGCACTCTGACACAAAGGATATAGTAAACAAGAGCAAGAAAAATTGCATTTCCATAAATTCAAACATATTTACGAGCTAAAAATAAAGAAGGTAATGATTTCAATGCAATTCTGTCCTCTTTTGTAAGCAACAGAGTAAGCATAAAAAATAGACAACTACCCAACAGGATGCTCCCGAGTAAATATGGATTTATAAAATGTATGCCTATCTTAAACAAAGCTATAGATGCGATGGCAATCCCCAACAGTTTTAAAAACCATCTTCCATCTATCTTTACTGACATATTTTTTACTATTAAAACCAGATTTATTAATGCACCTGTAGATAAAGATATACTTGTGGCTATTGCTGCACCTATAATTCCTATTCTTGGTATTAACAAAAGGTCAAATAGGACATTGATTATCAACATAAAAGCAGTTAACTTGAAGATGAGGTCAGCCCTTCCTATTCCAGTCAATGATGCGCCAATTGGCTGAGCAATACCACCTCTTATTACTGTTCCAATTAGAAGTATCTGCAAAGGTACAAAGGAAGTGGCAAAATCTTCTCTAAATAGAGATACCATTATATAATTGCCAAAGAAAAAAACTCCAAGACCGATGAACACCAAAATAAGGCTGGAATACTTTATAGATTTATTAATCATATTGTTTAATGCAGTATGATTTTGCTTACTCCAGTATTCCGATGTAGCAGGGTATGTAATCTTCTGAATAGATGAAGGGATTAACCAGAAAAACCTGCTTAAACTCACCGCCGCAGCATAATATCCTACATCCGAAGGTAGTAAAAAAAGACCAATAAGGATGATATCTAATTGTTTATTTAAGGTATTTATTGCATCTGCCCCAAGAATCTGTACACCAAATTTGGATAAACCTCCCACTGTGGGGAAAAAGTTATTAAAAACAAGTTTGAAATAGTTCCTGCTGATCCATATTAAGAAAAAACAACTCAAAATCTCAGATAGCACTAATCCCGTAACCGCCCCTTTTGCTCCAAAGTTATAATAGACAAGAATCGCTGTAATAACTATGGTTAGGACACTTCTAACAATTATAACCGTCGCATATTTCTTCATTTCTCTATATCCATTTAATAGCCCCAGTAGGGTACTATTAATAAGGGCAAATAGAAAGACGGGAGAAAGTATCTTAATCAATTCTTGTAATCGTGACATCTTGAATGCACCCGCAATTGTTCCGGAAAGGGAAAAGAATAGAGCAGAGAACACAATACCAGAGAAGAGTACCGTAATGATACTACAAGAGACGAGCTCATTTATTTTATCTTTGTTATCTCTAAATTCAGCGACATATTTGATTATTGCGGATGGTATACCAATTGCAGCCAATAGGATTATAATCCCGTATATTGTGATAGCCATCCGATATAATCCAAGCTCTTCTGCCCCAATCCATTTACCCAGAATAACAGTAATGACAAATGCTAATGCCGTCTGGGATGCAGTTGCAACAAAGGTTACGCCTACATCTGATACAAATTTCTGGGATTTTCCAAGCATCGAATTTTTTTCCTTTCTTTAGTATAAAGGATAGTTATAACTGAAAATAAAGTAAAGAGAATAATAGTGTAACTATTCATTGTCGTTACAGGAAAGTATCTTATTATATGAGATAGTTCACCCCCAGTTGTCATACCATAAGCACAGTAACCTATGTACGAAACAGTAATCATAAATGCAATATCCCTATGTAACCTATCTTTGGTGTTTCTAAGTATCCACCAGCACATTCTGAATTGAAGAAAAAACAGTATAATGAATATAATCATCGTTAGTACTCCAAATTCGGTGCCAACGCTCAAAAATATATTATGTGAAGCCCCCATCGGAATTATATGGATGGGTTTGAACTGTTCCCAGGCATAATCAAAGTTTCCCCCCCCAAGTCCAAATGGATATATTTTAAAGACCTTAAGGGAGACTATCCACGCTTCAAGCCTTGCACCCGCACTTGAGACGAGTACAGTTGGCCCCGGTTCTGAAAATCGCATAAAGAGGATGAGAAGCTGTTGTCTGAACGCCAGAATAGCTATTAAAATTAATCCCAGTATAGGATAAATGTATTTTCTACCACTTCTGTAAAAGAGCAAAAGTATCAGAATTTCTATTGCAAGGGCAATCTGGAGTCCCCTTGTAAAAGAGGTAATTGCAGATATAAACATCATAAACATGACTCCAACTGATATTATTCGTTGTATTTTATTTTCACTATTAACGGCGAATAGAAACGTAAGAGGAAAAACCAAAACAGCAGCAACTCCATACAGATTTGTTCCACGAAAGCCAAAACCAAGAGAACCACCTCTCGTACTTAGGAGAAGCGATAAATTACCCCTTATCGATTGCATATAATAGAATCCCATAACACACCCGATACCCATCGCAAGAATAATGCTAAACAGCACCTGATTGATTTTCCTCTCGTCGGTCAATACTTTCTTTAATAAGAAGTAAAAAAACACAGGTTCAATCACTGCAGTTATATACAATACGAAAGATCTGTTTAATGGTGTTTCTATATAGTATGAACTTAAAAGCGATAAAAATGCAGAGATGACAAAAAAGATTAATAACCTATCTATAGCCAAGAAGGGAAACTGTTCAGTATTTTCTTTCCTAATTATAGTACCGAGGAAGAAGATTGCGAATAGGATCCACATAATACCTGACATTGGTGTAAGAGCAATAGTGTCGAAAGGCAATGCCATTCTTCTTCCCGTCATATTTAAAAATGGAATTAATAAAATAAGAAGAGAAATTGCTAAAAGGATATTTTGCATGGAAAGTAAAATAAAAAAGAGGGGAAGGATAATTAGTGTAAAATACATTGCGGAAGGCAGGAAGGGAATACCCAAGAAGACAGGTAATAGTAGTAAAACTTCGAGAGCGGTAACTATTGATAAAGAAATATAGGTCTTTTTATCGGTGTGAAGTAATATGGCATTAGAAGATATCATTTGTCATTCTATAAAAAAAGCCAGGGCAAGACCTGGCTTATATATTACACCCACAGGAGTATAAGAGTATACGCCAAAAATTAACGGTTACAATAGTTTTACACCAGGCCGCATACCCTAATTCCCTATAGGCACCTCCGTAATAAAATCAAATATTAAAAATCAAAATGTGTTATCTTCCACCTAACACCTTGAACCTATCACCCACCACCTAACACCTGTTACTTAAATTATACACTTTAATTTTTGAAATGTCAAGAAAAAAATTGCAATTTCGTATTTTTTTTATTTATAGTCAGCGGATTAAGCGGATTTATCGGATTATTTATGCATCAACCCATTACTATTGCTCCACCTCTGGCGGGGCTCCTGCCATTACCCCATTAACCCAATGCCCCATTACCCCATCATCCTCTCTCTCACCATTCCCTCTATCTCTTCTCTCGTCTTGACTGCCTCTTTTTCTAT
>Ga0209986_10002724_pt1 | contig 15908 bp, 24 predicted proteins | sample BlataG_FD_183168 | JGI IMG/M metagenome (GOLD analysis project Ga0209986, IMG submission 183168) | Deep subsurface microbial communities from Black Sea to uncover new lineages of life (NeLLi) - Black_00105 metaG (SPAdes) (version 2) | ecosystem: Environmental > Aquatic > Marine > Oceanic >...
TCTTTCAAAAATACCGGTATACCAGCCTTATCCGCAGCTCTCACTATCTCCTCTACCCACTCTATAGGTGGCTGGAGTGTCCACTTATTGCCGTAGGGCATTAGTGTTAGTCCTTGGTTGATATTCTGGATATTCCACTGCTGGCTTATCTCTAAGAGCCGGTACTTTGTGCCTGTGAGAGCACCGATGATAGGCCAGTCTACATCTTTATAATTGGGTAAATGAACATGATGCAACAGCGGTTCCAGTGAGATGAACTTAATTTTGGCCTCAATCCTATTCAAATAATAAACGGCAGCGTCATACATATCTTGGTTCGTAGCCGTCACGCCCACCCATGCGTTCGGTGGGAAGGGGCTCCACTTGATTAGGTTCTGAGGCTGCTTGGTGAGCAGATAGAAGCGGTGCCAGGGATTAAATCTAATAACTCGAAAGACCTGCTCTTGCCATGCTTCAGGCACCCAATCACCAAACAGCTCGCCCATATCACAGACGAAGATTCCCTTGGGATTCTCGCGTACTCTGTCAATCTGCTTGAAAGTGACATACCTATCTTTTGGTATCCTCTCAGGCCAGAAGCGGGGATAGAAGGGGTTATGGCTTGGTGCGATATACTTCATACCATAGGGAATTAGGTCAGGAGGTGACACATTCCAGTTTGCTAGATACCTTTCCTTCAACCGCCCATGAGCCAGCTTTCTAGCGTAGCAATAATCACAGCCATTGAGACAGCCAGTGATTGGGTTCCAGGTATACCCCTGTGTGCCATCTGGATTCCGAACCCACTCTATTGATGTTCTGTTCATATCATCCTTCCTTTCCCCGCGAAGGGGAGCCAGCTATAGAGAGCCAGATTCGGTTACTCTCCTATCCCGTAACTCAACAGGTTCCGCCCTTTTGGGGTAGCTGGCTCTTGCTGAGGCTACTTGCTTGCACTCATACCGCCATTGGTAATCTGCCTTAGAACTTTCACACCAGCAAGCTATTCAGTTAATCCTTTCTTACTTAGCGTTTCTCTTGATATGGTCAATCGTTTCGGCAATCTGTTCAGGTGTCAAATCCTTGAACTCCCGGATATTCCACCCCTTTTCGGCATTACAAAATTTACCTACTTCCAATGCTGACCAATTGCACAACATCATCGTTTCCCTAAGGTCATCAACCGTGTTTGGGCTCGGCTCATGTGGCTCTGGCTCTGGTTCTGCATTAGAGGCGGTTTCCCCTTTCTTACCCTCATTGCACCACACGACCTTACCCTTAGCATCTAAGATGGGTTTCCCGTTAGCATCTTTTATAGAATGTGCATACCAGACTGAAGTGCCCCTGACCTTTTTGTCAAAGGCGCAATTATGCTCTTGGCACAAGTGCTCTTTTGGGCCGTAGGCTGCCGTAACAAGAGGGGCGTCGCCCCTCTTTGGCTTTTCTTTAACCTCGGTAGATTCTCCCTCTATTATCTCCCCTGTTTCCTTGCTCACCTTCCCAATTTGGGGTACATCGGCATAGGCTTCATCGATGACCTCAAAATCTCTGAAGGGTATTGCCTCACCGGGCAATCGGTCAAGCGCCTGTCTCTCGCTGCGGATATTCGCCATATTCCGCCTAGTATTCCCTTTATCTGTGCCGTAAGGAATTTTATCCTTCGGCCATAAGCCAAAGCCTACAGCCTCGTTCCCTTTCTCTCCCTTGAGTATACATATTGAGATGAGATTATCTCTTTCCTCGTCACTATTCTCACCGTACTGTTTGACAATCTCTTCCTTTGATGCTGCTCTAGGAGAGAGGTCAACGAAGGAATAAGCCCCCTTCTTGTCGGCTGCCATCTTGCGGTTTGCTGCTATGCCAATGACAGTAGAGTAGTCAACCTTCCCAGTCTTGGTATTCTTGAAGCCTATAATATAGACTTCCTTCATCAGTGGGTGAAGACCGAAGTCCCGGCAGAGGATCGCCGTTCTGATTATCTGGTCCTCTGGCACATCAGGATAGACCAGCTTGAGAATGTGCATAGCTTGTGGCTGGGTTAGTGCTCCAGTAGTAGGTATCTTGGCCTTGTCTAGAGCAGTTGTCGTTTCCTTTCCGTATTCGTTTTCCAAAATCTTCCTCCTCGTTGGTATATTAAGGGCTGCCAACCCTTCCTTTTGGTAGCGACTCGCCTCCTTTTCGATACCTTCATGATGACTTCTATGCCAATCGGCGCAAGCCAGAAATGCTTTGCCACACTCATCAAGGAATAGATTAAGCATTCCCCCACAGACTTGGCACTTCATCTTCTTGCGCATCTCTAAGAGGTCATCAAAGGTTAAATCTCTATCCCCTTCATAGATTGGCATTTTTATTCCCTAGCTACTGGCATCTTGTCTACTAACCCCTCTAGCAAATATCGTATTCTAGCTAAGTCCATCTGAGCTGACCTGAAAAGACATAAATTCTGGTCAAAGTCCCACCAGGCGCACTCCTCTTTGAGACAATCACCAAAAAAGGCTTCGTCCCAACCAGCTTTTATTGGTCTCCTATGCACTAATTGTGGACACTTCATAGCTCAACCTCCTTTCTCAGTCTTTACTACCTCGCATTAACCGCTACTCACCTTATATAGAAGGCATAAGTCGGACTCTCGGACAGAATTTTGTTGAGTTTTAATGCCTCTTCGCTAAGTAGCTTACCCTTGATTAGTCCCTCAATAGCTTTGACATTTAGAGTTTCAGTAACTACGGCAGGAACAAAGTCAGGGTAGTTTCTTTTGAAAGCACCAACATCGTAGCTCTTGCTCATCCGGCGATACTTGACGGCATACTCGCCCGATTCAAGGTCTTGATAACTGCCAAATTGGTCAATAGCTTCTTTTATTTGCTTCTGAATTTGGCTGATAACCTCTTCACTCTTAGCAATACCATCAACAAGCTCAGAGCATTGTTCTCTCAGTTTGCCCTCGAGAGTTGCTTTGATAGCCTGTTCAGCGTGAAACTGAACAAGCAAATCCATAACCTCTCCAGGGTTGCAGAGATTCTCGGCTGAGTTAGTATAATCCGTGTTTTTCTTTTGTTTGGATTCAGTTGTCATTTTTACCATCTCCTATTGTTAGATTGTTTTCTCACTGCTATAATAAGAACGATGCAGGCTATTAGGATTGCCAATCCTACTCCTGCTATTAGGTACCCTACTACTAACTCCATATCACCCCCTTCCTGGGGAAGTAGGTTGAGTTTCAAGCCTTGCCTACTTCCCCCTCTTTTATTTTTGCTGCATACAATTCCTTTAAGACTTTTAGGTTGTTCGGTCGGGCAGCCATTCCCTCCCTTATTTTATTTTCGGTCTTAGGAATTGAGAGCTGCCGTAATCTTGGCCGTCCCCCTTTAGCCCCGAGCTCTCTCATATAGCCTGGGGGATGCCGTAGCACAGTCTGAAGCCCTCCTATCCGGCCGTAATCTGCATAAGTCAATTGCCGACGGCCGCATGAACCGCAGTAAGGCTTACCTTCATCATCCGGGAAGATATTTTGACTGCCACAATGTCGACAGATTTCCCTTGTCCTAGCTGTTACCACTGATTATCTCCTTAGATTCTGTGGTATCTTCCTCTATCCAAAGTGGAGACAAATCCACCTTTTCAAGCTCTGTACCACCACACCCTTTGCACTCCATAGTGTTCAGTAGATTTAATCTTCCGCATTTCTTACAGCGAAGTGCTAGCATTGCCATTGATTATCTCCCTAGCGATAATGTCTCGCTGCATCTGAGTCATAAAATGGTCGGGACCGTAAACCCGCTCCCTGGTAGCCAGCTCACGGCGCATTGATTCCAACCGCTCCCCTTGACTAGCTGGCTTTACTTTGCGAGATGCTCTTACTTGTCTTGTCCCTGGATGATTGCCCCAGAATCTTCCCATTATTACTACCCTATCCCCTATAACAACTTAATGTTTTCTTGATGAGTGTTGGCTTCACAGAACCCATACTCAAATAAAATTCTGCATCTACGACCTTGGCGTCTTTGAAATGCCAACACTCTTTAATACCGTAAGGATTTCGCCCATTGTAGAAATCATCATGGCAACCTTGACACATAGCTTTCTCCAGTTCCACTTTCTACCTCCTTGCTAGTTCCACAACCACCATTTTGACATCGATGAAAGTATCCAATGGATGTCTAGCCTACACCAGAAGTCAAATTGCCTTTCTTTTACCAGTATGGCTAGGTTAGCCACCTTGGACTGGCTACACTCAGTCGGCATACCTTCTACGGGTATATATTCCTCAACCTCTATGTTGTCTATCCTCATTTCACTCCTCTCCGTGGGAGCAGGCTGGAGATTCAGGCTGAAAACCTCTCAGGCTGCCCCTAGCCCTTGAGGAAAAGACCTGCCTGGACAACCTGCCCCCAATAGAAAGTCCAGGTTTAGTTGTTACAGCTCCTTCCTAAATAGTCTTTTGATGAATACCATTAACCTCTCAGGGAAAACGGCTAGAAATCGTTTCTGTGTTGTCTGAGAGGGAATTTTGGGACTAGGTAGCCCAAGAATTTGATGGATTCTCTGCCGGCTTAATGGCTTGCCAGTTTTGCGATTCGGAAATTGCTTGCCTAGAAGACCACCCAAACCAAGACGATAGAGAGCCTTGATCTGTTCATTGCGGTCAAGTGTACCCGCTTTTATTTGACGCTTGATACTTAATTCTTTGCTCATATCCTTAACGGGTCTCCCCTAATAGGTTGATTGCATAGCTCTCCCCTACAAAATTGGTCTATTACTTCAAGAACTGGCTGCATCCCCCTGTATTGCTGCAATAGGCAATCCCTGTATTGGTCTTTAAGGAACGCTATCTCCCTATCCTTCTCAGCAAGAAGAGTCTCATAATGAGCATCTCTCGCAGCATGTTTGCTCTGCACAGCCTGTAAATCCAATATAGCTCGCTTAAACGGAGATAAATCGTGTACAGATGAATCAGAACTGATATACTGCAAGATTGAATCATTCTCACAACCCTTTTGCTTTTGGAACCACTCTTGTAGCGAACTACTAAAGCCCGAAATGCCCTCTCGCTTACAGAAGTTGCTCCAGCCAAAGAGTTTGATTTTGTCAACCGTTTCTTGTTCTCTCCCCGCAAATCGTTTAATAAATGATTGTGGCATTTCTCACCTCCTTTCCCTCTAGTATAAATCTCGCAGTTCATGTATGAACCGTCCTTTGTGCCACTTCTTGCTGGGGTCTATACCTCGTTTTTTTGTTTCCCCATCTCACGGATACAGCCTAGATGGTTAGGGGCATTTACCCATCAGTTCATCTCCTTAATGGGCAAATCTGCCAATTTTCTTGTGTGCAAGCTATATGACCTTTGGCTATGTCTGGCCTTAAAATACAAACCCACAATGGTTTAATCTTATTACTCTCTCGTAATTTTTTACTTTCTTCGGGATTCTTGCCTTCATCATAAAATTCTGTTTCGCTTTTCTTACAATAGGGGCATCGTCCTTTGATGAAAAATCTTAGAAAATTTATTGGTGGAACCCCTTTATCTTTCTTCGCCATCAGTTCCCCCTTTCTAATTCCAAAGCCACCATTTCATCGTTGAGAATATCCAGTGCAGGTCTAGCCACCCTTACCCTTATAGCATCCGATGGCAAGTTCCTTAGATTGGCTAGGTAGGTTTCCTTTAGCATTTCTACTCTCCCTTAAATAAAATAAAGGGCTAGGAATTAATTCCTAGCCCTTATGTTAAATTCTGTATCTAAGAAAAAAATATTACGTTAAGCTAGGTTTAATATCCTAGCTGTATCGTAATATATGTTATGTAAGCTTGTCAAGTCCTCTTCACGCCTAAACCTTGACGAGTTTTCAAATAAAAATAAAACTCGTCAACGGAAGCGGATACTTTGCCCTTGACAAATTGGTAGTAGTAAAGTAACATTACTTTTATCCTATTGACAAATCATACAGAACATTCTATATTTGGGAATAAGCTGAAAATCTATGAGGGAAGGAGGTAATCCTATGAAAAGGTTTCTAAAATCGTTCCATTACGGCCATAGGGGTTTTACGCTCATTGAACTTCTGGTAGTGGTAGCTATTCTAGGTGTCCTAGCGGCAATCATTATCCCTAACGTTTCCAAATTCATCGGCACCGGCACTGTTCAAGCGGCCAATACTGAGGCTCACGATGTTCAGACAGCAATGGTCGCCTTTATGGCAGACAATAATGTGACGGACACCAGTGATTATGCTAGTGGCGATGTCGGCCCAACCCTTAACATAGGCCCGGTAGACGGTGTAACCGATGGCACTAGTGTGCACGACTTCCTGATAAATCCTGGTGGTCTGCAAGCAACCTATCACTTTAACGAAGGTGAGATAGAGAGTGCTATAGCTGACCCGAACGGCAAGTATAAAGACCTTGAGTATGACAAAGCGACAGGCTGGGCTTAGTAAAGTAAGGCAGGCTTACGAAAAGGCTAACCATGATCAGGCTAAAGCCTACGCTGAGAGTCAACGTTTGGTGGCATGAGATACAAGACCATCAGTATGCTGTTCTTGTATGGATGCTTCTCAATCTATTCGATTTCGTGCTTTCCCAAGTAGCCTTGTCTCAAGGCGGCAGTGAAATAAACTGGTTTTTAAGAGACTTATCGCCATTAGTGTTTGCTTTACAAAAGCTGTTCTTAACACTGGCAGCTATTACATGGTTGGCGATGTGGAAGTGGCTGCGGTTTCTGAAATGGCTAAATATACTTCTTGTCCTTGTTCTTGCCTCAAATATCTATGACCTGATAGTACGTCCAGTCTACTAAATATGGCGGGCTCTGCCAGGGGAAACAGGGGCTCCAGGGACCAGCCGCTCCCTGGACAGGGTAAAGCACCCCTCCCGTGTGCTGCTCTTGGCGTAATCGGGCAAGTGGCATCCCGCTAATATGCTTACCAAATGAAGAAAATCCCCCTCTCCTTCAAAGGAAAGGGCGTAATACTCAGAATGAGGTATAGTCGGCTTAAAATCAATCTGGTGGCTTCTCAGCACACTCTGGGTGTATTCGTTCCATGCAAATAACAGTTCCTAGGTCAGGATGGAAAGCAGTCCTCTCCGTCCAAACATAAGGATGTCCAATCTTTATAATTCCTTTACACTTTGCACAAGGCAAGTTGGTCTGCGCGGTCCGTACTTTTATATTCCATGCTATTTACTCTTCCCGTTCATCCTGAGTAGGAGCGTCACGAGCTCAGTCAACGCCTTCGTGTTCTCAGCCCTAGTTAGTTGGTCTTGCTCCAGCAGGTGGCTTAGCCTCTTTTCAGATGCTTTCCTATCCTGACGATACATAAGGAAGATGACAATACCAAAGACCGCGCCCACTCCGCCTATGCTGGCAACTATTTGTAATACGTCTATCATCGTTTCCTCCAATTCTCCGGCGACTCGCCAAGTTGCATCATAGAGTCATTGACACCTTGATTCGGGATATACTTCGTACCGAACCAGAGATGACCCCATAAGATGCCGACCAGCAAACCACCGAAAGCTATAAGCAGCATCCAGCTCCAGAAGTAATGTCCGATAGTGGCACTTATCACCATGACCCCGAGCATCCAAGGAGTAGGGTATTTCTGCCGAGCATCCCGGACAATCCAGGTCCATTTTCTACGCCCCCATCTGGACCACCACCAGCGATAGGAGTTATACCACTTATCTGTCATTGCCTTTTTAGCTTCCACGCTTTAACTTCAATACCGATTTCGGTCAATACTCCTACGAAGAGAGCCCAAAGCAATGGATGGACATCTTGCCCTGTTGTAAGATTGAAGCCGATACCCGAACCGAATATACATGCTAGATAGGGGCAAACAAAGGCTTTAAACATCTTTGCATAATCGTTCATGGTTCGCCTCCCAGTTTCATATCGCCAGAAACCGCCTTAACTACTGTAGCGCCACTTTTACTCTGAGTCTGCTGTTCAGCCTTGACATCCTCCACGGCAGCAATGAGCATATGTAAGATTTGAAGAGCGATTTGTGGCTCAATGTTGCCTGTGAAAGTCCCCTCCTTCTTCTCAGGGTCGAATGTAAAGGCGAATAATGCTTGCATGGTGCATCCTTTCTATCTCTTAACATTAAACGACTTATGCCGTCTCAACTTCTAAGTAGGGTTTTTCCGCAGGGTCAGCAACATCAGCACCCGCAATGCTGGCAATTACATTTTTATTATATCTCCAACCTGGCGGGTTAAGGTCGATACGAAGACCAAACGCGGTTATTCCACCACCGTTTATAACAGCTATACCTGCGGGATTAAGCTCAAATTCTATCCAATCCTGAGTGGGCAGACTTAGTATAGATTTGCTCGTAGAGAAGGGTATGGCTCCAAAACAATTGTAGTCCCCCATTACCAGATGTGTCGGATATGTCGGCTCAGCCGAATAAATATTTAGATAAACTGTGCTTACAAAAGAGTTAAGTCTACTGTTAATAAAAAACCCAAGTCTAGCTGATGCAATGCCACCTGTTAACTCCGTTGTATCAAACTGAGCAATGCCCCTCCCGATTATGTTCCACTTATTATCATCCCCATCTACGTCAGAGTTTATTCTAGGGTGCATTACGCCGTTAACAGCCCAATCCGCATTAGCACGGCCATAGATTGTGCCCCATATCACTCCCTCGTATGTAGGGTAACGACAATATACATGGCCTGTGGCAGCAACTCCCGTTTTCGGGTAATACCTTGAAACACCGAGTCCAAGCACCCTTTCAAGATTGGCTCTATCCCCAAAATAGAGATAATCGCCCCTGTTCTCAAACCTCCCTGATGCTAACGCCTCACCAGTTAACGAGCCTAGAAGCCTACGTTGAACTCCATCATTACCCATATAATGAATATAGATATCTTTGTGCTTTAGAACGCCGTTAAAAGCACCTGCTACTATACTGCCTTCTAATAAGTGCTCTACATTGCTATGGGACTGATAAGAGAGTTTCGTGCCTTTAACTTGAACCAATCTTTCTGCCATTATGCCTCTGATGGAATGTATAATCTATCCCTGACATGGAGTTCATTAACAAAAGTTCTTTGAAAATAAGCTGTATGGAAATAACGGTCAGTTCGCCCCAAACTAGTGCCAAAATTAATATTAGGGCGAATGATGCCTCCAGTAAAAACTAGTTCGGTAGCAGCAATATGAAGCGGAATACCACTGAGGGTAGCCAACCGTAATTGGTTTGGTAGCGCAAACATTACGCCCCGGTAAACTTTATTTGAGTCGTAAAACCAGAGAACTTCGCCATAGAGTTTTATCCCCTGACTTCCAATCTCAATAGCGCCCCCGGCTGCCTTTAGCATGCCGTCGCTGTCAAAGTATGCCTGCAGCACACCATTGGTTTGACCTTCTAGGCGATAGGTTGAACCACTCTTATAAAGCCTGAGTCCTGTGAAAGTCGAGCCTGGCTCTCCAGTGCCCAACCTAATCTCGCCAGCATTGAGCAGTCCCATGTGAGCCGTGATGGCGCTCAATTCATCTACATCTAGCTTCTCCACTGTAACCGAATTGGCTTGAAGGTGTATGGTTGAAATGGCATTGGCAGCTATCTCATTAGCCGTTATCGTGCCAGCAAGGATTTGAAGAGCAGTTATCGTCCCCGTAGTGATATTAGCGCCGTCTATTGTGGTCTCACCACCAGTAACCCAATCAATAACAGTAAACGTCCCTTTGACTACGACTTGCCCAGCCCCGATAACTGTAGCAATGTGGCTCCCGAATTGCTGCATATCATAAACACTGCCCAGACTATCGAGAATATCCTTGACCTTATTGGCAAGCTCCACTATCATTCGGTGAGGTCGTAGCAAATCGGGTCTTTCTATCCTGACCACTCGGCATGCCACATTGATACCCAAGTCTTCATCTATTACAGTAACTGTCGAGCCCAGCTCTAAAGTCTCAAAGATGAAGTCAGTGCTCACAGCCTCTAGTGCCACTGTATCTACATCATAAGTGATTAGCGGGTCTTTGACCTCCGCTAGTTTAAGAATAGCCCAAGCCAGCAATGTGTCTGGGTGGGTTATAGACGCATCTACAATTACGCCCGGGTAAATGCCTCCCCACTCAGCTTGTGAAGCTCCACTTTCAACATAATCCTCTGCATGCCCCTCAGCATCCGATAGCTTTATTCTAGCCTCATCACCTTCGCCCCGGCCATACGCATAAAGTCGATTAACCAACTTCGTATAGTCCATAGTCCGCTGTATCCCCAGCAAATTCTTCCGGTAGCGTAACTGCTGGCCTTTGGTTTCCCCCAAAGTCGTTACCCATTGTAGCTTCCTATCCTTGTCTACAAAGATATAACCGCCAACAGTATCCCTTAGCCTGAAGAGTGCCCGAAGTACAGAGTCGCCATCAACTTTAATAGACCTAGTCAATGACGCATAGCTGCCATGAATTGTCCCTTTAGTAACCTCCGGTGCTCGAAGCTGAAATGCCAATAAAGCTGTTACAATAGCATCTACAGTAACATCCTCAGCCTCGTAAGCTGTTACTATTTCCTTCCCTAAAACAGAGCCTAAATCTAGAGCAGTTATGTCTGTCGTTATCATACTCTAGTGTCCACCCTCCCGGTCATCTTAAACTTATTAGTTACTACACCTGTTTTATAATCCCGTAGCCAAATCTCGCGGGCCAAAGTCAAGTAGCTCAATTTATTATCGTCCCCTTTGAGCGCAAACGATAAACTGTGCGGAGCATTCAATAGTTGGATATAATTTATGTTGTAAGCCTCGTGCAATACTGCAATAAGAGTTCCATCGGAGTCGTGTAATTCTAAAATGGAACCTAATCGCATCGGGACTGGCGGAACTGCTACCCCCATAACAACCAAAGAACCAAAGGCTTCTAATGAAGCAATGCCAGTTAATGTCAAAGGCCCAGCAACAACAACTGAACCAAATTCCTCTCCTGAGACTATTCCTTCACAAGTTATTGGGCCAGCGATAACCACAGCGCCAAAAGCCTCTAGTGATGCTATACCGGGAACGGATAGAGCTCCTAAGACAACAGGTGTGCCGAACTCTTCACTCATTATGATAGTGAATGGATATATGGTGAGGTTTAATTGAGCTGTCCCAAAGGCCTCTAACGAGGCTATACCTGCGCATGTGATAGGCCCAGCAAGCACTAATGACCCAAAGGCTTCGGCTGATACTATGCCTTCCGGCTTAATCATAGGAAATAAAAGAGGAGTACCAAAAGCTTCAAGTGAAGTTATTGCTGACGGTTCAACCTTTAGATTTAATTGAGCGCCCCCAAAGGTTTCGACACTAGCTATCGCACCTGCTTCAGTAATATTTTGTTCTTCGCCTGGTGCTGCTACCTCCGTATACCCAACAAGGAAAAAGTCAACAACTGAATTTGCTATTTTTCCCTCTACTACTTGACTTCCATCAGACAATACGATGGCCCAAGGATGATGCTCACAACTTGCATAAATATCGTGATACCCACCTGACTCGCCTTTAGTCCTTAACGAGAAACTGTAAGTAGGCGAACCAACGACTTCAAAGAGAAGGAAACCTGCATCGGGGGCTTCAATAGAACAGTCAACATCTACATAAGAACCGACATCCCCAAAAGCTATACTTTTGTCATCGGCGTTGGTTTTGAAAGTGCAACCATCGGTAATATAACCAACAATATAGAAATCAATACCATCGGCTTCAGCTTCAGCTTCTATGATTTGGCTCTCATCGCAGCCTATTACTGCCCAAAGGTGGTCTTCAGCATCATACGGACGGTCATCGGTAGACCCATTCATCGTAAAGCCAAACTGATAATCTTGGGTGCTTACTACATCTATAATTATGCCAGTAGCATCAGGGCAAGAGACAGAGCAATCTATGTCTTGAAGACTACCGTAAACACCTAAACTTATATCGACAGGAGCATCAAGAAAAGTGACACCTGCCGTTGTATAACCTATAAGCCAAACATCTACATTATCTTTATCTTCAACCTCACACTCAAATACTCTATTTTCATCGAGCCCGGCCATTGCCCAACAATGGGATAAATTATCAATATCAACTGGGTGGTCATAAACTGAGCCTCCCTTTCGTAAACCAACTTGAAGGTCGAGAGCACAGTAAATATGGAGTATAACGCCAGTAGCTCCTATAGGAACGCCAAGTTCACTACAATCAACTTCTTGGTGCGAACCAGAGACTTCAGGTGTTACTTCAACTGGTGTAATTGCATGAAATGTTTGAGCCATTATTCACCCTATGGCTTTTCAGCTTTTAATTCTAAGGGCGCTTGCCCTAGTTCAATCTTAATTGTATTAACCTTAATAAGCAGCTCGTTGAGGCGAGCCTCATTCTCAGCCAGACATTGCTCAGGGGTAATAATCTCATAGACACCAGCAGAAATAGCCCAAGTCTTCCAATCGTTCCACAGTTCAGCTCTTGCTTGTTTGTAAGTCGCCTCCTCCTGAGCAGTAACACCTGCACTGTGCTTCTTCTGATAGAATGGATTGGAAAGCTGTTCTACTGCTTCCTTATATTCAAAGTCTTTCTGATTTTTAAGTTCACGCAATTCAGGAGAAAGCTTAGATAGTCCTAATTGTCTATAAATAACTTCCACTGTTTCCTCCCGATTATTTCTTTCTGTGCCTGATAATTGTCGGTGTGCCGAGTATCGGACCTCCTATCCCTTTCCCGGGGACGAACTTCCTCAGCATCGGGTCACTTACTGCGACCTTCTTCGCCTCATCTAACAAAGCTGGGTTATTAGTTAGACCGAATGGCGCACCGCTTCGCATGAGCAAGGCCTGGTCGTCAATTATGGACAACGCCTTTACCTGCTCCTCGATACGCTTCGCCTGAATAGTCATTGCCCTAGCCAGCATAAGCGCTGCATCCCAAGACACCTCTAATACCCTCCGTCCATCCATAACTATCAAGACATTTATGCCATCCCGTTTAACTGTCGCCTGTTTGATTTTGGGCACAATTATAGTAGGACCGCCCATAACACACTCCTTTCTTGCTGCCCTAGGTACTCTAAAGCTTAAAGATTTTGTTATCGCCAGCATCCCAAGCAATAGTGATGTCGCCATCATTAGGCGTTACCGGTAACCCAGTGGCGGTGTTAATGTCGGCTATCAGGAAGTCGAGCACGCCACTCTGAGATACCAAACCTTCACCGCCGTCGAGGGCTATGACAAAACCCACGACCTCATCACCAGATACTGCTATTAGTACAACATCATCAGCGTCTGCTACGCCTAACGTAGAAGATTTGCCAGCAAAGTTGCCACTGAGTCCGTTGGTTACCCTATCTGCATCGGGGATGGTATCCTTGTTGCAATGCTCGTCGACGTCAATATCCGGTGATTGGCTAGCATCATAGAGCAGCAGCTTAATATCACCAACAGACCAATCTATATCGGCGTCTAAGAAATGCCCCCGTCCCTTTCCGTATAATGCATTTGCCATCTTACTTTTTACCTCCTGTATGAACTTGTTCTTGTGTCTGGATACCGAAAGGCTTTAACACCTGTGGTGCAGGTTTCGGCGTCTGTGGTTCTGGTTTAGACTTCTTTGCCATGTTCCCTCCTTATAAATACCTATTCCTATAGACTACTTTTAAGTGCCCTACCGCGCCAAAGTTTGTTACCTTAATGCTATTTGAAACGCCGGGCTTCAATCTCGGGAACTTGCTCGTTGCCACAAGGCCATCCATAGCTGCAACGTCATTATTGGTTACATGCCAGTTCGCCGAGTCTATCACCAAAGAATTGCCGTGAGCTACCGTGCCCGTCCATTGCAACTCTTCCACCGTAGTAGTATTCTCAAGTTTAATCGTGGCTGGTCCAACGCCTGCACCAGTGGCCTTCAGCGTAAAGACCGGTAGAACATAAGAAGTGCCTCCTACTACTATTTCTTCAATATCAGGGTCAGGGGCTATAGCAAGGAAACCTGTATCTACTACAGGGTCTACGCCGTATGCTGCTGGGTCATCAGCAACAAAAGAAAGAACCCCTCTATAAGCATAAGGGCTTATAAATCGTCCACTCATGTCTACAAATCTCGCCAGCCAATATCGGTCGGTTTGGGTGTCTAGAATAAGCGCTTTCGCCTCCCTCTCAGCCACAATAAGTTTGATGTTATTCAAAGCAGCGAGCAGCAGAGCTTTACTAGACGCTTGGACTGCGATGTCCAAAGTAATTGGTTTAGGTGTTGCCTCAGACCGCGTCACCAACGAAAGGTCAGGCAATCGCACCGACTCGGCTCCGAAACTAACATCCATCGAGGGACTGCTAGCCAAGACCTTCAAGCCATAAGTGCTTAAGGGGACTTCATTGAACGTAAAACTATTAGCCATATCATAATCCTGCCTGAGCAAGTTTGCCTTGCTGCATCTGATAAAGAGCGCGAGCTATTTTCTTTATATCTGCTTCCTCTCGGATAAACCATGGTCCCTCGAAATGATTGTTTATAATTGTGGTTTCACCAGCTAAAGGAGTTGCCATTTGGCTGATGGGAGCAGGTAGAGTCATTCTAGGTCTGATTCCTCCACCATCAATCAACATCTCAGCAGCTAGATCTTCCATAGCTGAACGAACATTCTTGAGAGCCCCTTCAACTCCGGCTTGGATGCCTTCTGCCAACCCTTTTCCAATATCAACGCCAGCTTCAGACGGACTAAACGGCCACAAATTTCCAAGTCCTTCTTTTATGTTCTCCCAGATGCCTTTAGCAAAGCCGGTTACTTTATCCCATATCCAGGATGTTAATGACCGGATGCCTTCCCATAAACCCTTGACAAGATTCATTCCCCACTCTTTTGCCGTATCCCAAATCCCAGAGAAAACATCTATGATTTTTCGCCATATATCCTTCATGACGTCTATGATCTTATCCCAGTTGCGAGCTATTAGAATAGGCAATCCAACGGCAGGAAAGAGAATGGCCAGTATCTTGTCCCAGTGCTCCCGGAAGAAGCCGGTAATTTTCTCCCATACTCCCTTAAAAAATCTGACAATTCCGTTCCATATTTGTGTGGCTTTCTCCTTAATCGTATCCCAATTCTTCCACACCAACACACCAATTGCTATTAGAGCAGCAATTGCCGCTATCACCCAGCCAACTGGACCAAGCATAAGAGTAAAGGCACCGCCCAAAATGGGAAGCAATCCGATAAAACTCGAGATCATAGGCAAAAGAAAGCCCGCGGCTAATAAAAGGCCACCTAAAGCACCGATGACGCCTAATATAGCCATGATGAGTTTTGGGTTTTTGGTTGCCCAATCACCTATTGCTTTTATAATTGGCCCTACGATTTCCATAATGCTCTTCAAAGCTGGCATTAAGGCGTTACCAATTGTTATGCCAATGTCCTTCAACTGAGCCATCATCTTCGCCATTTGCCGGGATGTGCTCTTCTCCATTTGCTCAAAGGCATCAGTGGCCGCCCCAGAAGCATCCTCCATTGCTTTAAGGTCAGCATTAAAGGTTTCAATATTGTCACCGGTCAAAGCAAGAACAGCGGCTCCGGCTTCCACGGAGCCAAACATCTTCATCAGCATCTCGTTGCTGCCACCAGTAGCGTCTCTCAGGGTAGCCAATGTTTTAGCAAGTCCCAGTTCTTCCAGCATAGTTTGGCCTGACTCATAGCCTAAATCCTCTATAACTTTAGCCATATCAGTCGTGGGTTTCTGCAATGCCACCATCGCCTGTCTGAGCTGGGTCGTGGCTACTTTAGTGGGAACACCTTGCTTTGTCATGGTCGCTAGAGCAGCCGCAACCTCTTCAAACTTTACTCCTGATGCTGCCGCTATGGGAGCTACTTGAAACATTGAAGCCGATAGTTCATCGAAGGTCGTCTTACCACCTTTGACAGTAGTGAACATAATATCGGCTACTTTTTGTGCATCAGACATAGGTAGTT